>Ga0265298_10003561_pt1 | contig 20506 bp, 16 predicted proteins | sample AusTroGonzalo_MG_3_FD_193486 | JGI IMG/M metagenome (GOLD analysis project Ga0265298, IMG submission 193486) | Bovine rumen microbial communities from tropical cattle in Woodstock, Queensland, Australia - Gonzalo_01 | ecosystem: Host-associated > Mammals > Digestive system > Stomach > Rumen ... | reverse complement strand
GAGCTAACGGTCCATAAGAATTGAAATGTGTTTCCATTTGTTGCTGGGCACCTTCAATTCCAATGGACTGAATAGAAGGTTATGCCCTCTGTTTCTTTTTCATTTTACAACCTTTAATGTTTTTTTTAGCGGGCCCCGCTGGAATCGAACCAGCATCTATATAAGTGCTAAAGGACTTACAATTGCCTCATCTTAATCGCTCTAGGCCATATTAAGCTAGAGGCCCATTTTAGTCGGCCCTCAGGGACTCGAACCCCGAACTTCCTCCGTGTAAGAGAGGCACTCTGAACCAATTGAGTTAAGGACCGTGGTCGGCTGCTCTTTTTTATAAGGCACAAGCCGCGTTACCCCTTAGGCCACCCGTTTCGACTTACACACTGCGCGGGTAGGTTCTTTTTCCACAGCTTTTCACACTGCAACAAGTTTCGATCTTTGAACGCTTTGCTTACTTCAGTAGGTCCCCAACCAACCGCCACCCCGAACTCACTTGTGTATGGGTTACACCTTCGTTCAGGCTTATAACAAAGATTTATGGGAACGGAAGGGTGCGCGCCTTCGACATACGGATTTTCAGTCCGCCGCTCTACTAGCTGAGCTACGTCCCCAGATATGAAGCGAGTTGTAAACAAACTTAAAAGGTTAGTGCCTCGCGGCAATAGGAACAACTTTTGCTTCAGTATAGCGGAGGGTGCGAGACTCGAACTCGCGGACCCTTGCGGGCCTCCTGTTTTCAAGACAGGTGCAGTAGCCGCTGTGCCAACCCTCCATACAGGTTTCGAGCAGTTTTACAACTCTTTTGCTCAGGTTGTTCAAGAGCACCATAGGGGATTCGAACCCCTGCTTTCGGTTTGGAGGACCGACGTGCTAGCCGCTAACACTAATGATGCATAAAGAACGGCTTCTAAAACTGGGCGGAAGCCTAGCAGCTCAGTTGAAGGAATATGATCCAAACTTTTTCGGAGTCTTAAGGTTTGACTGCCAACCTTGTGGACACGGCGGGACTCGAACCCGATAGACCTGAGTGCAAATCAGGCGCCTTACCAATTAGGCTACCGGCCCATATGTTTTCTTGCTCTTGTTTGCACACGACACAAGAACTCACGAAGTGGACAAAATCCGATTTTCTTCGATAACTGAGCGACCCTTAAGCGCATCTCTGTCGCAAGAAAACTTATAGAGACCAGTAGAGGAATCGAACCTCTGCATAGCGGTTTTGCAGACCGCCGCCTTACCACTTGGCAAACTGGCCATTAAGATTTAGATTAGAAGGAATTGCACCTTCTCGGGCCTTATAATAGCGGATTTACCCGAAGCACCGCCCAGACCTGCAACTCGCAATCTAAAGGAACAGAAGGTCTTTAAGATACGCCTTAAGTCCCAAAATTGACTCAACAGATGTCTTGGAGCTCTGTCACTCTCAAAAGTTTATTCAACCTTATCAACCGTCTGTGCCACTTAATGGCCTTCGTTGTTGTCAATTACAATAATAATATAAAAAGTTCTTTTCGAAAGTTTAAAAAACTTTTTATTTTTTAGCATTATTTATTGCTCTTTCAATGGAATCTTTTTTCATTCCATTTTTCTTTGCTGTTTCCAACAAAGAACGGAGCTTGGCATTATAAGTAGCATCGCTGCCGCCTACTTTTGCCGCTGCAGTTATCTCTTTACTCAATTTTGAATAAAGAGCCGATTTCTTAGCATCGTTCTTTTGTTTCGATGCTCCTACATTCTTTGAATGTGAATGTCCTGACATTTTATCTCTCCTCGAGTTGTCAGGAGGAAAAGCCCAACAACTCTTATTTTATAAAGACTCGTTTAGGTTTTTCTTTCATCATATTCAATTCTCCTTTCTTAGGGTGCCCAACGGGATTTGAACCCGTCCCTGAAGATCCACAATCTTCCGTGCTAACCGCTAACACTATGGGTACAGTCGGCTCGGTGGGACTTGAACCCACACTCCCTTACGGGAACAGCCACCTCAAGGCTGCGCGTCTACCAATTCCGCCACGAACCGAAAATATTGTGAAGGAAGGAATCGAACCTTCAAGGCCATTCACCCTCGCGGAAAACAGAGGGCCGCTTTACCATTTGCGTACTTCACAAAGTCGGCGAGATGGGAGTCGAACCCATACGCCCTTTCGGGCTGGGGATTTTAAGTCCCCTGCGTCTACCAATTCCGCCACTCACCGTAAAAACAAAAAAGCAACTCTTTCGAGTTGCTTGGGACTTAAAAACAGTTTTTTATTTTAATCTTCAACTGTTCTTCCCAAGCTCTCCTTTTAAATGTTTTGCAAAGAGGGCAGAGCCTAATGACACACCGCTTCCACACAAGCCAGAAAGCTTAATAAATGAGAAAGATTTTGCTATCATTTTCACACTCTTTGTAAAATTCATTTAAATATCCTTATTGTTTATTTAGTGGACCTACAGAGAATTGAACTCTGATCTCAGGCTTGCAAAGCCCACGTAATAGCCATTATACCATAAGCCCATATATTTGTCGCGGAATGTAAACTTAATTCTTATGAAGAAAAATAGGAACATTCTTTGCAACGTTTTATTTTATATTTAGTATATTAACAGAAAATGTAAGAACACTTTCTGAAAACTTCAAAATTAGTTGAAGGCCGACTTACAAATTGCGCACAGGATGTGGTGTCGCACCACCGAGGATGCAATTCCCTCAGTCAGACCCGCCTGGGCCACTGCACTTTCTGAAAGTGCTAAACTCCATCTTCAACTATGTAAAATATATTAACAGCTCTCGCTGCAATATTCAAAAATAAAATTGAACAAAGGGTGGACTTACAAACTGCCGCCTAAGTTCTGTGCTCGGGATTCGAACCCGAATCTTCGCCGTAGAGGGGCGACGTGCTATCCATTACACCAACACAATCAATGTTCAATTTTATATTTCCACCGCAAGGACTCGAACCCTGAACAAAAGAACCAGAATCTCCCGTGTTACCAATTACACCACGGTGGAGTAAATTATTTTAATTAGCACCGAGGGTGACGAATCGAACTCACTCTCACTCAGCTGCGGCAACAGTATGAGCTTGTCCTTACAACCATTTTTCACTAATCTCTTGGAATTGCCGTTCCTCAATTTCGCTAGTAAGCCTCGGCAAATATTTTCCCCGACAGGATTCGAACCCGTCCGAACGGTACCAAAAACCGTTGCCCTACCTACTAGGCTACGGGGAAGTAAAAAAGAGTTTGATTTATTCGGTCCGTTTTATCCGACTTTCACCCCGAGCTTACCTGCAGGACGCCCGAGTCCAACTGGGAGGGTTATAGAAGCTACTTGAGTGCACCGTTCACTTCAGCATTATCTACGCCCAAACTCTTTATCAGGGGAGGCAGGATTCGAACCTGCAAAATGGCGGTTTTGGAGACCGCTGCTGTAGCCATTGTAGCCACTCCCCTATTATATTATAAATCTTTTGCAATATTTTTCAATTGCGAAAGTTTATCAGCATATCGCCATTCACCGTGAAGAAACGCTGCTTTCAACATTTGAAATCTTGCTTCGTCATCTTTCGGTAAATCAAACCATTTGCCGCCCATTACCCACTGTAAAAGCTCAGCTTTCTCAATGGCATTTGTATAACCAAATGTACTAAAAACATAGTTCATTTCGTTTTCATTTTCTGCTGCCTTCATAGCGGCAATTGTTATTCTTCTAAGTCCATCCATCGTAATAAAAATATTAACAATACAGTTTGCCACAGGACTTACATTTTGCCAAATAATTTCAAGGAATGATGATCTATTCTTCCTGTACCTTATAGGCGCCTGCCGTGTTATTGACAATAACACTTTCAGGTCTTAAACAGTTAGTTCAATCGTAACCTTCGCGAATCTGACAGCAGAGAGCTCGGTTTTCCAATAATGATACCCTTATCTAAGAATGTCAACCCGCTAAATTGCTTATAGGCACTTATATTGTTTTTTTATAAATTGGGTGGGGCTCGAACCCACATCTTTCGGCTTTCACGGCCGCTGCTCTACCATTTAGGCTACCAATCTTTACCAGAGACCGACTTACAAACGCGTTGACTCTAAAAGCATCGTCGTTATCCGGAATTGACTTTGCTTTGCGCCTAGAGGGACTCGAACCCCCAATCTTTCGGTTCGTAGCCGAATGTCTTAATCCATTGGACTATAGGCGCGTTTAATGCCCGATGCTCTAGTAGCTTTAAGGGCGCTCGTATTGCACACACCCACTCTCAAGGTCTTTGGCTGATATTGAAATCAGTTGAAGATTTCGTTTCTCCTCAACACCGTCACTGGTGAGTACGCCTCTGCCTCGGCCGACATACTTGGCGCAACCCTTGCCTTGGTAGTACAAACAGGAAGCGGAGTCCCCACTTCACCTGCAGCTTATTCAGCTTTCCTACTTAAGTTTGCCTTTGTTCTTAGCGGTGACCCTAATTCAACTAGAATTTTCATCAATCGCCTCCACCTAGGTCGGCACATACCCTCTGTGTTCCGCTCTTAACGGTGTACCACATATAGTCCCATCGGGGCTCGAACCCGAATCTTAGCCTTGAGAGGGCCACGAACTGGACCAGTTGTTCTATGGGACCGAAAAAAAAGCAAAGCTTACTTTCAACTTTTAGGTTTAACTCTTGACTATAAAACCAGTTTTCTTTAACGTACCTCGCGAGGGTCCTTCTGTCTTATGCCCAGTTCAATCTTGTTGCAAACTGGAGACTGCCGTAAAGACACAAGTCGTGAGTCATTCTTAGGCGTATAGATCTTTTCAGCCAAAACCTTCTCACTTCCTAGGCGTTATTATTTCAGCTTTGCGTAATCCTCACTCCCGACTTGACTCGTTGAAGTGAGGCCAACAATGTTTAACGGGCATCGGTATTGTCTCTGACACTTTTCACAAATCCGTTGTGTTGAGCAGACTGGGTACACTGCTTAACCAACCCCGTAACCCTTTAATTCTCCACCGCGACTTATGAATGCACGGCTGATTGCCGACCGAGTCGGCTACTGTAGTTGTTGATACGATCTCATACAGCTTTTCAAAAACCTTCCCATTCTTCTGTCCACCGTTAGTGCTTCGGTACCATTATTTCAGGTCTGTCTTCACAGGTGTTGAGCAACACATTGGTAGAATTTGCAAGAGGAACTTCCTCTTAAGCAACAAGCCGTTATCAAGCTGTTATGTTGAACATTTAAGTTGTTGCAGATGTTCAACTCCGATGCGACTTTCCAAGATGGGGTACCACGAACTCCCCGTCACACGGTCTAGAATGCCGCTGCTCTACCACTGGGTTTTGAGCTGCTCTTGGATTCGACTGGAAATGAAGCTCTCTTATTTACGTATTAGACTTACATACACCATTGCTGGGAAAGCATCGCTATTCACTTCAAATCTCATTGCTTCTATACCTTCAAACTTGCTTGCTGTCCGCTTTGCACGGATAACTAAACGCAATAGGTCCTTCCAATCATATTCACGCAAACGATTGTTTCCTGCGGGTGTTTAGAACTTTTCCTTGTTCGCGTGAGTGGCATTTTTCGTCCCCACTCGGACTTTGGCCGTGGAGGGAGTCGAACCCCCAACATACAGCTTAGAAGGCTGTTGTTCTAATCCATTGAACTACACGGTCATAAAATCGTTTGCCATTTTGTGTAAAATTCCAAACGCCGCGTATGGTGCGATCCAACCTCATATACGACTTACTGATGCGCGAGGGAGCCCTCTACCCTTGAAAAGCATAAAACTGCGATTGCAAAAAATCTCGAGCTTTCTTACAAAAGCCAGAAGTACTGAGGACTAATCCTGTGACAGGGCCTCACCCTTCCTTTTAATCAAAATCCCACCACATACCTTGTGGTCTGAATTCAGTTTTCAGAAAATATCTTTCAATCTCTTCGTCAGACGCTTCGATTGAAATCTTTTTCAATTCAATTTTGAACTTATGCTTTGCCTGTCGGTATTGCCACCTATAAGACATTCGCATACCTTTTCTTACATTACCCCAATCTAAAGCAGTTGAGGATGACCATTTGATACCACGAGTTCCGTGGTCTTGTTTTTTAGGTTGTGCTCTATACATAACCTAATGGTAAGAACATTTCATACGGCAGTGGCAGGATTCGAACCTGCATACCCCGCGGGTTAGGCGGGCTCCCACGTACAATGTGGGCGAGGGTCCATTGAATTTCGACTTACAGATTGCGGACCCAATCTTTTTCCTCTACACCACCAAAAATTGTAAGTCGTATTGCGGGAGAGGGACTCGAACCCCCGACCTCGAGCTTATGAGGCTCGCAAGCTACCACTGCTCTATCCCGCTATAAATACAATGCTTGAAGGAATTGAACCTTCCTGTTATCAATATTAACATTTAATATTGAATAACGTCCCAAGACAAGCATTTACCAACCGTGCTTCTCGTTAACCCAATAGGGCTTTTGCATTATAATTTACGCCTATTGTTATAAGAGCTAACTTGCTTCGACTTACAAACTGCGTTCGCAATGAAGCACAGCACTTTGGACTTTCTCTTAAATAGATTATACGGTGTTATTCGCATATAATTTATTTGCTGCATTGCAGGCATCGTCCTCAGCGTGCAATGGATTAGTTCTTACGGGATTCGAACCCATTCCTCCAGCTTGAAAGGCTAGCGACTCAACCAATTTGTCCTAAGAACCATAAAATATAAAAGAAACCGCGAAAAACTTTTACCAAGCGTTACACTTTTCCTACTTGCACAAGGATACTCTCACGCTCTTTTGGCTTGTTGTAATAAACAACTTACCTTTTAACCCATTACAAGTTCCTGGGCTCGATTTTTTGTAGCGGGACTAACGAGACTCGAACTCGTGACCTCCTGCGTGACAGGCAGGCGTGCTAACCAACTGCACCATAGCCCCATAAAAATTTCCCTATCAGGCATCCTCAAATCGGCTCGCGATTGCCAATCAGTCAGTGTCTCTCGGCGGAATTTCGTTTTGAAAGTTCAGCGCTAAACTAACAATCCTACTTTACCTCGGTTGGCCAACTCTGCCACCCTACGGCAGCGGTCGAAACCTAAAAAGTTTAGCTGTAGGAGAGATTCGAACTCCCGTGGGCTTTTACACCTCCGGATTACAAATCCGGCGCAATCAACCGCTATGCGACTACAGCATAAAAAGGCGTGTTGTAAAAACTCTGCTCTCCCAGTTGAGCTACATCCTGCACGCAGGCAAGAAGGTGGGACTCGAACCCACAACCCAAGTACCGAAAGTATAGGAACAACATATGCCTAGAGCTGCCTGTAGGAATTGAACCCACAACCCCGAGATTACAAATCACGTGCTCTACCAATTGAGCTAAGACAGCATAAAAACGCGGAATGTAAAAACAAACCCAAATTGTAAAAATAGGAACATTCTTTGCGTTATTTCCTAATCTGAAAAAGGCGCTGCACACTTCGTCAGTTCGTTCCACTATAATTACAAGCAACTCTCGTGGTGCAGTGACCTGCTTCGTATATAGTGTCATTTTTCACTATGGGTGAGATAGGAATCGAACCTACACAGCCTGAGGCGGGAGATTTACAGTCTCCGGAGCTCACCACCTGCTCGACTCACCCAGAAAAAAGTTGTTTAGTCTTTCATTTCAAATACTTGCAAAACTTCAGTTCGAGACTTAATGCTCAGCCCTTATAAAATCTTTCTCCACTATATTGTGCTTGTTCCCTGCAAGCCTCACAGGGCAATATAGCTGCCAAGACTAGCGGGACTGGCGGGACTTGAACCCGCGACCTTCGCGCTGACAACGCGTCGAGCTAACCAACTGCTCCACAGCCCCATAAGAAAGAAGTAAACTATGTTGGGAACGATCCAACACCTCGGGTACCCATAACGGATGCGTGCTACCCTATTACACCAATAGCCAATACCTTTGCAATTCTGATTATGGCTTTTCATCTCTACTCGTTTTTAGTCGACCTATTACACTTTCGATATGCAAAAGTTTTTCTTCTTATAGTCAGGATGAGAGGAATTGAACCTCCGACCTCATCGTCCCAGGCGACGCGCTCTAACCTGCTGAGCTACATCCTGATAATGCAAGTGGGCGACCAACCCTTCAAAAGGGACTTGCTGCTCCTCTGAGTTCTTCTCGTAAACTCTATAACGAGTTGCTTTCGACCGCGAATTCGAAAGACTTGTTATCTCTACGCATCTTGTTTTATCCACTAGATGTAAACTCAGGAGATACGCCCCCAGCGCACATATTTTCAGGTCATAGGCTTATGTGGTAATACCTTTCGGGGTGTGCAGGACTCGAACCTGCGACCCTCTGATTAACGGTCAGACGCTCTAACCATCTGAGCTAACACCCCATAAAATTGAAAGTTGAGTACTGCGAAGGTTGCCGTTATCTATCGTCATCCGCTATTGTCGTTTCCTATCGTTGCAGATTATTGTCGTGGCGATTATCGGTTTCTTCAACTTTCGAGTCGGCGTCGGTGGAATTGAACCACCCTGAACCAACTACCCTTTCAACACCTTATCAGAGTGAGGGGATACACGCCGAAATAAATACCTTCCCTTTGTTGTCAAAGAACTCAAGTAAGTGGATCTTACGAGACTCGAACTCGTATTCCCAGCCTTTCCACTGTGGGCTTTAAGCTGGAGCCTTCCTATTGACTGAAAGACCCATAAGATAAGTTGCTCAAGGATTCGAACCTTTTCTCCGCTCGAATGCGGTGTCCTTGCCTTTAGACGATTACAACTTTTCAACTTTTTTCGAAAGCTGCAAAATCAACCCGCAAGTAAGTTTATCGCGACCGTCCTTACTCAACTTTCGCAACCAACTTTTCGTCACCTTATTCTTAAAAGGGCAGGCCACCCAGAAAAATTGATTGTTCTACCTCAGTTCGGTATGCCCTCATTCGTTCACTTACTAAACGTTACCTCAGTTACTTGAACTACCTCACCCGATGTCTTTTGGGTTTTATAGAGGCGTCGGGACTCGAACCCGAATCTCAGCCTTGAAAGGGCCACGAACTGAACCAGTTGTTCTACGTCTCCAAAAAATACGGTTTTCAAGTTTTTCGTCTGTATTAAAACCGCAAAAAACGGACTAGCTCAACTCCTGCAGGCAAGTTAGCTTTTTGTTGCTGAAGGACTTATTGAACGCCTTCAGCGTTTGTTCGTAGTTCCGACTTTACGATTGGGATAACTGCCGTTTCTGCCGCAATGGCTCAGGCTCGCGTCCCAGTTTTCAACTTCCAAGAAGCGGGTTAGTTTTCGTGCAGTGAACAACTCTGCCTTATTGTTCTCCTTGGCCCCCAACCACAACCTTTGCTGTGGTCCTTTTTGTTGCGGCGGAAGTCTTTTTGTAAGGTAACCGCCTACTCTTTCCACCGACTTAATTCGGCGGAGCAGTTGATTTATTCAACTTTGTCCTTCCTTTGAACTGTATTTGCAATTTGTTTTCAAATTACAATAATAATATAAAAACTGTTCAACGGAAGTTTAAAAAACTTTCATTTTTTTTGATTTTTTGTAAAATTGCCCAAAAATCAAAAAAGGCAACCTTTTCATCGGTTGCCTAAGTCTAAAAGCTAAAAAACTTTTTACCTAGGCAGCCCCACATCATAATCGTATTCTCTAGGGTTAATGATGTTAGTCCAAATAGTTGTATTTGGATTGTTGCGAGTAATTTGTTCCTGTTCGTAAACTCTTGATAACATCATTTGTTTTCTTATTCCTTATGAAAATATATTAACAGCAATTTTAGTTTTGCTGTAATATTTAGTTAGTATATCTTACAAAAATGTAAGAGAAGTTCTCACCAGTTTTAACTTTTTCAAACTACAGCCCCGCTACCTACATTTGATTTTTGTAAGCCATTCGAGTAGCATCACTGCTGCGAGGTTGCTGGGACTTTCACCCAGAATAATGTTTATCGAACTTCGTAATTTTATATTAACACTTTTTAGTTTTCTGCAATCTCTGCTAAAGGTATACTAACATTAAGTATACTTTCAAGCTTATTTTTTATTTCAATAAATTCTTCATTATGACCATTTACTTCATACCAGTCAATTGCATTGTAAATCTTATCATAATTTTTTGCAAACCATTTCCAAAGACTTGCATTTTTATTATTGACATCATCTGCTTTTGCGTCTTCAAAGTCTTCAAGAAGATCATCAATTTTATCAACTGTATTTTCTGCTGCTTCAGTGTTTGTCCAAACTCTTTGAAGTATACTGAACAAAGCAGCAAGTTTCGTAATCATTTGATAAGATTCACTACCAATCTCAACACAGCTATAAGCTTCATTAAGGTCTGCACCTGTAAGTATCTTTTCACCATTTGTTCTTTCTATTGCGTGACATATCTCGTGCGCAATTATAGACTTAAGATTTGCAACTCTTACCTTATTACTTATTGTAATTGTTTTATCTGACGCATCGTATTTTCCTAATGCGCCATTAAAGTCATATGATACAACCTTTAACTTAATGTCACCTAAGTTGATATTATTGTCTATAAGAACGTCACAAATATTTTCAAAACACTGTTGTGCATCTTCTTGTTTAATCATATTGAACTCCTATTTATTTGCAACAATTACCTTTAAGTTTGGTAAATGTAAAGATCTTGCATAAGCAACATTTTTCATATCGTCATCAACAAATGCAACTTCGTCATATATCTTACAAAGTCTTTTCAAAACATTTGCTTTCTTTTCAGCATCAGTTGCACCTTCGTAAATATGAACTGCATCGTTGATTGCAGAACAGCAGTCTCTCTTGATGTAATTATCAATATTCTTAAAAGTACCGTTGTCATTAAACTTCAAGAATTGACGAAGTGTTCTGAAAATAACCTCTTCTTGTGAACGAGCTGTCAAGAAAGCAAGGTCCCAACCTGCAGCAAGGTGAGCATCCATCAATCTTAAGTTTCTGATAATAGGAGTACCTTGCATAATTGACTTTTCAACTTTTTCAGGATCAGCGAATTCTCTATAATCAAATGAAACGCCTTTTGCTGCTCTTTCTTCTTTTGAAAGTGAAGCATCTGGGTCTTTTGCAAACTCTTCAGTATTCAATCTAACTTCTGAACCATCAGGAAGTGTTTTCCAAATACCGATAACTTTTGGGTCAGCCTTGATAATTGTATCATCAATGTCGAGAACAAGTAAACACTTATTTCCGTGATTAAGTATTCTTTCGAACATCTTAAGCTTTGCTTCCCTTTTACGGTATCTTTCAATTGGGAAGTCTTGTACTTTATTTTGATTTTCAGGTGATGTCACAGCAACCTTCCTATGGTACTTTCCTGCAACTACAGGTCTTTCATAATAGCCTGAATTGAAACGGTTTTCTTCATCCCATTCTTCAAAGTCAGGTACTTCTTTTCCCTTTTCAGCATCATAATGTTTGCCTACTACTTTTTTCATATGTCTTATTGGTAATTTATCGTTAGTGTCTCTTACACCTTTATTTGGCATCAATGCAGCAACAACTGAAGGAGGAACTGGAACAGCTTTTGTCTTTACATAATAGACAGTTTCTGCGCCGTCAGATACTTCTCCCCAAAAGTGTCTGTCACCTTGTTCGATGTCTTCTCGAGCAATTGTATATAAAGCCTCTTTTCCTGCACTTGTTGCTTTCCAAGAGTTTGAATCTTTATCAAAAACTGTTTGTGCGCCAATCAATGAAAGTTTTCTGCCGCCTCTGTTCAAATTATAAACAGCACAAGCTTCAAGTTCTCCATCGTGTTTAACACATTTAATAAGAGCATTTGATTTTTCGCAATCTGCAATAAAATCATTTATGTTTGAGAAACCGCCTGGGCCGCCTGGGAGATAAGCATAAGCTCTATCAAGCAATTCCCATACATCTTTAATGTTGTCGGCGATTAAGCGTTCTTGCTTTGGGTTGTCAGAATTGAACCACATATTGATGAATCTTTCCTGCAAACGAGTTGATTCATACATATGCCCAGGGTCGAAGCCTTTCCAAGTTATTTCAAGATATTGCCAAGCTTGTGATATTGCATCCTGAAGTTGATGCATATCTTTTGCAATCTCGTGTGTTCCGTGAATTGTAAAAATGTTCTTGCCATAGCCGTTTCTGAATAATGTATCAAACAAATCTTTGTAAGAAAAGTATTCATCGTTATCTGAGAAAATACCAATCTTGCTTGATTTTGTTTCATTATCGAAATCTGACCAATTGTCTGCAATTGCATCCCATTCTTTGAAACATTTTTCTTCGTTATAAACTTCTCTTTGTTCAGGATATAAGATCGGTGGGATTGCTTCTTTAGGGTTTAAGCAAGGATTGAGCAAAATACAAATCTTATTTGTGTTAAGTGCTGAAGCATAAAAGCCACCTAAAGATGAAGCAATAATTATGTCTGCTTTTTCTGCATCGTTTTTGATTTGTTCAAAAGCTTCTGCAGGTTGCAATAAATCATATGTGTTTGTTGTAATATCGTATAATGAGTCTAAGGCTTTTCTAATGTTTGTTGCAGAACCACCGTGTCCTGTTCCGCCTAAGCCGTGAACGTATAATAACTTTTCCATTTTCAACCTTTAAAAATTAGTAAAGCCCCTCTATTGAGGAGCTTTTGTATTTGAAATTGTAATTTTTAGTCTAAGTCGATAAGAAGGCTTGTATCTCTCATCCAGCCTTTTACTGTAAAGTTTGGCATCGGCTCCATTGTGTCAGGATTAACCCAAACATTATCTGCAATGTCCCAGAGGGAATAACCAATCCCAGTTGAGCCATCAGAGTTTTTTCCGATTGTCAAAACAATCCCCTGTTTCTTGCCCTCTTCCAAGTCGAAGTTCCATTCTGCAGTAATTGTCTTTGTCATATCGGCCTCCTATTGCCTGATTTACAATAATAATATAAAGTAATTATTGTAAAAGTTCAGTCAATTACATATTATTTTGAATAAAATCCTCAATAATTTCAAAGTTTATCTTCAAATTGAGAGTCTTTTGATACTTTTTGAAGAAGTTTAAGACAGCTTGTGGGTTACCTGAACGAATAGCAGTCATTAAAACATATTTTGTGATTGGGTCATTGTTAGGTACATTACGATTATTGATTTCAATATCGTCTTGAAGTCCTTGCTGGCCAAAATTAGCTCTTTCACCTGCAATTGCAAATTGTGATTTTAAGAACTGAATAGCAAGGTCTTCTCCTCTGCCCAAGTACTTAATTGTTGCAGGAACAAGCTGCGACATTCTTACTTCATTCATTTTATAAATAGCCTCGAACAAGTGAGGCTTTTCTTCGAAAATATTGCTCATATAATTTAGTCAACTAAATAAGTAAGGAGTTGCAAATGAGTGAAAAGAAAGCTCCCGAAACTCCTGTAGATAAATACAATAAGTTATCACGGGATCTTAAGCATCAAAGAAAGGCATTAGAAACAGCACAAAGAAATGTTGAAAAGACAGAAAAGTCTTTGGCTGAAATCCTTAAAAAGTTGTGGTTTTGTCCAAACTGCAATCAACCCCAAGTTATTCCTAATAAAAAAGAATGTGACTACAAAGTCTTGTCGTTAAATGATAACGGCAAGCAAGGCTTTTACAGATGTAAGTTTGTTCAATGTCATTCTTGTAAGCAAGTTGTTATGATAGATAAAGTGTTTATCGACGACGATGACTAATTATATTATGACATACAGAGAAGCATTTGTAAAAAGAGCTAATACACATCAGACACATTTTGAAGACCTCGTACTTCTCGGACCTGATGGTATCGCTGAAGTAAAAGATAAAATCGAAAAATTTTTGGCAACATCTGCAGGACAAGATGTTGGTATGAATACGACAACAAAGATTGACGGTGCTCCCGCAGTAATTTGTTATAGCAAGTTCCCTGGGTACCCAGACAATTCAATTTGTCTTAAGTCTTTTGTTGCAAACGCAAACAATGTAATCTCGACAGAAGATGAGATTATGTCAAAATACGGCGATAGACCTTCAATGGCAGAAAAGCTTGTTTATTGTTTGCAACTTGCAAAACTTATCCCAGAAGGAGAAGCTTGGCAGGGAGACTGTTTATTCTCAACTGACGATAAAAAAGTTGAAGAAATCAGAGGCAAGGAATACATCACATTCCAACCTAACAAAATCGTATACGCTTTTTCAGAAGACAACCCAGGGTACGAAGATGTAAAGAATGCCGAGTTTGGTATTGCATTCCATACAGTTTACAAGGACGATGGCAATGGCGGCAAAACTCAATCGTTCCGTCCTGAAACAGATAAAGTACTTTGGCCAAACTGGGCATACATTATGTCACCTGCTTTGAATGTAAACAAAGACAAGTTTGACATTGACAGAATTAAAGCTCTTTATCAGTCATTTGTAAAAGGCGCTGACGAACTTTGCGCTGACCCAGCTTATAAGGATTTGATAAACAATGAAATCTTTATGGGTTATTGGAATACATTTGAAAATGCTTCTCTTGCAGATAAAAAAGAAACACAACTCAACTGTGAAACTGTTATCAACGACCTTAAAGAATATATTGCCGAAAAGCAGACAAAAGAATTCCAAAAGAAGTTTACAACAATGAAAACTGCTAAAGGAAAGATGGGTGCAATTGATAAGTGGGCAGGTGATGTTGCAGAAATCAAAGAGATTATCAATTACAGTAGAGAAACAATCGTACATCTTGTTGAAGTATTGAACGCTGCTGCTGAAATCAAAATGATGATGTGGGAAGGCTTCAAAACTTCTAATCACGATTATTCAACTTTCTATAAGTCAAGAACACGCGGTGTAATTGATGCAAATATGGAAGGCGTTGCAATGTCGGATGCTGAAGGTAATATCGTAAAGATTGTTGACCGTTCAGAGTTCTCTTCTGCAAACCGTGACCCAGATATTATGGCAGGTTGGGAACACCCAGGTGAAAATCTTACAGAAGATAAAAAGTGGCGTTTTAAGTTTGTTGATACTGAAACAACGTTTTCTGTAATGAATGAAGCAAATGGTGTTGTTAGCCCAAATGACCTTGCAGGTAAAAAGTCAAAATATATTGAGCCTCTTAAAGCTCGTATTAAAAGCGGAAAGCCTGTAATAGTATCAAAAGTTAAACAAGGTGGAGAACGCTTTGAAGTTTTAATTGAACCTACAGAAGAATTGATAAATGCAGAAGGCGCTGACTTTGTTGAAAAACTTAATGCAGAAATTCATAAACAAATGGCTGACGCAAAATACATTGAAAAGCCAAGAGATGATGTTATGACAACAAATCTTCAAGAAGCAACACAGGCATATCTTTTTGAAAAATATTGGTTGAACCCTTTACAAAAAGACGTTGATTATATCAATACATTATTCTCAGAAGAATACAGACAAAGTATTGATTGGAATGTTTGTGGCGTAGAGTTTGAAAAGTTTATTGAAGATATTAAAAAGCAAACATCTCCAAAGACTTATGCAAAAAGTGGTACTTGGTTGCAGTACTTTATTGCTATTGCAAAGGAAGGCTCAAAAAAGATTCAAGACTTGTATGCAGAAGGCCATAAATTACAAGGCGCTCCTAAAGCATTTGCTCGTGGACTTCATTCAAGTATTGATAACGACGTTGACACATTCTTTTCAAAATCTCTTTTTGGAAAACCAAAAGACAGAATAAATAAAGCAGATATTTTGCTTGTATTTGGACCTAACCCAGACCAAACTGCAAAGAAGTATATTGATGAGTGTCTTGGTTCTTCATCACCTGAGGAATATTCTGCAGTTTGCGATAGATACCTTTCAAACGGTACAGTTCTTGGACTTTCTTTGAAGAAAGGCGGAAAAGAGGTACACGCAGAACTTCTTGCAGATACAAAGAACCTTATTGCAACAACAACTTCTATAGATGATGTTGTATTTGGTGAAAATGCAGCAACACCTATTTGGTACTTTGGCGAAGATAATGAAAAGAACACATTCAAATCTTTTAGGAAGTATTGTAGAAAAGATCATATTGATGACAATTTTAAGTTTATCCCATACACTTATGAAGAGAAAGGCGAGAAAAAGCAGGGTGTGACTGCATCAATGTACATACAAGTAAATGAAGCTTATCAGGATAGATTCTCAAAAGAGATTAAAGTCAATGTTAGATCAACAGGAGAAGGCGTTGCTGTTGAAGCTTCAAAGGGCGGTACACAACAAGCACAGCTTGGTAAGTGGGGTGAAATCTTAAAAGAAGAAGTTGGTGAGTCATCATATTCTTACACAAAAGATATGAAGGACTATGAAAAAATTGAAATAAGAATCAATGCACTTCTTGAATCCTTTAAGAGAATATATGACTCTCCTAAGCCTGACTTAATAATCGGTAAATGTGTTGCATCAACAGGTTATCCTTTAGCAAATGTTGAGTCGGGAAAGGTTGAACTTATAAGTGCACCTATTATTAAAATATCGTAAGGGACTAAATAAATATGGAACAGAACACAGAACAATTTATGGAGGCTCTTGAAGTCTCAAAAAAGATAGAAGAGGCAGGTGGCGTTGCACAGGCTTTTAAGACAATCGGAAGAGGTATTGCAAACGCTTTCGGTACTGCAGCAGGTAATGCAAAAAGAAACGCAGCTGCTGCACAAGATGCTCAGCAAACTGCTCAAACAAATGCCCAGACCGCTCAGACAAAAGCTCAAACAAATGCGATGGACGACATCACACTTGCAAAGACAATTAACGATGCAGTGACAAAAGCTGTAGGTATTTGTGATAAAGGTCTTGAAGCTTTGAATAAACAACAGCCACAGCAAGGTGAACAAAAACCTCAGCAGGACAAGCCACAAAACAATCAAGAACCTGAGAATAGCGAAAAAGGTGGCGCTCGTCAATTGAATGACCAAGAAGAACAGGAAAGAATGGGTGAATCCCTCAACTTTGTGTCTGCTCTTCAAGAAGCTGCAAACAACAACACAAAAACATTTTACAATAAAGCAAAGAAACTCTTGGCAAATGTTCAGCAACTTATTCGTCCTTTCTTGACAGGTCAGAAAAAGTTTACTGCTCAAGACATCGATGCTGTATCACAGGCAATCAATGACCAAAGTGTTCAGCAGGTTTTGGGTAAAAACGACAAGAAGTCTTTGAAGATTATTCAGAACTTGAATGCTGCTTTGAATACAAAGAAAGATACTTTGGGACAAGAAGCTCAACCTGAACAGCAACAGCAACCTCAGCAAGGTGCAGAACAAGCTGCAAACTCTACTGAACAGAATCCTGCACAAAATGGTCAGCCTGCTGAACAGCAACAACCTGCACAGGGCGATGCAAACGCTCAAGCTGACCAAGGCGAAAAACCTACAGGAACTGATGGTGCAGTTCAAAAAGTAGAGCAGCGTATTGATAATGCGGCTCTTGACCAAGCAATTCAAGGCTTGAACCAATTCTCAAAATACAAACCTATTAAGGCAGTAATTGATGAATGGGCAAAGTTCAAGCAAGCAATGGAACAAACTAAACAAGCATAAAAATAGCGGGCTTAACGCCCGCCTTTTTTATTTACCAACAATTTCACAAAGTTCAGTAAAAGGAGTTGATGCTTTCCACCAACCGTTCTTTCCGTGCAAAAGGTCCTCTTTTACCTGCTCAGGTGTTTTCTTCAACAATCTTCTGATAAAGACTTTTTCCCAGCCACTATATTTGCTGTTGAGTGCAAGGTGAAGTGCTTCCTTGTCACGATAAACATAATTCAGATTGTCAGCAATTGCTTTCCATTCTGCAAGTTTGTTGTCAAGTTCTTTAAGCTTTGCACGGAACACTTCGATACGAGGCAACAAGTCTGGGTTTACTGCAACCAAGTCATCAATTTCATCTGCGGCAAAATATCTGAACAATCGGTTGTCACCGTAATCGTTTGAGTTTGTTTCAAACTTGATACGACGATAATCTTCTGTCTTAATCTTTACACGGTTGAAGTTTTTATCAACAACTACGACACCTTCTCCGTTGTCTTTTGCAGTCCAAGTTTTAAGGCTGTCGAGCATTTCCTTTTCATTTTTCCAGTCATACAACTGAGGTCTTTCAAAAGGAATATTAAGTTCATCAACATTGTAAATGTCGTGTTCATCACCGTTCTGGTCACGGTACATAATGAACCATAATTTTGCATCGTTCACAAGGTCAGTGTGAATACGATTCCAAGGAGACTCAAGTTCGAAGCACAAAGTACAATTTGAAGGAAGTGCGTTAACCCATTCAGAGTCAACAGTCAAGTGTCCGTCTTTTGCAAAATACAAGTCTTCACCTGAACCAAGTTTCCAAGCTCGTGCAAGGACTTCTCCCATATCTTTTAATACTGGGAGCCCTGGGATAATATCAACAGGAGTGCCTGGGCTCATTTTTGAAACACAACGTCCGTTTGACTTGAAGTAAACTTCGTTGTTATATTTGAACATTTCAAAAATCCAACCGTCTCTTTTGTGTGTTACTTTTGCTGAGTCCCAATCAATATCTGCAGCGTATTTTTCACCGAAGTTCCAAAACTTTACAAAAGGAGCACAAATGATTTCACCTGTGTCTTTGTTTACAACAGAACCACGGCACTGCATAATTACTTTAAGTAAGTTTTTGTTTGAAGGGATGTCAAAAAGACAATACATTGGGACAACCCATTTTGCATTGAAATCGACAGGAGCAATAGTTTTCATATAAGGTTTGAGCTTGTCCTGCCAATCTTTGTTGTTTTTGATGTAGTCTTCAAGTTCTTTGTAGTTGTTCATTGTTTAACATCTCCGTAATCAAAATCGTAATTAGCAGCGAGTTCTTCCTGTCTTCGCTGCCATTCATACGCGTCGTTTTCTAACTGTTCCTGAAGAAGCAACTGATTAAGTTGCTCCTCAGTCAATTCCCATTCGTTCATATTGTTATATTAACTTCTCGACTTCATTAAAGTCGAAGTTCTTCAACAAATCTTTCATAAAGTTTTCAGGCGGAAGAACGTAAAGTGACCATTCATATTTTGTCTGTAAGTTCTTTACGAATTTTTCAATACCGTCTTCACGGTTTTCCATAAACTTTTTGAAGTAAGATTTTGTTGCAAACTTCTTAACTTCATTTGAATTGCGGAAGTATGGGCATTCCCAAGCTAACGCAATAAATCTTGTATAAAAGTCCCAATACTGACTAAAGTTTACATTTGAAAGTTCATACTCCCAAAGTCTCCATTCCTGCCAATTGTAAGAAAAGTAATTCTGCTTTCCTGCAACAACTGCTTTCATCTGCTTTTTTACATTTTTAAGTGCAGCATTTTCAGACCAGTTTTCACCTTTTATTCCCTTAATTGCAGTAAGAACTATTGCAGCATATTCTTTTTCCATAGGAACAATTGCATTAGGTGTTGCAGCAGGTATTTGATAACAGTATTCAGGGCACTGTGTAATATTGATGTCGTTGTAATTCCAACTCTTTTCTTTTTCGATAAAAGGAACAATCTTTTCGTCAGCAAGTTTGATTGTTGACTTAAGGCTCTTATCGGTTGGGAAAGGTGAAATCGATGTGATAAAATAATAACCATCATCGAAGTTTATTTTATCTGCATTCTTTGATTTTTTGTTTGGGTCACATCTAACAATAATTTCCCAAGAGTCTTCCCACGGACCAATGTGATGCTTCAAAATATCGCGGCCGTAAACAAGTGAAAGTAAATAGGCTTCACCGTCTGCTCCGTCAACTGACTTAAAATATGTATTGTGTCTTGGACAAAATTTCCACCCAGGGAAATCACTGTCCCTTAAAATGTTTGTTCCTTTCTTTGCTCCCATTTATTGCTCCTTAAAATATTACTTCGTAATCTTTCTTAAGTTTATTCTTAAGTCTTTTGTAAGCTTTTGTGAATGCTTCTTCAGGAGTTTCTGCTCTCCAAACGTTGATGTTGTCGATTGAAATTCCGCCGAAGCGATTGTAGTCTCCGATGATTTGAAACTTGAAACCGTAAGTTCCGTCCCACTGTTTTTCTGTTGAAGTTCCGCGAATTGTTATCTTCTTTCCGAACTTTGCAGGAATGTTTCTGTCTTCTGTCCAGAGGATTCTGTTATTCAATCCTTTAGGTGTTCTGATAACTGTCAGTCCGAAGCTTTCTGCAAGGGCCTTCATTTCAGGTGTTTTCATAATTTCCTCCTTATCGGTAATTACAATTATAATATAAAGAAAAAAGCCGGAAAGTTTAATTTCCGACTTCTTTTTCTTCTATACTTTTCTTAACAACCTATTCTGCTGTGGAGAAGAAGTTGATTAAGTCTGCTTTGTTTGGTACTGACAAGTCGATGTCGGCTTCAGTATCACCTTCAACAACAGGAATTCCTGCAACAGTAAGCAAGTCCTTAAGTACAATGTGGGAGTTCAACTTCTTTGGAACTGCTTCCTTGTAAAGGTCATTTGTGCTCTTGTTAGGAACACGGCCACCATTCAAAGATTCGTTTGTGAAGTAAAGCTTGTTGTCAATTACACAACCAATCTGATGTTCACCGTTGTCTTCGCAATCAATGATTGAGT
>Ga0265298_10003560_pt1 | contig 20507 bp, 17 predicted proteins | sample AusTroGonzalo_MG_3_FD_193486 | JGI IMG/M metagenome (GOLD analysis project Ga0265298, IMG submission 193486) | Bovine rumen microbial communities from tropical cattle in Woodstock, Queensland, Australia - Gonzalo_01 | ecosystem: Host-associated > Mammals > Digestive system > Stomach > Rumen ... | reverse complement strand
GTGCTCCATGGCACGCATGATCTCGGTACCGACCGCACAGACGCGGTGCGACGTTTCCTGTGCCTTATTGACCGCATCCGCCATCTTCTGCGGCAGGATGATCTGCTCCGACTCCATTTTGTTCTTCGTCAGGTCCTCCACGTCGATTTCCTTGAAGATACCCAGCGACACATGACTCGTCATGAAGGTCGTTTCGATGCCGCGTATCTCCATGCGCTTGAGCAGCTGTTTGGAGAAATGCAGTCCGGATGCCGGCGCTGCCACAGCACCTATCTTGTCCGCAAAAATGGTCTGGTAGCGGTCAATATCCAGTTCGCGCACCGGCTGGTCATGGAAGACCTCTTCGTACTGCGCCTGCGTCTCTGCGTCCATCGGACGGCGGATGTACTTGGGCAGCGGCGCGCTTCCCAGCGCATAGAGACGGGGCACGAACTCCTCGTTGTTATAATCCGTCAGGAAACGGAACGTACGTCCGCGGCTGGTGGTATTGTCAATGACCTCCGCCACGATGGACGGGTCGTCATCGAACGTGAGCTTGTTGCCGATACGTATCTTACGCGCCGGATCGACCTGCACGTCCCAATAACGCACCTTATGGTTCAACTCACGCATGAGGAACACCTCGATGAGGGCGTTGGTCTTCTCCTTATGCGCCCACAGACGGGCAGGGAACACCTTGGTATCGTTGAAAACGAACAGGTCACCTTCGTCGAAGTAGTTCACCATGTCCGTTACGGTCATGTGCTCGATGGCTCCTGTCTTGCGGTGCAGTACCAGCATACGCGAGTCATCGCGGTACGAGGCAGGGAATTGAGCAATTTGTTCTTCAGGCAGTCTAAACTTAAACTGGCTGAGTTTCATATCATTTGTTTTATACATATTCTATCAGCATTCAGCAATCAGCAATCCGCATTCAGTTGCTCCAGAAAGCGGTCAATGGTAAAGCAGTCTTCCACACGGGTCTCCCCTACTCTGGTGCGGCGCAGGGCGGTGAGGTAGGCTCCCGAGTGCAGCCGCTCGCCGATGTCCCGTGCCAAGGCGCGGATGTAGGTCCCTTTCGAGCATACGACGCGGATGGTCAGCTGCATCTTCTCTTCATCAAAATTCAGCACCTCTATCTCGTCGATGACCAGCAGTTTGGGTTTGAGTTCCACCTCCTGTCCTTTGCGGGCGAACTCATAGGCGCGCTTGCCGTTGATCTGCACCGCAGAGAAAACAGGCGGTACCTGCCATTGTTCGCCGAGGAACTGCGGGATGGTCTGGTCGATCAGTTCACGGGTAATATGCGCCGTGGGATACGTAGCGTCCACCTCTTTCTCCATGTCATAGGAAGGTGTGGTGGCTCCCAGCTGGAGCGTCGCAATATATTCCTTGACGTCGTACTGGAGCCGGTCAATCAGTTTGGTTTTCTTGCCCGTGCAGACAATCACCACGCCGGTAGCCAAGGGGTCCAAGGTACCCGAATGACCGACCTTGAGTTTCTTGCGTCCGAGCTTGTGGCACACTTTCGCCCGCACCTTCGCCACCAGATCAAACGAGGTCCAATGGAGAGGCTTGTCAAACGCCAGTACTTCGCCTTCTTCAAAATCCCACATATCAGCAGACGGTAGCGATGATGGCCGTAGTACCGACGATGGCACAGTAGATAGCGAACCAAATCAGGCGCTGACGGCGTACAACCTCCAGCATGAAACGGCATGCCAGACAGCCGGTGACGAACGCAGCCACGAATCCGACCAGAGCCGGAACGAGTCCCAGATCGCTCGTCATCTCGCCTTTCATCAGCTTGAGTGTATCCAGAAACGCCTCGCCCAGGATGGGAATGAGCACCATCAGGAACGAGAACTGCGCCACGCTCTCTTTCTTCACACCACAGAGCAGACCGGTGGCGATGGTCGTACCCGAACGGCTCAGACCGGGCAGCACGGCACAGGCCTGCGCCAGACCGATAATGATGGCATCCTTGTAGCCCACCTCATGTCCGGCACTCTGACGCTTGGTCTGCAACCACTCGCTCAACGCCAGCAGCAACGCGGTGATGAGCAGGCATATGCCGACCAGCAGCAGTCCGTTTCCAAACAAAGCTTCCACCTCATCCTTGAAGAACATTCCGATGATGAACACCGGGATCATCGACACCAGTATTTTCGCCACGTAACTCTTCTCTCCGTTCCATTGGGGTGTGGTGAACGTACCGGCAAACAGCTTCGCCACCTCGCGCCACAGCACGACGAGCGTGGAGAGCACCGTAGCGGCATGCACGATAACGGCAAACGTCAGATTATCTTCGCCGGAGGTGCCCAGCAGGGCCTGACCTATCTCCAGATGGCCGGACGAAGAAACGGGCAGGAACTCCGTCAAGCCCTGCACGATGCCCAATATTAATGCTTCCAACCAACTCATTTCTTCGTGCGGAATAAAATGGCGAAAATCATACTCACAAAACCGAAGAGCGAAATCATCGGCCCTACCGTCACGCGACGGAAAGAGAAAATATCGGGATTATAGACCTCGCCGGACGGTTCGCCCACCATCAGGGCAAAGCCCAGCACGATGATGGCAAAGGAAACCGCGATGAGGATGAGGTTGAGTTTGGATAAGCTCTGCTTCATAAAAAAGTATTCAGTTTTTAGCTGTCAGCATTCAGCTTTCAGTTTTGATTAAATCTCGTACAACGAGTTATTGTCCATGCGGATGTAGCGTCCGGTAGCGATGAGGGAGGCGAAGAGGGTGATGAGCAGTCCGCATAGCAGCACGACGCCGGACACGAGGGCGATATTCTGCCACGTAAGGGGGAAGAGCAGCAGGCCCATCTCAAAATCCACATAATAGACGAGTCCGCTCAGTACGGCGAGCGCCGCCAGACCGGCAAGCAGACCGATATACATATTCCGCAGCACGAACGGCCGGCGTGTCACCCACGAGGTGGCACCTACCAGCGTCATCGTATTGATGAGGAAGCGCTTGGAATAGATCTGCAGACGGATGGTATTGACAATCAGCACCATCGACACCAGGAGGAGCAGCAGCGCCACGCCCAGCAGGATGAAGGAGAAATCATGCACGTTACGGTTCATCAGATCCGCCAGATCGCGCGGATAAAGCACATCGCTCACATAAGGAAGCGAGCGTAACTGCTCCGAGATGAGCGCCAGGCTGTCCGGATTGCTATAGGCATCCGAGGGATGGATCTCATAACTCGCCGCGAGGGGATTATAGCCGAGGAACGCCGTCGGATCTTCGCCCAAGGACGTGATGTGCTCCTCCAGCGCCTCCTCTTTGGACACATAACGGTAACTGCTATAGCCGTCGCTAGCCTCCAACATCCGCTCCAGGCGAGCACACTGGGTACTGTCCGCCTCCGCCGAAAGGACGGCCGTGACGGTCATGTTCTCACGCATGCGCGTAAGAAGCGCTCCTGCCGACAGCAGGAGCACACATTCCAAACCGACCAGACATAGCACAAGCGCTACGCTGACGGCTGAAATAAAATAGGAATTTCTAAACCGATGCTTACGCATTTAATACTCCCATAGGTCTTGCTCGAAATTCAGCAATTCCGTAGCAATACGGTCCTGTTCTTTGCGGATACCCTCGATGTCATTGAACTTATAATCGGGAATCCAGCGGTTGTACATATTACCTTCACCCACGATGTAGGAAGTGAAGAGACGTTTCTGGAAGAACTCGTCATAGGTCACACGCTTGGTCTCGTTGCGGTTCGGGATAGCGTACTGCATAGCCAGGTACGGACGCAGACCATCGAACGGAATCCAGAACATGATGGACTCACGCAGCATGGACATCACTTTCGTGCTGTCATCCGCAGGCGTGCTGATGAGCACCGGATGCAGCGGAGCAATCGCCATGATCTTCGTATGCAGACGGGAAGTGTGCTTGTCGAAGAAAACGATCTCCTGCACCAGATACTTCAGCTGGTTCTTCACCACCGGCTCAAACGAATAGAGGTTGGCCTTCATCTGGTCCGTCACGCTGTCGTAGTTGATCAACATGGCGTTGGAACGGTCGATCTTCCAATAGTCCTCATCGTCCGAGTGGTCTTCGGTCTTGTCCACGGGCATGAAGGCGTCCACAGGAATCTGCGCCTTGGTCATCGGAGCCGTATTCTTGAAGTCCGGTTTGATGCTCTCGTTGGAACGCGGATAGATTACCAAGCCATCCACTACGGCGTCAAGGATTACCTTGAACAGGTTACGATAGTCCGGATCGTCCGCCTTAGCGGGGAAATAGAGCTGGTAGTTCTGCTTATAGCGCATGTCAATGATACGATAGATGAAACGCGACCAGATGACATCATCCAGACGGTGATCCACCATGACGATCGTATCGTGTGCTTGCGAGAACTCCTCCGTCTGAATACGCGCGGTACCGAGCTCGTCAAAGAACGAGATAACCTGATGCTGCGCCTGAGCCGTTACTACGCCCAACAGCAGACAAACTATAATACTAAGTTTCTTTATCATAATAGTTATGTATTAATTCAGCGTTAGAAGAACAGGCGACAGACGCTTCTCTCCGCCGGGGCCGACGGCACGTATATCCTGCAGCACCACGAGACCGCCTTTTTTGAGTTTGCCGATCTGTGCCAACTGCTCTTTGGAGAACTTGTTACCGTTGGACGAAGTGGTCGAACCGTTGATGATGGTACGGAAGCTGGTCACCTTGAACGGCACGTTCAACAGACCGTCAGGACCGTAGGAAGCGATCAGCGTACCGGTAGCGTGGGTCAGTGTGCTTGGCGGAATGCTGCTACCCGAAGCATACTCTTTCTCACGAGCGGAGAAATAAGCCTGCGGGTCCGGCAGACGTTTCACGCGGTAGTCCTTGGTTCCCATGGGCAGCACCTTGCCTTCTATGTCCGCCGAAACGGTGATCTTGACCGTATTCGCCGACTCGCCCGGAACGATGATCCACAGACCTGCATTCTGCTTGACGGATGCACCGGCTACGCTCACTTTGATCTTGTCGTTCGACACGCCCGGAACGGAGATGGCGAACTTGTTGTCGTATCCGCGGTACATAATATTGAGGTCGGTATTCGAGATGGTCACAGCCGGCTCGTTGACGGTATATTCGCCATTGAACGGCAGGTGTTTCTCTTCACCCGAAGCCGGATCGGTGTATGCAATCCAACCGGAGTATTTCTTGGTTCCGGTAGCCGATGCCGGTACTTCGTACTCGCCGCGTGCGTTCAGTTTCTGACCGTCCACGTAGTACTCCGGCGTTTTCGTAGAGTCGATACCCGCCATGATGATTTTCGCACGGTACTTGTCACCTCTCATCACGTAGCGGGACTCCGGAATGACGTATGCGTTCAGTTTGTTCACACGCACGTCACCTGCGTCTGTACGCTCGCGGAGGTACTGGATCATGGTGCTCTGTGCATTACGGATATCATTCTGCAACTTGGTCATCAGCGGCAGTGCAGCTCCGGAAGGCATGTCATGGAACATCTGCTCCTCCCAGGACTCGATGTCGCCGTCTTCCTTCACCTTGTCCGCAGTACTGAATATCGCATTGAAATCCGCTTCCTTCTCCGGGTCAAGGGTAATGAGATAATTGCGGTACTCGATGATCTTGTTCTTGAGAACGACACCGGGTTTTTCGCCTGTATCCGGCAGCGCGTAATGCGAAGTCACATCACGGTTGTCCTTACCTTCAACGGCACGTGCCTCGGGATCCGCTTTCTTCGGACCGTCCGTAGCCAGTGCGATCTGGTACTTGAAGTTCTGAATAAAATTATACAAACTGTCTGAACGTTCGGTCAGTTCCACCGCCTTGTTATACCATTCGCCGGCTTTCTGCGGGTTATCATCCCGGACGGCACGGAAATCGTTCATCATAGCGTTGTTACGGCTTTCAGTCGAGCTGAGAGTCGAATGCAAACTATCGTCCACCAGTTTGAATGCATTTAGTACGTCCGTACTGACGTTCAACGCCAACATGGCGGTGAGCACCAGGTACATCATACCAATCATTTTTTGTCTCGGGGTTTCCGGACAGTTTTTTGCTCCACCCATTTCTGAAGTGTTTTATGGTTTGTGATTATTCAATCCGTTTATCGTATTATGCGAGAGCGCTCAACATGTTTCCGTAAATGCTGTTGAGGTCCGTTACCTGCTTCTGCAACTGCTTAGCGCCGTTAGCGAATGCGGTCTGAGCCTCTGCTGCCTCTTTGGCTGCAGCGGCAGCACTCTTCTGCGCCTCGATCTGTGCATTAACGGTCTGCAGCTGCAACTCATAAACCGAATTGAGCGATGCGAGCTTCTGGCCTACGGTGATCACACCCTCCTTGTAAGCCTTGGTCTCCTCAGCGGCGTTCTTCACGTCAGCGCTGATCTGCTCATAGTTCTGCGCGAGGGTTGCGGTAGCGGCTGCATAGGACTCAGTAGCGGTACCGGCTGCTGCCAGTTTGGTCGAATAAGCGGCGGCTGCCTGCTCTGCAGCTTCCAGCTTCTCGCCGAGCTTGAGGCTCTTGTCAGCCACCTTGCCCAGCTCACCCAGCTGCGTAGCGGTCTTTGCCAGCTCAGCAATACCGTCTTTCAAAGCCTTGTAGTCCTCCTCCTTGAGCGCCGGAGCCTTTGCTGCGGGAGCGGAGGGAACGGCGGCTGCTTCTGCGGCTACAGGGGCGCCAGCTATAACCGGAGCACCGGCAATCACACCCGGCTGAGTACTACCTGATACGCCTGCGCCTAACAGGGTAGGACGAGCCTGTTTTGATTTTTCCTCCAACAGTTCAGGATTGGTACCGTACTCCAGCAATTGCGGGAAGACGTTCTCCCAGTGGAACTCCGGATGCGGACGATCCAATGCACCGATGATGAACAAGAATGCCTCGGTGAACATACCCACCATAAGCACCTGACTTGCGCCCGGCCAGTGCAAAATCTTGAACAATGCACCGATAATAACGACGGATGCACCTACAGAATACACAATTCCGACGATGTTCTTACCATTGTAAGACTCGTACCAGTGCATAAATCTTGCTCCTAAACCTTTTTTTCCAGTTTTTTCTGTAGCCATAGCTTTGATAACTTTTTAAAGTTAATGTATTTTATTTATATTATTATTCTATATAGTATATATATTATATATTAGTCGCCGATGTAAGCGCGAACGCAACGGAAGCCGATGTACGGACGGCTCTCGTACTGATACTCGTAGGTACGAACGCCGCACTGCATGAAGTAGCTGATATCCTTCCAGCTGCCACCCTTCACCACTTTGCGTTTGAGGATGTCCGGGTCGGCCTTACGGGCCATGTAGCAGTAGTCCGGGTTGAGGTCATGCACGTGGGTGTTCATCGAGCTCTGGTAAGCCGAGTTGGTCCACTCTGCCACGTTACCGCCCATGTCGAACAGACCGAAGTCATTCGGACGGTACTGAGCCACCTTCATCGTCGTGGTACCCGTATCATCGTTGTATGCGCCACGGTAGGGCTTGAAGTTAGCGAAGAAGCAACCCTTGGCGTCACGGGCATAGTTGCTACCCCAGGGGTACATCGCCATCTTACGACCGCCACGAGCGGCATACTCCCACTGCGCCTCGGTCGGCAGACGGTAGTCGTTTGCCTCCATGCCCGAATAGGAATTGAAGAATTTGGTACGCCAGTTACAGAACGCATGCGCCTGCTCCCAGGTAACACCCACAACGGGGTACTCCGAATAACCCGGATGCTTGAAATACATCTGGAGCAGCGGGTCGTTATACGAGAACTGGAAGTCACGCGCCCAAACGAGTGTATCGGGGTAGATACAGATGATGCGGTTGGTAAGCAAATCCTTCGGCTCCTTCAACGGACGAACGATCGTCGAGTCCTTGATCTCGCCGTTCTCGTTTACCCAGAAGGTATCCACACGTGCGGTGGATCCGGGAGGATAGGTACTGGTAGCCACGTCGAATTTGTTACGCTGCGGCAGGGCCTCATCCATGTTCACCCAGGTATAGCGGTAGTGCAGATGATTGGTGTTGAGCTTACCGTCCGAATAATACATCGGCGCCAAAGCGTCAGCCACGTCCTCCTCCTTGCTGCCGTACGGGATTTTCTTACGCCAGTTGAGCAGGAAGTTCTCCTCATCGAAGTCCTCATCCTTCGGCTGTATGGCGAAATCGGTCATTCCGGCATTCACCAGATGGGTCAGTGCGATGGAGTCGCGCACCCAGTTGACGAACTGGTGGTACTCGTTGTTGGTGATTTCCGTCTCATCCATCCAGAAGGCATCCACAGTTACCATAATGATGTTGTCCGGCTGCTCGAAAACCGCCGATTGCGTGTTCGCACCCATCATGAACGAACCCTTCTTGATAAAGAGCATGCCGTACGGATTAGCCTCCTTGAAGTTCGCTCCCTTGTACGCACCTACCAATTCGCCGGCAGGCTTGTTACAACTCGCCAATGCTACCGCTAAAGCGATAATAGGCAAAATCTTTGTTACTTTCATCATATTAGTAATGAATATTAAAGTTCAACTTAATATATTACTTATTATAAGTAGCGGACTGATTTATATTTGTTTGTCCGTTTGGGTTTCAAAATGTCAAATCCGTATGCCAGATATATCTCGTGACTGCCGTAGCTCTCCAGCATGAGTTTGTTGGTAGGCAGCTCGCAGCTGTAGCCCAATTGCAGTCCGGATATAATATCGATGCCTAATAGGATGTTCACACTTCCGTCGATGCGGTAGCCGAGTCCCCAGCGGTAGCGGTCCTTGTAATCGCACATGAGGGTCAGGTTGACATCCCAGCTCACAAAATCGCTCATGACCATCGCACTGGGCGTAAGCACCCACTCCCTATGGTTTTTCAGCCGGAACCGGTACCCGCCGGACACATACATCGTTCCCACCAACTTCACCTCCGAATAATCATCCCAATCGACCGTCGGTCTGGTCAGATGGCTGTAGCTTGCGCCCACCCACCAAACAGGAGTGCAGTAATACAGGCCCACGCCCATGTCAAATTTCATTCCCGATTTGCTACCCGTCGGTATTGCCTCGTCGTTCGCGTCATGGTACTCGTCCTCCATATTTTTCAGGTTCACCGAGTCGCCACGGAATCCGACGTTCACAAACCCCAGATCTATACCGGCGCTCAAGTATCCCTTGCCTAATTTCTGACGGTACGCGTATTGGACATGGAATGCCTGGTTGGTAAACAGACCGTATCGGTCGTTCAAGAACCGCACTCCTGCGCCGTGACGCGTCTTGCCTATTACGAAAGGCGATGCGAAAGTGAACCATGTGCTCATCGGCGCATTGGTAATGTCCACATACTGCATGCGGTGCATACCCGCCACTTTCATCAGGTCGCCCTCTCCCGCCGCCGCAGGATTAAAGGCTGTCGGCATATACATATATTGTCCCATCTGCGGGTCAAACTGCGCAAATACGCCACCCACGGACATCAGTCCTACTAAAAGAACAATATACTTTTTCAATTTTCAATTTGCGTTTTTTAATACTCCTCTTCGTCGAAGAAGAAATCCTCGTCCTGCGTAGGATAATCCGGCCATATATCCAGAATGCTCTCGTACTGCTCCTCGTCATCGTCCTCCAGCTCTTCGAGGTTCTCAATCACCTCTGCGGGGACACCGATGCGGTTCGCATAGTCCAGCAGCTCATCTTTCGTTGCCGGCCACGGAGCATCCTCTAATTTCGAAGCTAATTCTAACGTCCAATACATAGCATTATTCCATCACAAAATTGACCCAATACGGGCATAATGTTTCAAAATATCGTGCAAAAGTAGTAAAAACTTTCCAAACGTGCAAATATTTTACAGAATATTTTACATTTTTTGGCATTTTTTACACAAAAGTCGCCATTTCTGTCAATTTTTACCACTTTTATTCGCTTTTCCAGCTCTCTTCCGTCTCTTTTTGCACATAGGTAATATAGCGTGCGAGAACGAACAAATAATCGCTGATCCGATTCATGAAGCGAAGGGTCTCTCCGTCCTCTCCCAGAGCGATCATTTTGCGCTCTGCCCGGCGGCAAACGGTGCGGCAAACATGGCATCGTGCGACACTTTCGCTGCCGGAGGGAAGAACGAAAGACTTGAGGCGCGGCACGACCTCCTGCATGGCGTCTATCCACTGCTCAACCTGCTGCACATCCGCGTCCTTTATCCACTCGCCGGGCGCCAGACTGAGCGCCGCGCCGAGATTGAAGAGCTTGTTCTGCAGCCAGCGCAGCTGTTCGCTGACGGCTATCGGCGAGTGGCTGTCAGCTGTCAGTGCTTGGCTATTGGCGATGGAAGCGCGGAGCATGCCAATCCAGCTGTTCAGTTCATCTACCGTGCCGTACGCCTCAATGCGGGCGTCGGCTTTCGAGATACGCTCGCCGTTCGCCAGCGAGGTCTCACCTTTGTCTCCCGTCTTCGTATATATCATACAATTCACAATTTACAATGCACAATTTACAATTTATATCCTTATTCGATAGTGGCGTTTGAGGTAGTGTTTGTCAACGAAGAGCAGGCCGCAGTGGTAGAGGTCCATGGAGGAAGTGACCCGCGGGTCGGCTTTCAGTTCCTCCCAGGCGCGCTCCATGCCTTCCGAATAATGAATATCATCGATGACGAGGATGCCTTTCTCCGTGAGGCGCGGCAGGAGGTAATCCGCGTAGCGCACGGTGGCTTCGTATGTATGGTTGGCATCAAGGTAAACGAAGTCGAGCTTCTCGCGCGCGTGTTTATATAAGGTGTCGTCAATATTGCCTTCGTGCCATTCGATATTCTCCGTTTTGAGCATCTTCCATACGCCTTGCGCGACCTGAAGCACGGCGCCGCTGCCTTCGAGCGTGGTCACCCGGTTACGGCTGTCGGCGCTCGCCAGATAGGCGGTGGTGATGCCCAGTGAGGTACCCAGCTCCAGGATTTCCAGCGGCCGCTGCTCCTCTCCGTGCATGAAATGGACGATGCGGAAGAGCAGTTGTCCTATCCGCGGGCTCTCCAGATGATAGCGGGCGATGTCGCACACGCGGCGCTGTATATGCGTGCCCTGGGGCGAACCCGCCGAACCGTAATCAACCACATCGAGCGTATCCTCGCAGGCGAGGAGCTGTTCTCGCCGGCGCTCGATGTCCGCGAAGCAGTAGAACGCATTCTTGTCCCGCATGACGAACCGTACCAGACGGAAGAGGTAGGGCGAATGGATCGCCTCGCCGGTCGTGTTCCATGCCGTGAGCACATGCCGCAAATAGGTACCTATGCGATGAAGATTTCCCATTTTTTTCAAATAAGGGCACAAAAGTACTATTTTTTTTGCATATATCAAAATTTTTTTGTAATTTTGTGCCATGATTTTGAATTATATTTGGATTTCGCTCATTTTGCTGGCCATCCTGATGGGTTTGGTGCAGGCATTATGCTTCGGCAACGTCGATGTCTTCTCCGCTATTCTCAATTCCACTTTTGACAGCGCCAAGACGGGTTTTGAACTCTCGTTGGGTCTGACGGGTGTGCTGGCGTTATGGATGGGTATATTGAAGATCGGCGAGCAGGCGGGGGCGGTGAACACGCTCGGCCGCGCCATCAATCCGTTTTTCAGCCGCATCTTCCCCGAGGTGCCGAAGGGTCATCCGGTGTTCGGCTCGATGCTGATGAACATCGCCGCCAACATGCTTGGTCTGGACAATGCCGCCACGCCGATGGGTCTGAAGGCGATGGGCGAACTGCAGGAGTTGAACCGGGACAAGAGCAAGGCGTCCAATGCGATGATCATGTTCGTAGTATTAGGCGCAAGCGGTCTGACGCTCATTCCGACCACCATCATGGCGTACCGCGCCCAACTCGGCGCCGCCAATCCGGCGGACGTGTTCCTGCCGATTCTTATCGCGACCTATGTGGCGACGCTGGTGGGCCTGCTCTGCGTCTGCATTGCGCAGAAGATCACGCTCAAGGATCCGGTGGTGATCGGCACGCTGGTGGGTCTGACGGCGCTTGTCGGCCTGCTGGTATGGGGTGCGGCGCTGCTGGACCCGCACACGCTGTCCGTCGTCTCGGCGGCGGTAGCGGCCATCCTGCTGCTCGGCATCATCTGCTGGTTCATCATCCAGGCGATGTGCCGGCAGATCAACGTCTATGACGCGTTCATTGACGGCGCCAAGGGCGGTTTCCAGACCGCCATCGGCATCATCCCCTACCTCATCGCCATCCTTGTGGCAGTAGGTATGTTCCGCGCTTCGGGCGCGATGGGTCTGTTAGAGCAGGGCCTGGCGTGGTGCTTTGCCGCCTGCGGCATCAATCCCGACCTGGCAGGCGCGGTGCCGACGGCGCTGATGAAGCCCTTGAGCGGCAGCGGCGCGCGCGGACTCATGCTTGAGGCGATGACCACCCACGGCGCGGACAGTCTGGTAGGACGGCTATGCTGCATCCTGCAGGGCACGACGGACACGACGTTCTACGTGCTCGCGGTCTATTTCGGCAGCGTGAATATCAAGGACACCCGTCATGCGGTAGCGTGCTGCCTGCTGGCAGACCTGGCAGGCGCGATAGCCGCCTTTGCGATCGCACCTATCTTCTTCGGATAAAAGCTTCAAATAACGATACAACGATGATTTTCTTTCATCATCAAGATATAGAAATGCCGGCGCTGGATGAGCGGAAGGTGACCCGCTGGATCAAGGCGGTGGCGGCGGAGTACGGCTTCGCGGTGGGGAACATCAACTATGTGTTCTGCTCGGACGAGCGCGAGCTGGAGGTCAACCGCCAGTTCCTCGGCCATGACTACTACACGGACGTCATCACATTCGATTACTCGACGTCCGGCACGCTGAACGGCGACATCTTCATCTCGCTGGACACGGTGCGGTCCAATGCGGAGACAGTGGGCGTATCATTCGAGAACGAACTGCACCGCATCCTCATTCACGGGGTGCTGCATCTCACCGGTCAGGGCGACAAGACGCCGGAGACGAAGGTGCAGATGACCGACAAAGAGAACAAAGCGCTTAGCCTGCTGGGCTAAGCGCTTATCGTTTAACGAATTATCGTTTTAGCGGATTTTCCAATTCTTCCAATCGCTTTCCATCGTAGGCGACGGAGTGATGGTCGGGGTCTGGGGTTTATTGATGACCGCGGACTTGCGGCAGACCTCTTTGATGACAAACTGCGACAGGTCGTTCAGCGTCACGTCACCCTGGGTCTCTTGCAGTTTCTTGAGCACAAAATAGGTGAACATACCATGACCTTCCTCCTCAAAAGGAAGGGCTGTTTCGTCTCCCTGCGCCGCAGAGAAGACCACCATGTTGCCTTGGGGCACGGCTCCTTTGCTCTTGAGCGCCACGCCGCGCTCGGACGCCAACATCTGACCGTCACGGTTGGCGCCGGAGAAACAGGCGTCGAGCATGACGGTGACCGACTTGGCGGGCATTTCGCCGAAGCGCTGGTAGAGGTCGTCCAGTTTGTAGCCGGTAGCCACATAACGTCCGTCACCATCGACGGGCAGGAGGTAAGCCGACTTGTCGGAAGCATCGGGAATACCGTGTCCGGCATAGTAGAAAATGACCGAGGCTTCCCCTTCGTATTTCTCGCACACGTTCTTTATCCACGCCACCGCAAGGCGGATGTCGTTGTACGTGGCGTTCTCATGCACCTTGATGTTGGCGGCAGGGATGCCCAGCGTACGCTGGCAGTACTTGGCGAGGGTGCGTCCGTCGTTGAGCGCAAACGGCACCGGCGCCACGGACTTGTAGTCCTCATTGGCGATGATGATGACAAAGGTATTGGGATTGAGCGCCTTCGTCTCGGGGATCTGCAGGTCCACCTGGGACTTGCCTACAGCCAGTTTCTTCTGGCCGACGGTCTGCTCTCCCTTCTGCACGGTACCCGAACCGCCGGATATCTTGATCGGCTCGAAATTATAGTCCACCTGCGCCTGCTCGTACTTGAGCGAAGCCTGGTTGGAATAGAGGTAGTGCTTGTCAAGGGAGGGGAAGTACATATCCATCGAGGCGAGCGAGAGCACATCGTTCTCAATGAAATACTGCGGGCTGATCTGGACGGTAGCCCAGTTCTGCTTGAAAGCGCGCGCCTCGGCAATAGGCACCGGAACGATCATGTCTCCGAAACGGGGTTCGAAGAGCAGGAACACCTCATTGTCCGCATCGTACGGTCCGGAGAGCGATACATCGGGCTGAAGGGTGGCGGTACATTTGTTGAGGTAGTCCGCTTCGGCCTGCTTGGTCAGTTCCTTGATCTTGGCATTACGGGTGGTCTCGTTGACGCGCTGCTGCCAGTCGGAGGTCTTCTCAAACTCATCTTTCATTTGCCACTCATTGATAGCTTTCTCCACGAGAGGTTTGGCAAAGTCACTGAAGTACAGTACTTTATGGGCAGAGAGGGTCAGGACGTTGGACTCGTTGACCTGCGCCGTAGCCGAAGCCATATTCGACAGCAGTACCAGACGGAATCCGTTGTACAGATTATGGTAATCGGGGTAGTTACCGCCGCGTTTGGCTATACGGCAGCGCTTGGCTTCGCTTTCCAGACTACCGCCGCGCAATCCTTTCACTTTGCCCGCCACCGGACCGGAGGGATTGGAGACCAGCTCCTCCGGATAAGGCTCGTGCCAGTCGTAGCACCACTCGTAGATATTTCCGCTCATGTCGAACAGGCCGAGCTCATTCGCCTTTTTGGTGCCGACGGGGTGCGTCGTACCGTCGCTGTTTGCAATGTACCATGCCACATCGCCGAGTTCGTTGCTGCCGGGGTACTTGTAGCCCTTGCTGTACTTGCCTCCTCGCGCGGCATATTCCCATTGCGCCTCGGTAGGCAGGGCAAAGCGTCTGCCGCCCAGTTCGGGTGCCATGAGTTCATTGATCTTGTCGATGAAGGTCTGACAATCGTCCCAGTTCACATTCTCCACGGGATAATTGTCCCCCTCCTGGACGTAGGAGCGGCTGGTACCCATGACGGCTCTCCACAGTCCCTGCGTCACTTCGGTCTGGCCGATATAATAATCGCTGAGCGCCACCGGATGGGCGGGTTTCTCGGTTTTCTCCGCTTCCTCTCCCTGCTCGGGAGTAGCGCCCATCATGAACGTTCCTCCTTCGACAGCGATCATCGTGAAGGGCACTTTGTTGATGGTAAAAACACGGTCTTTCTGCTCGCCTACCACCACTTTGAACCGCGCATTCTTCAGGTTCCAGTCGGTATAGTCGGCCAGCATGTCCCAGACCAGCTTCTTATGGCCGGAGGTGGTGTTTCCCACATCGCCGGTGACGGTTTGGGGTTCGGGGGTATAGTTGGCGCCTCCGTCTCGGGAGAGGAGCAGATGGATTGAGGCGTCCCGGTCGAGGTCATAAGTGACCTCCACCGTGTTGCCCACCTGCTTTGCCTCCACGTTCGAGACCTCTTGCGCCATTACCGCTGTAGCACAACAGGCGAGTCCGATGAGTATGTTCGCTGCATGTTTCATAGCTGTTATTGCTTATTTGACGGGTACTCCGAGGGCGTTGTACCACTTGCCGTTGCGGAGGATGATGAGCTGTCCGTCGCGTACGAGTTTGAGCGTTCCTTCCTGCTCGTACAGGTTGCCTATATTCGACGGCATCGGAGCGGGAGCGGTGGTGAAGGCGCTGTTGAGCGATGTGAGGATTGAGCCGTCGTCCTCGCAAGCCACGAGGGTGTAGCTGTACATCTTGCTGGGCTGGAGTCCGTTCACCTCGAAGTTGATCGCCGGGGCGCCGGCCGCCGACAGACGGCGTACTGCGTTCGGACGGGTGACGCTCAGCTGGTTGCCTTCGGAATCGTAGGTGATGATGAGCAGTACCTGCGTGTGCGTCTCGTCCGCCCAGATGAAGAGCGTGAACGAATATACATAGTCCAATTGCGGGGTGGAGATGACCGCAACGGTGTCCTGCGGAGCCACTTCCACCGTGATGGAATCCACTACCGTTTCCGGCTCCTGCCATGCCGTCGTATCTTCGGTGATGACTACCGGCACAACGGGTTCTACGCGCGGCGCCAGGAGCTTGAAGATGCTGGTCTGGCGACGGTCTATACTGGTGAGCTGACGATAAGCGGAGTATCGTGCCGCCGTCTCGTTATACAGGAGCATGCGCTGGTCGTAATGAACAGTCTGCGGGATGACCACGCTGTCATATTTCGCCAGAATCCAGTCGGCGCCCACCTCGTCCGCATAGAGGGCGTTACGCGCTTCGTTACCCGGGGTCAGGTATCCTTCGGCCGTCTGCAGGCGGAAGAGCGAATCGTGCGGCACGGCGGTTACGACAGCCACCCGGCTGATGTTCATTGCTTTGACATAAGCGACGGAGTCGCGATAGGATGCGTTTTGCGCACCCATGACCGTATGGTTGTCAATCGGAGCGATGATAAAGCGGTCGTAAGGCAGGATCTGCTCAGGCGAGTAGATGCGGACAGCGAGCAGGGTCGTGTCAGCGGCGGTGAAGGACATCGTATCCGAGCAGATGACCGGCGCCGGTATTTCCTTCTGACGGAAGACGGCTGTGAACATCGTATCGGCTTCGACACGGAAACTGAGCGGATTGAGCCGGTTGCCATGGGACCACTCTACGAACTCACAGCCCTTGTACGGCGTAGCCATGATGGTGACCTGCTCGCCCGGGGCATAGGTTCCGCCGCCGATGACGGTACCCATTGTGGGGCCGTTGGTAGCTACGGTGACGGTATATTTGAAGAGCTTGAAGATCGCCATGAACGCCGTATCGGTCGTCACGATGACCCGACGCGGGTTGTCTATGTTGCCGTCCGACCATTTGCTGAACACATAGCCTTCCGCGGCGGTCGCGCCGATCGTCACGATCGAATCCGGCCACGTGAGGACCGTGTCGCCATAGACAGCACCGAAGTTGGGGTTGTTGGACGTCAGAACGACGTGATGATAAACGGGCTCCGCCGGCTTGCACAACGCCCAGCAATACATGCTTGGGTCGGACAGATCATATACCAGCGTGGCGGTGTCCGCCTCGATGTTCGGGAACTCATAGTTATTCATTCCAATCCATCCTCTGATTGAATCATAATACTGTATCTCGTTATCCCAACCCCGAACGGCATCGAAGAACTTGAAGGTACTACCCGGTTCGTCCGATACTTGATACATATATGCCTTCTGTTGTCCGTAGGACGCTTCGTACATCGGGGTACCTTTCCAACCGTCAAACGTACCGATGATGGCAGGCGTTACGGAATCGCACTCGGGAGCAATGAGGATGACCGTGTACAGTTTGATATTTTTCGGACAATCGAACCACTGATAGTATTCCGGATTGGAGAAATCAAAGAAGAGCGCGGTGTCCGATGATGCCTGCGGCAGCGTGATTTCCTCCAGATAGTTCCATCTGTCATTGGCTGCATCATAGGCGAGTATTCCGTTATCGCCGCCCATCAGTACATCCGAAAACATGAAGGTGCTTCCTTCCGCAGCCGTCACTTGACATACATAGGCATTCCGGTCTCCAAGGGAGGTCAGGGTCATCGGGGTGCCTTCCCAGTTGTTCAACTCGCCGTATATACCCGGCTGCACCGTCTCGCACTGGGGAGCCATCAGATAGATGGTATAATTGTGCGATTTATCCGCACAGGGGGTATTGCCGTTCTTCCAATAAGCAAGCTCATATATGTAAGCGCCCAAGGAAGGAATCGTCACATCCGCCTCGCCAGGATAATTTGACGAGAAGGAAAGTTGACCTCCGCCTTTATAGATCCAAGCATCGGCATCACCCGCTTGATAACTCCAGTTGAAGGAACCGTCATTATCCAACTTAACGGGTTTGACAGATATGCTGGTGTTGGCGTATGGCACTTCTGCCGCATACCAGCCTTCAAATCCCTCGACAGGCGTAAAATGCTGCAACTGATCAGGATCCGTAATCCAATTACCCATACCATCGGTAGCGTACGAGCCGGCCAATACGACGTCATTGCACGGCGCGACGTCAAAATAGAGCGCGAGCACGGCATTGGCGCGCGGGTTGAAGCCGGCATTGAGCAGATCCATCGCCGTAGGCACTTTCGCTTCGCCGCTCGGATCATCGGTACCCGTGCCGGAAGCAAAGGTGAACACAATGGAGGTAATGTAGCTGATATACGCATCTTCCAACACTACCGAATTGGTAGGCGTGCCGGACCATATAACTTGTGATACTTGGATTGAAGTAGCATCTCCCGCAGTAACGGTCCAATCACTCGCACTATTTACATTTACGACCCCTTGGTCCGGATCAAAATTGATCACGATGCTCTGGAACGGATAGGCGGCAGAGAAAGTAAGTTTTCCGCCGCCGGACACACTGATACTGGTGTTGCCCTCGTAGGTAAGTACCCTTGCGTACGATCCATCCACTGTTGCAGAGACAGTGGCTGTAATACCGTCAATTTCTTTCGATACGAAATTAGGATCATTGAAGGTTTCAATCTCTCCGCCGAAATTATAGTTCGTATATTGCGAGATATCGATAGTAGTCAAACCATTAATGGAGTCCCAAGTAACCGTTCGAGGCTCCGTAGTCGGCGTAGTCGGATCCGTTCCTTCCGGGATGGCCTCGATGATGCTGGCATGATTAGCCCATACTGTATCTGCTTTGTAAGCAGCTACGCTGGAAGCCGGTACGTAGATATGCTCCACATAACTTGCATCCATGAGGCAGTATTCCCTTTCCCCATGGGAAGGCGGTGTAGTAGCGTTAATGGTAAGCGTCTTCAAGCCCGACCAGCCGAACACCTGATTACCCATGTGTACGATCGTAGATGGCAGAGTGACTGTGGTTAATGAGGAGCAATCCATAAAGGCAAAATTATAAATGTACTCCACTCCTTCCCCTACAGTAACCGAACTGATGCCCGAACCATTTAAAGCCTGGTAGTCGATAGCCCTAACCTGATAGGAAGTGCCGTTGTAGGTGATCGATCCGGGGATAGTAATGTCTCCGGAAAGATTGGTATAACTTGAATATCCGGTGCTACCGGGTTCACGAGTCAATTCGGCAAAGGCACCATAGCCATAATCCCGGATCTCGTAATAGAAATCACCTACCTGGATGGCGGAGACGCTGTCCTGAGTAGCACCGGTAGGATCGGTGGTCGTGCCGGAGCCCGAATTGGATTCAAGGATGGTCACCGTAGCTCCTGATTCTGTTTCTATCGTCGTTGATTGCGAGCTGGGAGCATACTTCTTAAGAGCAGACACCACCTTCACCTTGTCGCCGAGTGCGACATCAGAAGTCACAGCTCCTCGATACACATAAAGAGCGCCTTCTGAATTGGAGGCGGCAGTAGAACCTAGCGTGTCCGTTATCCAAAAAGATGCCGTTCCGTATGCTGCATCATAAAACTCGGTAATGGCCGACACATAACCGCTTATCTCGAAAGATGAGGAGGTAGAGGTATTGGCATCCAGTCTGGAACCATACTGCAAAGCCGTTGCGACATCAATGGTCGCGGCGATTCCGGTGTTGTCCGTACCATCATCAAACGCAGTTTTAACTTTCGATAAATCCGAATTCATCCCAATGGCGTGCAATGACAATGTCATCACGAATGCCGTACAAAAGAGTAAAACTTTTTTCATATCATAATAGAAATTAAGCCAATTTTTCGAAAATATATATTTTCGGCTGCAAAGTTACTACTTTTTTTTGACATATGCAAATAAAATAGCAAAAAAAAAAGCCGCGCATGGATACGCGGCGCATAAACGCTATAAATACCGGCATCACATGCCGGGCAATGGACGAAAGAAAAAATATCGGAACCAACCGTAGATCAGGATGCCCAGTCCGGCGAGTCCTACCTCGGTGCCAAGGTGGCGGTTGAGGTTAATGGCAAGTTGTAATTTGCTGATTCGCTTCATTTTTTTCGGGCTAAAACGGGGTTTTAACGGGGTTTTAAGGTACTTTTGTCGTACTTTTCGAGGATCAGTTGACGCAATTCTTTCGTATTACAGGCGAATATAATTCGCCGCTTAAAAAGCTTCGTTAATTTTGCCTGATATTATCCGGCGTCTAGGCGGACAGGCGGACGGGCGGACACCCTGTTTTATAAATTCATACACGTGCGTGTGTGTGTATTTTAGAAAAAGGGTGTCCGCCCGGTCTACCCGGTCTACCCTTTCGCTTCTATATTTCGATTGGCGTTGATCTCATCTGCTGTTCGTTCCCGCACGATCCATCCACGTGTGCGCAATTTTCCCATTCGTTTACTTTGGAATCCAGCCTGCTGCAATACCATCCCTAACTTACTGAGACTCATCGGTTTCTTGATGGAGCCTTTGATAACCAGCTTGCCGCAGATATCGGTGTTCGGTTCTGAACTGCGCCACACCCTTCGGCAGGGATGTCAAAATAGCCGACTTCCCAACTCCGCCCAACTCTTTTTCTCTGCAACCGGGAATAGCATATGCGCCATCGGGTCATATAACAACCAAGTTGCCAACACGGAATAATTTCCCTCTGGAAAATCCCACCGTGCATTTTGCATTACTGCTACCTCCAAAAATAATT
>Ga0265298_10003559_pt1 | contig 20512 bp, 19 predicted proteins | sample AusTroGonzalo_MG_3_FD_193486 | JGI IMG/M metagenome (GOLD analysis project Ga0265298, IMG submission 193486) | Bovine rumen microbial communities from tropical cattle in Woodstock, Queensland, Australia - Gonzalo_01 | ecosystem: Host-associated > Mammals > Digestive system > Stomach > Rumen ... | reverse complement strand
TGGCGCCGCCATGCAAGCGACCTTTCAAAGAGCCGATACCAGCTGCAATAGAGGAATACGTATCCGTTTTTGAAGAACTTGTCACACGTACCGTAAAGGTAGAGTTATTACCACCGCCATGCTCGGCCTGTGTAATCAGCAGCAGGTCCAGCATCTGGGCATCCATGGGCGTGTAATCATTCTTCAGCATGTAAAGGAAATTCTCCGCCAAAGACAGATTCTCCTGGGGATGACGTATATGCAACCCTTTTCCCTGAACGGAATGCCGATAACAGTTATAGGCATAAGCTATAATCGTCGGGAACTTCGCTATCAAATCTATAGACTGCCGCATCAGATTATCCCGGGAAATGTCCTCCGGGTTCTCATCAAAAGTGTACATTTCCAAGACACAGCGAGCCAGAATATTCATGATATTGGACCCCTCCAGGTCAATAATGTGCACCAAAGACCGGTGGTCCAAAGGCATCCTGGAGTTCAGGAGCTCACGAAAAGATTCCAATTCCTCTTTGTCCGGCAAGTCTCCGGAAAGAAGAAGATATGCCACCTCTTCAAAGCCCAGTCTTTTATCCCGGGCAAGCGGGCCGACAAGTTCATTCAATTCATAACCCCTGTAAAAAAGCTTGCCTTCTACAGGAGTTAAACTGCCATCACTTTGGCGCTCATAGCCAACGACATTTCCAATATTGGTAAGCCCCACCAAAACGCCGGAGCCATCCTCATTTCTCAGTCCTCTTTTAACGCCATATTTCTTAAAAAGAGAACTGTCAATCTTACTGGAAACCTTTACCTTGTCGGCTAATTTGTAAACCAGGAAATCTTTATTCATCTATCGGCCTCCGAAGCGAAAAGCCGGGTCCATCATTGTGATAACCGCCTCTCCGAACTCCTTCGTCCCCACACAAGTCCCGTGTTTAATTGAATCTGCCACATCAGCGGTGGTAATACCCTGACGGAGAGTACGTTCCATTGCCGTAATAATCAACTTGGCAGCGTCATTCCACCCAATGTATTCCAGCATCATGGCCGATGACAGGATCAGGGAACCAGGATTGGCCACTCCCCTGCCTTCAATATCGGAAGCCACGCCGTGAGTCACTTCAAAGATTCCATGTCCAGTCTCGTAATTGATGTTACCGCTGGGGGCCAGCCCCACGCCGCCCACCTGAGCAGCCAGCATATCGGAAATGTAGTCGCCGTTAAGATTCAACGTTGCAATCACACCATACTCTTCCGGATGCCGAATGGCATTTGACAGGAAAGCATCACAGGTAATTCCCGTGACAGTTAATCGGCCAGAAGACAGATAGGTACCATATTCCCGTTCGGCCAGTTCATATGCCCAGTTACAGAAAGCGCCTTCCGTGTACTTCATGATATTGCCATTATGCACCAAAGTCACGCTGCGACGGTTGTGGCTAAGGGCATATTCAATGGCACTTCTTACCAAACGCTCTGTTCCTTCACGCGAAACAGGCTTCAGTCCGTATGCCGATGATTCCGGGAAACGAACTTTGGTCTCCTTCAACTCATCAACAAGGAACTTGCTAAGCTTGTTGGCATTTTCCGAACCAAAAGGCCACTCAATTCCGGCATATACATCTTCCGTATTTTCGCGGAAAACACAGATGTCGATGCGCTCGGGATACTTCACCGGTGAATACACGCCATAGAAGTAGCGGATGGGGCGAACGCAAGCATACAAATCCAAAGCCTGGCGAAGAGCCACGCTGAGCGAGCGAACACCCCTGCCGGCCGGAGTCATCAGTGGCCCTTTCAGGCCGACCAAATACTCCCGGAACGCTTCGATGGTCTCTTCAGGCAGGTAGGACCCGCGTTTTTTGAAGGCCTCCTGGCCGGCTTCCACCTCCAGCCACTCGATGGAACGGTTCCCGGTGAATGCCTGCTTCACGGCTGCGTCAACAACCTTACGGCATACCGGAGAAATCTCTTTGCCAATCCCGTCACCCTCAATAAAGGGAATGGTAACGGAATACGGGACCTTAAGCCCCGCGGGGGTTTTAACGATTTTAGACATAAAAAGTGTTATTAGATATTTATATTTCGCATGTTATTTAGGCCGCCAATCGTAGACGTCTCAAAGGCTCGTCGGACGCTTCCACAATCAGGGGAAAATCCTTTGTCCTATTTCTTAAAAATACCTCACCAGCGCTTTCGCTTTCCTCTGCCCAACCCCTACTGATAGTAGCTCTTATACCACTCTGCAAATTTCCTCAAGCCCTCGCGCAGGGTGATGCGGGGGGTGAAGCCGAAGTCGCGCTGCAAAGCCTCAGAATCGGCATAAGTCACCGGGACGTCGCCGGGCTGCATGGGGACCAGCTTTTTGTGGGCCTCGAAGTCGTAGTCCGGGGGCAGGACACCGGCGCGGAGCAGCTCCTCCTGCAGGATTTGGACAAAGTCCAGCAGGTTCTCCGGCTGGCCGCCGCCGATGTTGTACACAGCGTACGGAGGCACGGGCAGGCCGTCCTCTCCGGTAGAGCGAGAAGGTGCTCCCTGCATCACGCGTACCACGCCTTCCACAATATCGTCCACGTAGGTGAAGTCCCGTCGGCAGTTACCGAAGTTGAAGATTTGTATGGTCTCGCCGCGGAGGAGCTTATTGGTGAAGCCGAAATACGCCATGTCGGGCCGACCGGCGGGGCCATAAACGGTAAAGAAGCGAAGCCCCGTGGAAGGAATATTGTACAACTTGGAATAGGCATGCGCCAGGAGTTCATTGCTCTTCTTGGTGGCGGCGTACAGGGACACAGGGTTGTCCACTCGGTCGTCCACGGAAAAAGGTACCTTCTTATTTCCACCATAAACGCTTGAGGAAGAAGCATATACCAAATGTTCCACCGGAAAGTGACGGCAAGCCTCCAAGATATTGTAAAAGCCGATGAGATTACTCTGGATATAGGCATCCGGATTCTCGATGGAATACCGCACGCCCGCCTGTGCCGCCAGGTTTACCACCACGTCAAACTTATATTCCTCAAACAACCTGTCAATCACGGCCTTATCGGCAATATCCCCTTTCACGAATTTCCAGGTGATGCCGGAAGGGACGCTCCTCTCCAGCTCCGAGAGCCGATACTCCTTCAAGGACACCTCATAATAGGCATTCATATTGTCGATGCCCACGATAGTGGCGCTCTTCAGGTCTCTTAAAAGCCTCATAACCAGATTGCTGCCGATGAAACCGGCCGCGCCGGTGACCAGAATGGCCTTGTTTTCCAAGTTAATCCTTTCCATACTTCAATGCTGCAAAAGTTTTCTTCGCTTCCTCGTAACTCTCCAGATTGCCGATATCCAGGCGCTTTCCCGGCATTTCCCAGGCATGTACTACCCGGCGGGCGCAGAGCCACGCAATGAAACTCCCGGGAGCATCCGTCTCGCATCCCTCGGCAATGCCGATATCAACCATCTTCAAATCATCCTTTTTATAGAAATAGAACGGCGGGCAGCACCAGTGGCTCTTGGGATTGGTCGGCTTCTCCTCCATAGATAAAATCTTTCCATTCTCATCCACCTCGGCCACGCCGGACTTGTGAAGCCGGGCCAAATCCGCTTGATAAAAGCGCATGACACAGGAAGTTCCCTTCTTCACGGCATAGTCCAGAAAGCCTTGTAAGCTGAAAGTGAGGAGGTTATCCCCAGCCATTACCAGAAGGTCATCATTGATACCCCGTGCGCGGATGCCCAGTTCAATATCCCGGACGGCACCCAAGCGGCTTTCGTTGGAAACGGAGCCGTCGTCCACCAAGGACAATTTGTCCTTGTACGTATGACCCTCAATCCATTTCCGGAAGATATCGGCAAATTTATGGTTGGAAACAATTATGTACTCACTCACCTGCCCACCTTGCTCCAAATCTTCGATGAGCCAATCCAGGATAGGCTTTCCGGCCACTTCCAACAAGGGCTTGGGAAAGTTCTCAGTCAAAGGATAAAGGCGAGTAGCATAACCCGCCGCTAAAATCAAACATTTCATAGATTTATCACTTCGTTCAGAATGAAAGATTTACGCCATCGGCGCTATCGCAAAAAAACACATCGTAATGACCCTTCATGTCCGGGAACGCCTTCAAATACTCTTCCGTCACCTGCCTCTTGATACTCTCTTCAAACGAAGGGTCGATAAGCGCCATGCAACAGCCCTTAAAACCTGCACCACTGAATCGGCCCCCATAGATGCCGTCTGTCCGGGTCATGATTTCATACAGGCGAATCTGCTCCGGAGCGCCACTTTCCCAGTTGTGGATGCTGCTCCAGCCAGACTCAAAGGAAAGCCGGCCATAAGCCTCAATGTCTCCGCGCCGCCAGGCTTCGGCCCCCTTCTCTACACGTTCAAATTCAGTGTACCAATGCTCGCAGCGTCGGGCCCAAGGCAAAGGTAAACGGTCTTTGAACTGCTCGTAAACCTCCCGGGGAACATTCCGGGCATTAGCCTGCCCGAACTTGCCATATTCCATATCGGCAAAGGCCTGCAAAGCATAAACGCCGGCACGGAGTTCATCTACGCGCATGTTGTACTTGGACCCGGCCAGGCTGTGCTCAAGCCCGGAGAAGAAAATGGCAATCTTGTAGGGTTTCATCTGCACGGGTTGCGGAATCAGCTCATAATGACCGTCCAAGGTGTCCAGATACAGCAGATGGTTCTTCTTGCTAAGAACCTCGCAGCTCTGGTCCAGTTTACCCACGCTTACGCCCACATAATTCAACTCCGCATCATAAGCAACATCAATTATCTCTTGCTGGCTCAACACAATCCCATTTACCTTGCAAAGGGCCGTCAGGAAACTGATAATCACCGCCGCACTGGAAGACAGCCCTCCTATCGGCAAAGAACCTTCAATCACGCCACACAGGCCGATGGTCAATTTGTGCTGCCGGGAAAGCGCCAGCGTTGCACCGCGCAGATAATCGGCCCAGTCATTCTGTTTATGTGCGGGAACAGAGGTTATGTGCCACTGCGCCCGCTTGGGGAACTGCAGGGAGCCCATTTCCACTACGCCGTTCAGCTTAGGCGCATAAGCGATATGGATGCCCTTGTCAATGGCTAAACCCGTGATTTTGCCTAAATTATGGTCTGAATGTGCGCCGATGGGGCAAATACGATAAGGACAGAAGGCCATCCCTTCGGCCTCCCGTCCATAAATCTCCTGAAATCTATTTTCGCACTGCATAAGTTAGTCCCTACAGAAAATATCTCTTGTATAAACTTTGTCTTTAACATCTTCCAGACAAGGGTCAAAACGGTTGGCTATGATGGCCTTGCTCTTTGCTTTGAAAGCCTCAAAATCATTGATTACCAGCGATCCGAAGAAAGTTTCACCGTCCTTGAGGGTTGGCTCATAGATAATAACTTCGGCACCCTTTGCCTTGATGCGCTTCATGATGCCCTGGATGGCCGACTGGCGGAAATTGTCCGAATTGGATTTCATCGTAAGCCGATAAACGCCGATGACGCACCTCTGCTCCCGACTGGCGCTATAGGCGCTGGAAGCCGTGTAATACCCTGCCTTCCGCAGCACCTGCTCGGCAATGAAATCCTTACGGGTGCGGTTGCTCTCTACGATGGCCCGGATGAGGTCCTCCGGCACGTCGTCGTAGTTGGCCAGGAGCTGCTTGGTATCCTTCGGGAGGCAATAACCGCCATAGCCGAAGCTGGGGTTGTTGTAATGCGTGCCGATACGGGGATCCAGGCCGACGCCCTCGATGATGCAACGGGTATCCAGGCCCTTGACTTCGGCATAAGTATCCAGCTCGTTGAAGTAACTCACGCGCAGTGCCAGATAAGTGTTGGCAAAGAGTTTCACCGCTTCGGCCTCCTTCATGCCCATGAAGAGCATGGGGATATCTTCCTTGATGGCGCCTTCTTTGAGGAGCTCCGCAAACTTACGCGAACGCTCCTCCAAGTCGTTGGTAACCACCTTCTTGATGGCCTCATTCTCCTCCTCAAAACCCGGCATCATTTTGGGGTATCCAACGATGATGCGGCTGGGATACAGGTTGTCGTAAAGGGCCTTGGATTCTCTCAGGAATTCCGGCGAGAACAACAGATTGAACTTCTTCACGCCTTTGGCCGCGTACTTCACGTACAGGCTCCGCGTGTAGCCCACCGGAATGGTGGATTTGATAACCATGGTGGCGTCCGGATTCACCTTCAGCACCAGGTCTATCACCTCCTCCACATGGCTGGTGTCGAAGAAGTTCTTCTGCGGGTCATAGTTGGTGGGTGCCGCAATTACCACAAACTCCGCATCCTTGTACGCGCTTTCGCCATCCAGCGTGGCCGTCAGGTCCAACGGCTTCTCTGCCAGATACTTCTCAATGTACTCGTCCTGAATGGGCGACTTCTTATTATTGATGAGTGCTACCTTTTCCGGTATCACATCCACTGCCGTTACGTGGTTATGCTGCGCCAACAGTGTAGCTATGCTCAGACCCACGTAACCGGTTCCTGCTACTGCAATGTTCATATAAAGCTCTATTAATATCAGTCAATGACGTGTGCCGAAATGGTGAGTCGTCCGACAATACTATATGCAAATATAGAAAGAAAATGAGGCAATTGCAAAGTTCCGTGTTTAGGTTGAGTTGAAAGTATACCTGGCTCAACTGCACCAAAGGATGGACGAGGTTGAGCGGGTGAAATCCATTAGATCAATCCTTTAAACCCGAGCCACAGGGCAAAGAACTGATCATATACGCTATAAACATTCCTGTCCACTGTGATAAAGTCTTTCTCCAACAGACCTTTCAGTGCCGAGGAGACGCTGCTGGCCGAGATAAGCTTGTGCTTATTGATGAACTTCCCGCCCGTCACGGCCACGGCTTTACCTTCGCGGGCTATGGCCAGGAACAACAAACGCTGTTTCTCCGGCATCTGGTATAGCAGGGACTCGTAGGTGTCCGAGGACATCCGGAGGATAAAGTCAATGGCGTCGTCCACCATCGGGACAACGCAGGTCGCTCCCTTCTCCGTCCTGGAATACAGGATGTTCAAGATACGATGCATATAGCTTGTAACAGCCTCAAAACGTTCGTAAAGCGTTGCCACAACCACCCGGTCCAAATGCTTGCCGGCCGCCTCAAACTTGTCCACACAGAAGTCCGTGTACACATCCAGATCCAAGGGCTGGAGATTCGTAATGGACACGGCCTGGTAGAACGGACGCGACGGAGAGGTAAACATCCCGTTCATCATATGGCGCTGAGAGCCGGAAAAGATAAAATGGGCGTTCGTGCAACGCTGAACATAGGTGCGGATGGTCGCCTCGATGGTATCGTCGTCATAGCGAGTGATTTGCTGGAACTCGTCGATGGCAACCAGACACGGCTTGTCTGCCTGATTGAGGTACGAAAAGATCTCATCCAGCGAGATAGCGGGGTTGTTAATGGCGCCCAGCCCCACACTCCAGCTTGGGTTCCCGTTCATATCGAACGTAATCTCCGACCTGAGTGACGACACAATGTTGATGAATTTCTCCCAGGCCTTTTTGCCTTTGGGCCGAAGCTCATCCATCACCGCTTTGCCCAGCATATTCACAAAGTCACTCAGGTTCTTGGTGGCATAAATATCCACGACAAAGCAATGGTACTTGCGGCGGATCTCCTTGTTGTCAAACACATGCCAGATAAGGTCCGTCTTACCCAAACGTCTGGGCGAGATAAGGGCCACATTATTCTCATTGAGCAGGAGCTCCCGAAGAGCGGCTGTCTCCTGAACACGGTCGCAGAAATACTCCGCGCCGGCATAACCATTGGTGACAAAAGGATTGTTCATGGCTTTCACTATTTGTTAACTTTTGGCAAAGATAAGCAAAAGTATTTATATTACCATAAAATAATAACTTTAAAATGATTATTATAAATTAACGATGAATGTAAGGGCTAATCTTTTCACCATTTGTAAAAAAAGGCCTCGTCAAGCATGCGAACATCCAGCGGGGGAACGGGACGTAGCGACGCGGTTACCGGAAGCGCCCCTGCCTCAACCCTTCTTCCAGCTGCGCCACCCAACGGTTGAAGCGAGGGCATTTTGCGCGGATGGTGTCGATGGGGATGGCGGAAAGCATGGCGAAGCTGTCCGCGGCCTTTTCGTAGTTGAAGATGTGGCCAAGGCGTTTGGATGGGGCCGTTTCGGCACCGCCGTTGATGTCCTCCGGATTGGCGTACTCCTGCTCGATGCTTTCCAGCTGGGCCAGAGACTTCTCGTCCATGTCCATAACTGAGAAGCCGTCCATGTTGGAGAACAGGAGCGTCTCAAATTCGTGCCGCTGGATATAAGGCAGGAAGATAGCCGGAGCAACCTCAGCCGCCAAGGCATCGCGTATGGCTTGCTCAACCATGTCCACTTTCATGCTGTCGGTCGTGTAACCCGGAAAGTCCGTGGGCAGACGGAAAAAGTCAATCATCGTAGTTACCAGGACATCTCCGGATGCCGCAACGTTGCGCACATCATTGGCGAACTTGCCAAAGCTGACGTTGCCGCCGCGAATCAATCTCTTCCGATTGGTCACCAACTGCTGGGCATGCATGGGAATCCCCTGCAGCCCCTCCTGTGCCGACAGATACGGAATCAGGAGCTTGTTGATGAACCGCTCTTCCGAACGGCCTTCCACGATAAAGACCAGACGCCTCATGCCCATTCCCTCCTACGGATTGCCACCAAACACATTCTTCTCCCAGAGCTCTCCCAGCGAGTAATCATCCTGCCAGGCCGACAAATCCATATCATCAAGACGCTTAAAGACCGTCTCTTCCCCATCGTTGTCACAGACAATGATATTCTCTGGCGAGAACTGGTTGACGATATCTATGGATTGTGTCGATATGATAATCTGACTGTCCTTCGCGGCTTTCTTGGCTAAGGCGCAGAACAACGCCAGCGCTGCAGGATGCAGGCCCAACTCCGGTTCATCAATCAAAATGACCGCAGGTAACTCCGGTTGCATCAGGAGCGTAACCAGACACATCATCCGCAGCGTACCGTCCGACAGCTGTTCCGCATCCAGATACGTATCCGACGCCCCTTTCTGCCTCCACGTTAAACGGATGATAGAATCGTTAATGCGAGACGGCTGTAAATCAAAACCCGCAAAGAAAGGCGCAATTACCGCGATTGTCCGTTCAATCTGGGCAAAACGCTTCGGATGCTTCTGCGATATGTAATACAGCACCGCCGCCAGGTTGGAGCCGTCCGAACGTAGGAAACGGTTGTCATTCACATTGCAGTTCTGCTTGATGGGCGAAGTCTTCCCAGTGTCTACAAAATGGTACACCCTCAGAGTCCGAAAATACCCTCCTACAATCGCATTGTCCATCTCATTGGCAGATGCCACAAAGCGATGGGTATCATCACCCAAATAACTGTCCACAAACGCCAGGGGCAAACGGTCCGCATTCTCTGTTAACTCAAAGCCGATACCGGCCATATGGGAATCCGAAAGCTCGAACTTCAAATAAATCCGCGATGTATTCTTCCTGCCTAGATGCAAAAAACGATTTGCTCCACCATTCTCCTCCACCCAAGCATCCAGCCCAGCCTCACTCACGGCCTTTGCAAGACTAAACACCGACAGGAAATTACTCTTCCCTGCCCCATTGCCTCCAATGAGTATGTTCATCCGGCCAAGAGCGACCGTCTGAGACCTGATGGACTTATAGCCTTGTATACCAATGTTCTTAAACATATGTCAAAGTTACGATATTGTTGTCAGATAATCAAAAAATAATCGTGAACGGAATCCCCGATGGCACCCCATAATTCTGATATGTTTCCGTTTGCGCAATCTTAGCAAGGCCCTCCTGCAAAACTATCAAATCCTCTCCAGCCAGTTTGCCCGAACGGATATGCGGAATAAACTGTTCCCAGATATGTGACACCGCATGGTTCGGAAAATATAAGTCGTCGAAGTACGTCCAGTGCTCATCCTCCACGAAATGTACCGTGAGCGAATCCAGCATCTGCAGATACCACTGAACCGCCAAAGCATACATCCCGTCCTCCAGCGCCTGTTCGATAAACTTCTCCCCATACGCAAACAGCAACTGACCGATGGTTTCGCACTCCCAGTCAAGGTTTCCGGGAAGAAAGACGTCTTCTTCCAGGATGGGGTCAGGGACGAAGTGGTGCATCTATTCAGATTTGGGTGGCAATGAGATGTTCAGTTTTCGGTGGCAATCTTTGCACCATAGTTTCGATTATGTGCTCGGCTCCTCCCCATAACCTACTAAGTGAACATGAAAACCATTCCCAGGACACTCCCCTTTCAGAAATCCTTCAACCAGCGTTTCTCTGGTGACTCCGTACACTGATGAGATAAAATGCATATGCTGTCCTTGGTTTCCCGCCTCCCTTCCTGATAGCCCACGAAATGTTCTATAGAAACAATACCAGCCTCCGTCCGGAAAGTCCACAAACTGACTAATGACTCTTTTCTGATTCTCAACCAAATGAAGTAACGCGGCCTCAGAAAGATCTGTCTTCCCAATTGTTTTAATCTTATCCGACTTCGAAGCATCAATCATAATTGGAGCGCACCCTTTTAAGTCCTGTGGTGTTCCGGCATCATATGAATATTGGCTGAACAAGCCACCATAACGACCGCTTTGGAGAATCCAACATATAAGATTCTCTGGTGTAATTGATTTTCCCCTAAGCAGTTTCTCTTGTTCTTTCTTATTGTTTGCATTAAACAAGCCTAGAAGAAAAACGGGACAAGGCTTGCTCGCCCATTCTTTAAGCATTGCCATTGCCCCTTCCCTTGCCTTATCTTCTGTATAGTTTCCTAAGTGCTCTAATTGAAAGAAGGCATTTGCACCAAACCAAAGTGCAGGAGGTTGCTTTTCAATTATGTCCTGGTACATAGAACATATTTTGTAAATCCCACCTCCTTCTGGATCTTTCAATTCAATTACTCTTGGCATATCATCCGCGTGCAATATAAAAGCCATCCGCTTCACAGTACCGATGCTTCACAGTACCGAATAAAGGACTAATAACATCGATTATACTTGCAGGTATAATTCCCCGGTGGTCAAAATCGAGTACAGCACCTGTGCCTACGATAATTGTCATCCCACCATCCATAATTCACCTACACTCGTTCCGCATCCATCATTTTAATAATAGCTGTCGCCTTCGTCAACCTTATCACACAAAGGAAAACCAACAAAGCTTTCTGGGCCGTAAACTCCTGCGGCAGGAACAAGCCGTGTGCTATGTTGTTTCGGATATTATATCCATCTTTCGTAAATGTCTGGCTGAAAAGCATTAAATCATTGGCATTGAATACTTCCTGAGCCTTCTCTGAATACAAGAGACCTTCCAGTGGAATAAGCTCCGTGTCACCTTCGTTCTTAACCCTTGTAATCGGTGCGCCAAGTTTCTTGAGGGCATCTCTGAAAAGGCCCTCAAATTGTGTGGACAAGAATGTGGTACAGTATCGCCAATCTACATCCTCACCATTGACGGACTTGAACAACATTCCCAGGAAATCTCTCAATCCTAATTCCACCCGCTCAAGATAGGATGTCCCTATCTCTGATCCATCTGCATTTACCTTGTTCCAAGAAAGATCAAAGCCTTTATTCAATAATTCCTCTTTCAGGATGTCGTATGTCAGGGATTCTATCTTCATGCCGTTGCAAATAATCAATTCAAACATGAGAAATGTCCAGTTACGGTAGGTGTTATCTGCCAGCATATGAAGCATGGCCTTCGCATGAGTAGTACGTCTGGAATTCTGGAAACTATCTTTATTGACCGACCCGAAGATCTTCTCATATTCAAATCCATCTCTGCGTTCATTACACTGGCTTCTCAAGAAATCAGCAGAGACAAAGACATCTATACCATTCCCAAACAGCGTATCCAAGATAGCTCGCGTACCACCCGACACAACCTCTTCTATATTCTTGTTGATCAAATCAATCTCCTGGTTCCTTCTTTCAACAGAGATTGTGCTCGTTATTGGTAGATACCTTAGCTTAGGTTGATTATTTTGATAAGCCAGTGTGGCTTGTTCCAACTTAGCTTTGGCCCCAGCTTTTTTGTAACATACCATTGCCTCTTCCAGCAAATGGTCGTTCATGTGGGCAATCATCAGATTCTTTTCATCATCCAGATAGAGATGACTCATTTTATAGTCCCCAAGCTGTTCATTTGCTTTGCGACGAATATCTGTATCAGTGGTTTTGTCTGCGAAGAAAACGGCGAACTCAAGTTTTCTTTGTAATATTATTTCGTCCTCCTCTTCTTTAATCAAAGACAAGGCAATTTCTGCCAAGAACTGAGCACTCGTCAATGGGAGCAGACTTTCTTTTTTCTTCCCCTTATCTGTCTCTTGGTAATAAATGTTTGCCAGTATTTGAAATCGAAGGTTTTCGTTGTCAGAATAAAGGGCCTTACCAAACAGTCCCTCCAATTTCTGCATTCTGGTTTTTCCTATCTGACCACGATGTAAATAGATCTTGTGAAGGTAATGACAGAATTTATCAGTGTGCTCAAAATCGTCAATATCAAGAAAGGCAGACAAACAGTTGAACGTGTAATCAACCGTATTATTGAGAAGCCTGCAATCCTTTTCACAAGTTAGTGACCATAGGTCCCAGCCGTATTTTGCTTTTAAGTGTTCATTGCTGGTTTCCTGCAGTCTTTTTTCACAATAATCCTTTACAGTACTTTTTGTTTCTTCTGTCCAGATGCCTATAAGATGTGAAATGTCCGTCTCAAGAAGAATACTCTCAAGCCATATCGTTTGTTCTGCTGTTTGTTCTGCCACTTCGATTCCCTCAAATAGCCCTTTCACGTATCCGTATGTATCACGGACCAGCGAATAATTGCTTTCAATGATAGAATAAATCGTACTCATAGACGAGTAATTGATCCATCAGAGGGAGAATCACTATTTGAATATGCCAACTCAATGGGGTCACGCAGTTGAAGAACATCCGCACTGGTCTTATTGTCATAGAAGAGAACGATATTCGGTTTTTTGGTCTGGGCGCTTTGATAGATTATTCCATCATAGGGTTCCCCGGCGGAGGATAGGCAGAGGTAGCGAAGATATTCCGTAAAAATCTGGGATGGGATGTATTCTATGTCGGGATTATCTTTAGGCGTAAGCGGTTTTGATATCTCTTGGTAAAAATGAGACAGAAAACTGTATTCTTGCCAACCTGACGGCATCCAGAAGTCAACAGCAGGCATGTTGCAGAGATTGATAACACGAAGATCTCTTGTTATTTCAAAGGCAGCACGATAAATCAAGGGAGTCGTCGCATAGGCACGTGTTTCAATTAGCGGTGTGTCCTTGTCGTGTCGAAAGAGCCGTAGAACATTGAGATACCTGTAGGGCTCAATCTATTGGCTTTGGATGCTGCCACAGGTGGCGCTGTCACATCAGCAAAACTGGTAACCTTATCGGTTTCTTTCGCAGGACGGCAACGATAGATAGTTGTACCAAGCGGAAGTTTGTCTTCGACATTCCGGACAAGACCGCCCAACTCAGTCAAAATATCAGAAAGCCCATTGCTGCTATGCTGAAACGCCTCGTCATCAAATTGCGATGATCTGAAGAAAGTATACCGCTGCTTACTCTTAACCAAAGCGCAGAACTGCTCCCATAGCATCGAGAGCTCGTCACTTAGCAACAGAGAAGTGGGATCTCGCCGAATCCTGTTTTCCAGATACAGATTTGAGGATAAATCATTATACAATTCTTCAGAATCCGCGACCAAGCCAAAGTCTTCCATGGCCTCAACATTGCTCTCATAGAAATCCGCATCGGACGGAGCAGCAAAACCACATCTACGAACAATCCCAGGAATCTCCTCCTCCCCATCATCAAAAATGCTAGACTCTAAATATAAGCCAGCATCATTAATATCCTCAAGATACTCAAAAAGTCGCCCTCCAACATACTCCACAAAATCCGCCAAGTCAATCACACTTCCTCTCTGCCCGCAATAAGAGCATTTTCCTTGAAACCCGTGCGTCTCGATGTAATCCTTCAAATACTTGTTTCTGAAATGATGAGCACACAAGAACTTCTCCCCCTTTTCAGGAATTGAGTATCCACGGGACCTATCCTCGTCCATTTGAATCAACATCTCTTTTGCCCTGCCCATAACAAAAACACAACCAGCTTGAACGGATTACTGATATTGATTCTTCCTCTTATACTTCTCCCCTAACGCAAGAAGCTCATTGAACAACTTAAGGCGTTGACCTTCCAGCGCACCTGCATTCATGAGCTTCTTTTGCTGCTTGACCCAGTTTCTAAGTACGCGTTCCGAATCAACGTATTTAGATGGGTTACGCTTATTGGTCTCAAAAAATGTTTTTACCTCCTGATACCGTATGTTCCACCTTTCATCTTGGGTCATATCTATCCTTATATGGAATTGTACTTGCATTGGTTTATCTCCGGCATAAACACACATCCACCTTGACATACTGGTTGATGCATACAGCCAACGCATGTTTTGTGCCGAATAGCTTCTCTATGACTAACAAAGGCTGGGAGCCTTTGCCATATATCCAACAATTTCTCTTTCCTCAAATCCCCATATTGTCCTGTGTTTGCCATAAACGAACACGGGTACATTTTCATATCTTCTGAGATAAAAGCAGAAAACCTCGCAGCTTCGCATGAGTCAATAAGCGAAGGATTCACGTCCATCCATGTTACAATTCCCGGGACACAACAACTGTCAAACCCTATTTTCACAGATTTACAGGTTGACGCAGCTTCATAGAACGCCTTTAACCGCTCACCATCCCTGATTGTCAAATCCTGTAAGCCCCTTATTGGCTTATAGTTCAATACTATCACTGCGTTGATACGAGAAAACAAAGAAGGAGGTTCTTTGAACCATGCAGTCAGTAAGTCAATCGTATCTGATTTCAGAATAACATGCAAGTTAAGTTTGATACCCATTCCTGAAATGCGTTCCGCTAACCGATCATGTTTTTCGTATGGAGGGTAAAGACTCAGGGCCATAGCACCACAATACTTCTTCGTGGCCTCTAGTATGCTATCGGTCAGTCCCTCACCGTTCGATGTAAATGATGGCACGATCCCATGCTCTCTGACAATCCTCAATATATCCACAAATTGAGGATGTTGATTTGGGTTGCCCCCTCCCAATGCTATCTGTAGAACACCAGCTTCTTGTGCTTGCTTAACTACACATTCCACATCTTCCAATGGCATGTGCCGCCCAGACGTATTGGCACCTCTATAGCAGAACTCGCAACTTCTTTCACAGTAATTGGTGATAGACAAATCTAACAACTCAGGCCCATCCTCCGCCCAAAAAGGCTCCTCATGTCCATCTTCTTCCAATCTGACAAAAAAGCCCGTTCGCTGGCTAAATACCGTCTTGTAATGCTGCGCAGGATGCTCTCCTACCACAATATCACCACGCGTCTTCTGTTGCATCAATAACCAGTTTTGCGCTGTCTATTACAAATGAGTCACAGCAAAACAATGTCTCAATAGCATCATTGTCACTTGCCAAATCGCCAATATAAATATCGTAGCCTTTGGCTTCTGCATCCTTAACACGTTTTACTGTATCCTCACCGAAATGCTTCTCCACAAACTCGTCAATAGTACTACAGCCGAATCTACGAGCATACCACAGTCCAGGACTCATTCCCTCCTTGAATCGATTGAACAGATGCACAAAAACATCCAGGAACATAGATTCCGTTGAAACCCCTACAGCTCTGAAAAATGCTTGCAGTGTCGGTTCTCCTTTCGACATAATGATGTAGTTAGTCGAAGAGCTATTTGTAACAAAATCCGTTTTTACTTTCATATCTCAAACACTCATCATTACCAGTTTCTCGAATCTTTCATAGACCTCTTCAGAAGTAATGAAATCATCAAAGTTTTCACCAGCTGACAAAGAGTCATACTCATATAAACGTAACTCCTTCCTATTATTCAAGATGCCCACTATTTCATTTGCATGTTCGGGTCCTAATTGGTAATATCCCTTCAGGAATTCTACCAAATCCTTGTATTCCGTACGGTAGAAAGTGTCAAACAAATACTTTACGTCTATACTTTCCGTAAATATGCTTTTATATATCCGCTGAAATAGTTCCTTTGCATACCCACCAACTACGCCGCTCCTCTCCACAAAGTAATCTTCAGTCAGATCTTTGTGGGCAAATATCAGGTAGCGATACATGTCATATCCGTATCTCATAGCACCGACTTCAGTTTTTCAATTTCAATCACAAGATTATTACTCTGTGTTTTTTTCTGAACATCCTCCAATTGTTTGGCATTTCTAAACTTCCTCAGATACTGAATATAGACATCGCGGGCATAACGTTCAGAACAACTGTACATATAAAGCAACAACTCAAAGATATTCTGAGAATCTTTATGTTGCATGAAAACGTCATCAGAAAGCAACGTCTCTATAGAGTTTATCATATACCACCTTTCGCTCTTCTCATTTTTCTGTCCATAATAGTTCACCACTTTCTGTGGCCAAACCTTCTCCATGAATTCGTTGAGAGCTCTGTCTTCTAATGAAGCAAGATGATTCAAAAGCAACCTGATGTTTATGAGCTTATGTTTATCTGTATTCCACCTTCCCCAGAACACTAATTGATGCGCTACAAATTTCGGGTCATCTCTCAAAAGTAGTCGTTGAATCGTTTTAACGTCCGAATCATCAATAGATTCCTCCTTGACATCCCAAATAAAAGATTCAAATATATCCTCATACCATTCAAGCCCGGCAAGAAATTCACAAGCAGCTTTCTGCCGGTCATTCTTTGCATGTACAAAAAGAAAAGGTGCTATACCCTCTTTCAGTTGGTGTCCGTTCGAAGTGTACTGTTGCACTAAACGTTGATACTCAGTTATATTTGTAGGCTGGATGCTGTCTGACAAATAAGCAGAAATGATATAGTCACGAAATGAGTCATAAGTAAAGTTCACTACTTCTTTATGACCAAAAGCTCCTTTCGCATCTGGAGCCAGATCTTTCCTGAGCAGAATATTCTCATCAAGGAACCTTTTGAATATTTCCTCTTCCTCTTTGGCCATGTTTTTCAAAAGTTGTTGCAGCGGCACATTGAAGAACGAGTCGTTACTAATCATATAATTGACCATGTTCTCCATAAAGGCGGCTATGCTCGATTTCTCCAACTGATAATGTTGCTCGTTCTGCACCTTCTCTATCAGTTTTCGGGTCATCAGCTCATAATATTCTGCAAACAGTTCCTCGCGTTTAATACTATGCACCTGCCCCAGTGTCTTTCCCCGGTTTGCTTCACAGAATATCCTTAACAACAACAGATTATCACATAGTGCATCTTCAATATAATGATGAATACTCGCCTTGATGTTAAAATAAGTCAGATAGTTCTGAAGTAGTTTTTGTTTCTCTTCATCACTAAAATGCACATTTAGGTTCTCAATCTTCAGCATCCTAGCATGAAAAGCTGTATCGAGCGTAGCAAAGCGTTCCTTATAATACTCCGTTCTGCACGTCATCAGCACTTTTACACAATCATACTGCATCACCAGTTCCAAAAAAACCTCCAGATTCGAGGCGAAAACGTCTGGCTGTGGGTTTTCATTAAGACCGTCTATGATAAAGATAACAGGGCACCTCTTATATTTACAGTAGGTGGCCACTTCCTTAATGGCTTTATCAAAAGACGCCCCTGTACCAGGGAGCATCATTTCAGCAAAGCTCTTCCCTATATCATCTGGCTTTATTTCATAACCATTCAAATAAACGAAAGGTATATGCCTTGTCAACAACACTTCGTCAACAAGATCACACACCAAATTGGTTTTACCCTGTCCAGCTGCGGTTGTTACTAGCAAGAGTTTACTAGCAACATAATCCAGATGTTCGTTCTGTTTTCCAAACCTCGACGAACTAAAATAATCACTCGATCTGTTTGTATTCAGTTCATCATATTTAGCTCGAAGGAACTTCTGTAGCTCCGCAACCCTCTGATAAAATATCCCTATATTCTCTTCTGCAACACACGACCTATATGGACTAATGTCAAACTCAAATGGAGTCCTGTGGTTAATTCTTCTGTTTCTATTTAGACGATACAGTTCAAACGAGTCACATCTTTCCAGCACGAGTTTGCAGAATGTGTATGGATCTACAAAGTCCCTTAAGAACTGTCTTATCTTTCTATTTTCAAGGAATACATTAGGCAGGTATTTTCCTGAAATGATGTTCTTCTTTACATTTCTGTCATAGTAGAGAAACTTGTCATTCTCATCAAATGCAGATTTGTGTTTTGGATTCTCCACGGCTGTTTGGGCCATCTGCCTGACAAAATCCGTGATTTTACTTTTAGAGAATCTGCTCAACCTTTTATGGTTGATATCAAAGGGCATCCTGTTTGTGTCAATCGTACCAGTATATAGCATCAGGATTACATCGTCTATCATGCTTGACTTTGCAACGCCCAGTTCATACATAACATTGGGGTTGGGAAAATCCTTCTTGCTTGTTGTAGCAACAGGTGTAAGGTCAGCAACAAATAAATCACACTTCTGTATTTTTTCCAGCACTACATCTTCAATTACAGGTGAACCTGACCTTGCCCATGTTGATTCATCATAGACAATGTCATATTCACCTTCTGAGCGAATGTCATCACAAGCTTTTCTTAGGGCGACCCCTATCTTCTCGTGATTATCCTTTACATCTGACTGCCAAGAAAAAAACAATTTCAATGTCCTCATAGAAATCAATCTCCCATCTTCCCTTCCGCCTTCAACTCATCCTTAATCCCATGAGTTGTGGCGTCCAGCCATTGTTTCCACTGGCTCTTCAGTTCATCTTTCTCTGATGCCGATATAGCCAGATAGTCAATCTCCGCCTCTCTGAACTTTGAGATCACTTCTTTCACAAAGTCAATCTGCTGCTCAGAAATCTTTCCGTTAATGAAGCACGACGTAATGGCCGTTCTTAATGCGCCTGCGAAATATGGTCCGAATGGATTTATTTTCATTGCCGATATTCTTTATCTTCGTAATAGAATCACCTATTTCAGAATATCTTCCTCCCTCAGCGGCTCATACGCCCCATCCTTCATCTCCAGAATCACTCTTCAAAGCCTTTACCGTATGCCACTGCCGCAGGTGCTGTCTCCGTCGTCAATACTATCTTCATTTGTATTCCTTACTTAATTAATTTTCTCTATGCCCGTTAAGATATAAGCGTAGTATATTTTCCCCGTATTGGCATTCTGTGTGGGTCTTTCCATACATGTTACTCTATACTCAACATCGTGCAATACCACGCCTTTCAGCAAGTGTTCACCCTGACACCATCCATATCTCACCTTGCCACCACCTACGGGTTCCATACCCCACCTTCCGCTTCTCAGGTTAGCCATAGTAAATATTCCTTGGAAGGTTATCTGTTTCTCTTCCAAAGCAGTAAGGTTAGAGGCCAGCGTATATAAATTCTTTACTCGCTCCTTTGTTACCGGCAGCTCTCTCACTTCACCGTTGATAGTAGATTGGACCCACTTACATTTAAAGGAAATATCTTTTTCAGAAAGTATCTTTAGCAGATTTCGATAACTCGGCTGAGTGGTCTTGAAGGTAGTCAGGCAACTTGCTACCGCTTCATCCTCGTCGCCAAAAAGCGGGCTCAGCATATCCAGCGTGTCAGCCACTTTCGAGCTACCGAAAAGATCTGTCGTTTCATTGGCCACCAGCTCCACATCGAAAGAAGCAGCTATCAATGCGCTCACTCCCAACTCTGCACTTTTTGCATTCTTGGTTGAAGCCAGTTTTCTGTAGCCATTCGAAAGGATTGCTTGAAAGCAATGCCCCACTTCTGTCATTACGCTGATAGGTATAACATGGTTGTTGGTGTCGTAGTTGAATCCAAGTCTGATGACGGTTTTCCGCTGTTCCTGCGCCGTCCTCACCATATCGTGGCTCTCTCGCTTGGCAAAGTCCAGATAGTAGCCTTCCTCCGGCAACATATCTTCTACAGGCGCTTCATCCCTTCGTGTTGCTTCTATCTCATTGCCGTTTTCCACTACGTCATACAGCCACTGTTCTGGCTCCAGATATACCTGTCTCAGGTCCTCGTGGCCTGTCACCACGTCGTTCAGTCTCTCTTTCGAGATGTTGGCAGCGATGCATAGAGACCGGCCATCTTCATCATAGTCATGTACCAGACAAAGATACTGCGTGCCCACGGCATCCAGTGCCACGAATATCTGTGGCACGTCGTAGTAGTCCAATATTTCCGCCAGTCTCAGTCTCATATCAGTTCTGCTTTTGCTAAATTACACATTGTTGTTCTCCACCATGTGTGGTGATGTATATCAGCCATGGTCTGCAAAATTACTCCATCTTCCGGAATTACTAGTGATGCGTTAATTTAACGCGTTGTTTATATAACTTATTAATATTTAATGTTTTACTAACGTTTTTGCTTGTTCACGATTTGAATCGCTTCCCGATGCGAT
>Ga0265298_10003557_pt1 | contig 20516 bp, 20 predicted proteins | sample AusTroGonzalo_MG_3_FD_193486 | JGI IMG/M metagenome (GOLD analysis project Ga0265298, IMG submission 193486) | Bovine rumen microbial communities from tropical cattle in Woodstock, Queensland, Australia - Gonzalo_01 | ecosystem: Host-associated > Mammals > Digestive system > Stomach > Rumen ... | reverse complement strand
TGTGGGAACAGAACTTCAGAACGGTAGATTGGGAAATCGGTCAGGATACAACCTTGGAGGCCAAGGTTTATCTCTACGAAAATGATAATTGGGTATTCAGCCAAGAGCGCACAGACAGCATTGTCTATTCTTGTCCGGACAACAATGGTGTCATCTCTATCGATACCACATCCATGACTATCTTGGGATATGGTAAAACCACCGTAACGGCATCCGTTCTTAGTAGCGAGGAGTATGAAGATGCCCAGCCTGTTACATTGGTAGTGAAAGTGCGTAAGCCATCTGAGGGATGCGAATCAGAGCCGGTATTGGAGATAAATGAGAATGTCCAACTATTCTCTATGGATTTCTCGTTATCGAATAATAAATTAACTACTCCGATGATTACGTCGGAAGTGATTGAGTTGGATGCTTCGAAAGGCAAACCGGATAAGTTGTCTTATCTGCATAACGCGGAAGAATTTACTTTTGGTTCACTTTCGTTCTGCAGTGGAACAGTGTTCGTTCAACAGCGTATTAATGGCGTATGGAGTACTGTTGCGGGTTCTGAATACACCACTTCAAATGCATACGATTGGAGAAATGTAGATAATTTGCAATTAGACGAAAGAGCGAATGCAATCCAATTTGTTCGTGAGGATCAAGGTGCCGGATATCATAACTTCCAAGGTATTCAAATCACCCTCAAACATTATCTCCGTTCCACACAGAACGTCTTGAACCTCGGCGAAATACAAATCGGCGAAAAGAGAGAAGAAACAATCGGTTTTGAATATTCGGATGTCAAGGCAGAGTTGCAAGTTGGCAAAACAGACCCGGAGGATGATATGTTGTCCATTGATGACAATGATATCGACTCTATAGCTTGTGGTGCGCATGGGCAACATGATATTTCGATTGTATTCCTTCCGTCCAAACTCGGAGAGTGGAGCGACTCTATATTAGTTGTTGATACGATATCCAAAGACACGGCGAGTGTTTTAGTCAAGGCAACGGTAGTTTCGGGTTCTCAATTCGTATTTGAGACAGAAGGTCCTTGGGTATATGATGAAAACTGGAGAGGCGATGCGCTGCCCGGCGAGAATAATGCAGTGCTTATCAGTGCCGATGCTGAGATTAGACCAGGAGATACTATTAGCGTCAAGAGTATGACTATTACCGAAGATGTAACGGTAACGGTACATGGTGTGCTGACATTGGGTAATACCAACTCTCTGCCTCTTTCCAAGTACGGAAATCTGCATGTTGCCGATGACGGAAAAATCGTTATGGGCGAAGGTGTGCTTCTGGTTAATGACTTTATCATGGACGCCAATTTGTGTGACGCGAATAATCATATCCAAGGTACTTCGGGACAAGTGGAGAATTCGGGTCAACTACATGTGAGAGGTGATGCATACTTCCAGATGACGTTCGACCCGTCGGGTGCTATCACTTATGGTTGGTATGACTTTACCGTTCCGTTCCAGATTGGTATTTCCAATGGTATCTACCGCGTTTACGGCAATGTGATGAATCCGTCTCCTCTTACTGAAAACGGTGACTTCAAGGCTATTGAGTTCGATCCTCAGGCTCGCGCTGATGGCGGTAGAGGTTGGCGTAACGTAACAGGCAAAGTAATGCGCCCGGGAGAGTTGTACTCTATCGGTTTTGACGATGCTGTTTCTCAGAACACCTTCCGCTTTAAATGGAATGGCAAGGGCAACCTTTCGAATGGCGAGAGTTTCTCTACATCATACGTAACCGGAACGGATGCTGATGCAAGCGGCTTCAACGGCTTCGGTAACGGTATGTTGCGTCATGGTTATGCAGCTGAAGGTTATAAGAAGTTGATTTATAACCACATCGAAGAAAAGTATGATGTGATAGACGAGGCAAAGACATTTGCTATCGGCACGGCATTCTTTATTCAGGTGGCTTCACCTCAGATGATTCCTTGGACCGCGGCTGACGCAACAGATTTACGTCCGATGCAAGCACCGAAACGCGGATTGGAGGAAATAGAAGAGTTCCGCTTGATTTTGCGAGACGAGAAAGATGCAACGATAGACAAACTCTTCTTCTCTGCAAGCGAAGAGGCTACGGATGAATATGTCATTGGTCGTGACCTGCTTAAATTCGGTACGCCGACTGCAGCCAAGGTTGCGCAGATGTGGGCTACCAAGGGCGGACGCCAACTCTGCGATATAGAGACGCCGTTAGTAGGTAATGACGGCTATGCGCCGCTGACGTTCTTCGCGCCGAAGGATGGAGAGTACACGATTGCTATTGATGCTAAGCCGGAAGATGCTAAGTTGTACTTGACCTACAATGAGCAAATCATCTGGAATCTGAGCGCCTCACCTTATACCTTCGATTTGACGCAAGGTACGATGGAGGGTTACGGTCTGCGCCTGAAACGTGCGCCGCAAAGCACTACGGACCTTGACGAGATGGGCGATGACAGCAAGTCGGTACGCAAAGTAATTATCAATGATATGCTGTATATCATTACTCCGGAAGGCGCAATATACAACATTATCGGCAAAAATATCAAATAAAATTTGCGTATGTCAAAAAAAAGCAGTAATTTTGCACCCGATATGAAAAAAGCGTATCAAATACCGACCATAGAAATCATTACGCTGACAACGCAGTGGATAATGGAATTGCCGGAAAGTCATGTTCCGGTGAGTGCGCCGGCACACCACGTTGGTGGTGGAGGTTCTCAACCTTTCTAAAGAAGAGACTTACAGAAATAAGTTTTTGGGATAAGAAATCTCGACGAGAGACAGGCCTTCTGCGGGAGCAGAATGGCCTGCTTCGCTTCTATGATGAGAGGCAATCACCGCTTCGAATTGTTCTTCGGTCATCTTTCCGCGACCGATTTCAAAAAGCGTGCCTACGACCGCGCGGACCATATTCCGCAAGAAACGGTCAGCTGTAATGAGGAAATAGGCTTCCGTCTCGTTGACCTGTACCCATTTGACTTCTCTGACATCGCAGATAGTGGTCTTAGCGTCTGTATGTGCGCGGCAGAAAGAGGCGAAGTCCTGTTTGCCTAACAGCAGTTGAACGGCTTTATTCATCGCTTCGAAGTCCAAACCTTGCGCGACGCGCGTATGCGTAATATATAGGAAAGGGTCTTTACGTGTGGTGATACGATAACAATAGGTGCGCGCTATCGCATCAAAGCGTGCGTGCGCGAGGTCCACTACGCGACGCAGGTCCTTGACGGCAATAGATGCCGGCAGCAGATTATTGAGCCGTCCGCAGAAATTGGCGGGTAAGGGATTGGACCAATCGAAATGCGCTATCATCTGCTCCGCGTGTACGCCGGCATCGGTGCGTCCGGCAAAAACAAGGGATACCGGCTCTCGCAAGATAGTTGCGAAAGCTTTTTCCATCTCGGATTGAACGGTTCCTCCGTTAGGCTGGCTCTGCGAGCCGTGGAAATCCGTGCCGTTATATGCAAAGTCAATGAAGTAGCGCATTAATCTCAGGGGATAGTTTTGCTTTATAGGCCATCCATGCGCCGCCGCCAATGATGATGAGGCTGCGAAGGATGCTGTCGGTCCATATGTTCGTGGCGGGGAGGAAAGTCAACCAAACATGGTTGATGGCAAAGAGGACGATGAGTAGCACAAGGCTATAGAACCACTGCTTGTCCACTACCCGCACGCGACAAAGGGCAATGACGGTGATGATGATTAACAGGAAATAGCCGGCGTAGGAGAGTAGGTTACTCAGCGCCGCGCCTTCCATGCCTCGCGTGGGCACGAGGTAGTTATTGAGGAGAATGGCGCCGACAGTCAGGATAAGCGAGAGCAACAGACTCACGGCGTAGTATCTCGAGTAATTGAGCGTGGTGAGACAGATAGAGAAAGTAGCCATCACCAGTTGGCTGATGCCGAGGATAAGGACGACCTCTTTCGCCTGCGCGTATGTCTCGCCATTCGGCAGAATATGATAGATGAGGTCGATATTGACCCATATAAGCAGCAAGATAAATCCGCCGATAAGCAACAGGTTGCGCGTCACCTGACTAATAAGCCGTGAGCACTCGTCTCGGTTCTCTTCCTTGATGGCCCGCGAGAGTTGCGGCGAAGCTATTGCCGTGACGGAGCGGTAAGGCACACTGACCATCACCGCCATATAGGTCGCTATCGCAAAGATACCCGTGCTGTCCAATCCCATCTTTGCCGTCACGAAGAACGACGAGAGTGTCGGCGCCAAGACGGTCGTCGTCGCCGAGACGATGAGGAAAAGGGTATAGACGAGGTATTTGCGGATGAGGTTCGGGTTTTGTTTCAGGAACTCGAAATCGGGTTCAAGGTTAACAGGTTGTAGGGAAAAAAAGTATATGATGTTGATGAGTGCCGCTATCGCGTAGTTGGCGCATAGACCGATGACGAAGCCGTCCATCGACAGCACATGAAACGCGTAGAGCAGGTACAGCGCCAACAGTCCGACGCGTACCACTAATTCGCGCACCGCCCGCGGTACGACGATGTGCATCAGGACATTGCTTGTCGTCTCGCAAATCGTCTGGTACAGCATAAAAAAGGCCAAGGGCAGCACGAAATAATAGTACTCCACAAACAGCGGAGACTTATCGCCAAACCATGCGCCGAGCGGCACACGGCAAAGCCAATAGATGAGCGCAAAGAGTACAAACCCGATAAACGGCACTACCAACGCCCAGAAGAAAAAGCCGTGGTCGCCGTCCTTGTCCTTGAAATAGGGATAGAAACGGATGATACTGCTATTGGTGCCTAACTGCGCCAAGCCCACAAAGAGCGTCGCCGCATCAATCAATACGCGCGCCAACCCGATTTCCTCGGTAGTGAGGAAACGGGTCAGCACGAAGAAGGTAGTGATGATGCCTACCCCGATGCCGAGGTAGGTCACTATCGTTCCGCGTATCGATTGTTTGGCGATGATGCCCATGGTTTCCGGTTTACCGGAATACCGGAATATCGGTATCCCGAATTACTTTATTTCTAATAACTCAACCGTGAAGATGAGGGCGGAGTAGGGCGGGATGGATTGACCAGCGCCGCGCTCGCCGTAGCCGAGTTCGCTCGGGATATAGAGTTTGTACTTCGAACCTACCGGCATCAGTTGCAGACCTTCGGTCCAACCTTGGATGACGCCGCTGAGCGGGAACTCAATCGGTTCGCCGCGCTGGTAACTGCTGTCGAAGACCGTGCCGTCTATGAGCGTACCCTCGTAGTGTACTTTGACGGTGGACTCAGCTGTCGGTTTTTTGCCTTTACCTTCTCTGATGACCTCGTATTGCAGACCGCTCTCGGTGGTCTTTACGCCGTCACGCAGTTTGTTCTCGGCAAGGAATTTCTCGCCTTCCTCTTTGGTCTGGCCGTATCTGAGGCGTGCTACGACGCTCTCTACATACGCGCCGGCCGACTGCATGTCGAATTGCTCGGTATAATTATACAGACCATTGACGAAGCCCTGTTTGATGAGGTCGAAGTTCGTCTCCAAGCCCGGGATACCCAGCAGACCGACAGGTTCTTGCTCACGGATAGCCTTACCGATACTCTTACCCATCGAGACGATTTGCGGGTTGCGAACATTCTCTTTCAGGCCTTTGTTGACATTGTCGATGAACTCCTCGAATGCCGAGCCGTCCTCGTCGTCTGCGAGCAGGTACATACGAACCTGCGAGCCGTTGAGCACACCAAACGCATAGTTGAGCGAGTCGTTGTAGGTGTTCAGTTCAAAGGTCTTAATCGTCTTCGGGCACTTGGCGGTGATGGCTTTCGCTGTCGAAGTTTCACCCTCTTTCTGGTTCTGGTAAGCCGCCATGAAGAACTCCTGTGCTTTGTCGGGGTGCATCATCGTGGTGTCGCCTAACAGCACATTGACCAAGCCTTGGAAATAGAGTTTCTCGTTAATGGCCCACGCGGGGTTCTCTGCCAAGCCGTTCTTCTCAAAACCCTTGACGGAAATACCAAACTGACGACCGGCCTGCGCGATTTCGCTCAGCTCTTCCTCTTTGTCGAGGTAAGCAGCCTCTAATGCGTCGATGAACTCGGTCACCGCTTCGTCGCTGCTGTCGTTGGACAGGTAATACATCTTAATCTGCAATCCATTGAGCAGACCTACTGCAAAGTTAATGGAGTCGCTCTCATTGCTCAGCGCTACGTCCTGCGCCTTGTAACTGTTGCCGCACGAAATCATAGCCAGTACGGCAAGCATCAAGATTCCAATCTTTCTCATTTTAGATTTTAAATTTTAGATTTTAATTTGTTATTTGATTCCTAATAATTCTACGGTGAAGATAAGGGCTGCGTAGGGAGGGATGGAACCACCTGCTCCGCGCTCGCCGTAAGCTAACTGATACGGGATGAAGAATTTGAACTTCGACCCGATGGACATCAGTTGTAGACCTTCAGTCCAACCTTTGATAACGCCGTTGAGCGGGAACTCGATGGACTCGCCGCGCTTATAACTGCTATCAAAAATCGTGCCGTCGATGAGGGTGCCCTCATAATGTACCTTGACGGTGTCGGTTGCTTTGGGTTTCTGACCGAGCGTAGCCTCCAATACTTCGTATTGCAGACCGCTGGGAGTCACTTTCACGCCTTCGCGTTTGGCATTCTCGGCAAGGAATTTCTCGCCTTCTTCTTTGGCCTTCGTGGACATATTCATCACAAAGTCAATACCGGCCTTGAACTCGTCGTAGTTGAGTTCTTTCTCTCCGTATTGCATCAGATACTGCGCTACGGAAGTTCCTAATTGAAACGATAAAGAATTTTGGTTCATATTTTAGATTTTTGATTTATGATTTTTGATTTAAAATCGCGGCGTAGCGCGAGAGGTACTTGCCGAGGATGTCGAATTCGATATTGACGACCGTACCCGCCTTGATATATTTGAAATTGGTGTTCTCAAAGGTGTAAGGGATGATGCACACAGACACGTACCCTTTGTTGCCTTGGATGTCGGGTTCGCAGACCGTGAGGCTGACGCCGTTAATAGTTACCGAACCTTTGTCCACGCAGAAATAGCCGCGCTCAATCATCTCTCGCGAGCTGTCGTACTCAAAGCGGAAATACCAGCTTCCGTCGGTCTCTTTGGCTTCGATACACACGGCTTTCTGGTCCACGTGACCCTGCACGATATGTCCGTCAAGTCTGCCGCCCATAAGCATCGAGCGCTCCACATTAACGAAATCTCCTTCGCGCAGCAGGTCGAGGTTCGTTAGACGCAGCGTCTCCTGCATCGCCGTGACGGTATAGAGGTCGCCTTCGGTTTTTACCACCGTCAGGCACACGCCGTTATGCGCAATCGATTGGTCGATGCTGAGCGGCTCGCCGAAGGGATTGCGCAGCGTGAAGTGTTTATTGGTCTGCTCGGTCTCAATCTTAACGACCTGAGCCATTGTTTCTACGATTCCTGAGAACATCTTGTATGGGGAAATCTTTACGGGTTAATACAAACAGATAAATTGCGATAAGTACGGTACCGATAGCCATCAGCAGCCACATATTCAGCGAGGTGTTGAGGCGTACCGCATAATAGACGGCCAAGAGCGTAAGGGTCAAAACGGTGTATAGACCGATACGCTTGAGGTCGTACGGTATCGGTGCTTTCTTCTGACCGATGAAATAGGACAGCAGCATAATGACGAGATAGCAAATCAGACTGCTGCCGCAACTTGCCCAATATCCGATAACGGGCACGCCGACGATTTGTATGACGAGCGTGATAGCCAAGCCGATAAGCGAGAAATACGCGCCCCACTTGGTCTTGTCCGTCAGTTTGTACCAGAAGCTGAGGTTGAAATAAACGCCTTGGAAGACGTATGTCCACAATACCACCGGCACGATTTTCAGACCCTCCCAATAAGCACTCGAGACGATATATCGGAAGATGTCGAGGTAGAAAATGACGCCCAACAGGATGAGGTACGAGAAGATGATATAGTACTTCATCGCGTCGGCGTAGGCTTCTACACTCTGACGGTCTTTGTGCTTCGAGAAGACAAACGGTTCGTACGCGTACCGGAAGGCCTGCGTGAACACCATCATTATCATCGCTACCTTAAAGCACGCGCCGTATATACCGAGTTGTGCCTGCGCGTCCGCGCCGGTGTAGAGATACGGGAAGAGGATACGGTCAAGCGTCTGGTTCATGATTCCTGCGACACCGAGCACCAACAGCGGTAACGAGTAACGCATCATCTCGCCCCATACGGACCATGAGAAGCGTGCGTCGCGCGGCAGCGTAAACGGTAGCAGACAAAGCGTTTGAATCGTCGTCGCCAAGATATTGCTGAGGAAGACATAATATACATCGTTCTTTTTGAGTACCACGAGAAAGAGGATGTTTAACGCGATATTGAGCACCACAAACAGCAGTTTGAGTCCCGCGAAAAGCATCGCCCGTTTCTGGTTTCGGAGGTAGGCGAAAGGAATGCACGCGAAAGCGTCCAACGCCACCGTGACAGCCATCATGGCGATGAACTCCGAATGGTCAGGGTACCCCAAGCCGTTTGCTATAGGCTGCTGGAAGATACAACAGAGTACGGCGAAGAGCGTGCTGGTACTCAACAGACTCACGAAAGCCGTGCGATAGACCTGTTTGGGGTCATAACCCTCGCGGTTCGCAAAGCGGAAGAAACCCGTCTCCATGCCGTAGGTGAGGATGACCAGCAGCAACGCCGTCCACGCGTACAGGTTCGTGACGATACCGTAGTCATCCGTCCGCGCCAGCACATACGTGTATAGCGGCACAAGCAGGTAGTTCAGGAACTTCCCGATGATACTGCTTAACCCGTAGATGGCGGTGTCCTTCGCCAAGGATTTCATCTCACTCATGGCCTGCTACACAAATTACAATCTCGCCTTTCGGCGGAGTGGTTTTGAAATGACTAATCAGTTCTGCCAGCGTACCGCGCACCGTCTGTTCGTGCAGTTTGCTTATCTCGCGGGAGACAGACGCTTTGCGTTCCTCGCCGCAGACGGCAGCCAACTGTTCCAGCGTCTTGACGAGGCGGAAAGGCGACTCATAGACGATGAAAGTCTCGTCCAACGCTGCCAAGTACTGCAAGCGTGTCTGCCGTCCTTTCTTCTGCGGCAGGAAGCCCTCGAAGTAGAAGTGGTTATTGGGTAATCCGCTATCCACTAACGCCGGCACAAAAGCCGTGGCACCCGGCAGGCACTGGATTTCCACACCTGCTTCTGCTGCGGCGCGCACCAAGAAGAACCCGGGGTCACTGATGGCAGGCGTGCCGGCATCGGAAATCAATGCGATGTTGGCACCTGCTTTCAGCCGCTCTACGATATCCGCCGAGGTCTCGTGTTCGTTGAACTTGTGATGCGATTTCAAGGGCGTATGGATATCGAAATGCTGCAGCAACACACCGCTTGTGCGGGTGTCTTCCGCAAGAATGAGGTCCACTGACTTCAGCACTTCAATGGCGCGAAATGTCATGTCTTGCAGATTACCTACCGGTGTCGGAACAATATAAAGCATCAGCCAAACCTGCGGTGAAGGGTGATGAGGAACTGCTGATAGGTGCTACTCTCGGTGTCCCACTGGAAACGCTTGTTGAGGTACGCCTGCGCTTCGTCGAAGGAACCGAGGGCGTTCAACTCATTGAGTGTGCGTTGCATCAGCTCGGCGTTCTGACCGAAGAGTTCGCGTTGGAACAGAAAACGGTCACCCAACGAGATAGCCTGACGGATATCATCTACCGACTTGCCGTACACTGCCGCCTTTGGCGAAACAGGCTCCTCGAGGAGCAGTTCCGGTTCAGCGATAGGCTCTACCGGAATTTCCGGCTCCTCCGGAATTACCAGTTCTGGTGCAGGTACTACCACCGGCTTCTCGATTACGACTTCTTTGATGACTTCTACCGGTTTCTCAACTACTTTCTCCACTACCTGTGCTTCCGGCGCAGGACGAGTCTTCACTTCGTCCAACTCGGCTTCCATAGAAGCCAATTCCGCCTCCAAGGTAGCAATGCGTTCCTCGTTCGCAGCAATACGCGCTTCGAGGCTCTCGAAATATTTGATAAGTTCTTCCATTATTTTGTTGCGTCTTCTAATTTACCCATCATTGCGAACATAAAGATAGCGGCTACGAGGCAAACACCGATGAAGACACTCCATACGAGCCACAACGGCAGACCGCCCCAGAGGAAACCGCCGACAGCCACAAGGAAGTTACCGAGAGCGGTAGCTACGAACCAACCGCCCATCATCATACCTTTGTATTGCGGCGGTGCTACTTTGCTGACGAACGAGATACCCATCGGCGAGAGTAATAACTCACCGAAAGTCAGTACCAAGTATGTCAGAATGAGCACGTTGGCGTTTACGAATGTACCGTCACCGGTAACACGCGCCAACTCCTGCTCGGTCGGCGTCAACAGACCAATTGAGCAGAATGCCATCACGCCGTACGCAGCGGCAGCCACCAACATTCCGTACGCAATCTTACGCGGCGCAGAAGGTTCTTTGCCTTTCTTGGCAAGCGCACCGAAGATAGCCATGCTCACCGGCGTCAGCGCAACTACATAGAACGGGTTGAACTGCTGGAAGATAGGCGCGGAGATGCCGAGAGACATCGGGTGGTGGAAATACTTGTACGCCAACGCACCGAGTACACCTACGCCGATACAACTCCAAATGGTTTTTGCTTTGCGGCTTCCTTCGCCGAACACACCGAACAGCGCGTATACGAGAATCGCTACCAGCACGAGGTTGATGATGTCGAACGCCATCGTCTGCACACCCGTGATAACCGGCGTCACGAACTCATTAGCGAAATAGGTCAGCGTCAGACCGTTCTGGTGGAAAGCCATCCAGAAGAAGATAACGACGGCAAATACCAGACACAGCGCAACGATACGCTTCTTGGTCTGCTCCGGTGTCAATTCCTCCACTTTCTGTCCGCTCGCTGCAGCCTGCTTGGCGGTACTCTCTACATGCTTGAACCAAGGACGGCACGCGTAATAGATAGCGATACTCAGTATCAGCGAAGCGCACGCTACGGCGAAAGCAAAGTGATAACTGTCGTTCACGCTTACGCCCAGCGACTCCTGAGCCCAAGCCATGATCTTTACCGCAGCAGTCGGAGCAAACATTGCACCGATATTGATGGCCATGTAGAACAGCGAGAACGCTGCGTCACGACGGTCTGCGTATTGAGGGTCGTCAAACAGATTTCCTACCATCACTTGGAGGTTACCTTTGAAAAGACCTGTACCCAGACTAATCAATACCAAGGCACCAATCATACCCGTCATGGCTACGGCCGTACTGCCGTACTCCACGCCTCCCATCGGTATTGCCAACAGCACGTAACCGATAAACATGATGATGATACCAATCGTCACACATTTGCCGTAGCCGATTTTGTCCGCTACGATACCTCCTACCAACGGCAAGAAATAAACGAATGCCAGGAAGGTGGAGTAGATAGTGCCTGCAGCGCCCGCAGACAAACCAAAATTAGCGCGCAAGAACAGCGCGAACACGGCTAACATCGTGTAGTAGCCGAAACGCTCGCCGGTGTTGGCCAAGGCCAACGCGAACAATCCTTTAGGTTGATTTGAGAACATAACTATTTGATTTTTAAATTATCTCTGTCCATCCGTGTTTGTCTTCCGCTCTGCCGTACTGAATGTCCTTCAGGGCGTGGTACAGTTTTGTCAATACCGGCCCGGGTTCTTCGCTCAGCAGATAGGTCTTGTTTTTCTCCGTGTCAATCACTTTGTCTATCGGCGAAATGACACAGGCGGTACCGCATGCTGCGGCTTCACTCATCTGCTCCAATTCCTCTAATCGTATCCGTCTGCGTGTCACTTTCAATCCCATTTCCCGCGCCAAAGTCATCAGACTGTCGTTCGTGATACTCGGCAATATAGCAGACGACTTCGGCGTCAGGTATTCATTACCTTTGATACCTATAAAGTTCGCCGCCGAGCACTCATCGATATACTTGTGCTGCTTGGCATCGAGGAAGATACAGTCGCAACCCATCATGTGTGCAGCTTCGGTCGCGCGGAACGACGAAGCGTAGTTACCGCCCACCTTAAACTGTCCTGTGCCGTAAGGCGCTGCGCGGTCCACATAGCGGTTGACGATGAATGTCGTGCAGTGGAACTTACCCGGGTAGTACGGACCTATCGGCGAAGGGATGACGATGAACTCGAAGTCTCGTCCCGGCCCTACACCCAAGCGCGGCGTCGTACCTATCAGTAGCGGACGGAAATAGAGTGTCGCACCCGTGCCATAAGGTGGTACCAAGTCCAAGTTCTTCTCCAGCGCCAAGTGTATCGCTTTGCCGAACAACTCTTCGGGCACGGGCGCCATGAACAGGCCTTCGGCACTCTTCGCCATCCGTTTGGCATTCTCGCGCCAGCGGAAGATACGAATCTTCCCATCCACCCCGCGAAAAGCCTTCAACCCCTCAAACGCCTCTTGTCCGTATTGCAGACAAGTAGCCGACACATGCAGACTAAGGAACTTGTCCTTCGTCGCGTACGGTTCCTCCCATGCGCCGTTATGATACCCCGCCCGAACAATATATTCCGGCTCGGTGTAATGAAAACCTAATTCACCCCAGTTTATCTCTTGTCTCATTGCCGTATTCAAACAATGTGTCTAATATACTTTTCCCGTCACCGTAGTAGCGGTTTAATTCTTCGCCTCTCCAATCGTTCGTAGGCCGGTACGCAAAGCCTTCCACGCGTTTCGGACTGTTAAGCAGTAACTGCATAATGACCTCGTGCAGGCCGTTATTCAAATCCCATAACCATTTCGTCTCGCGTTCATAGAACGGCCGGAAGAACTCTGCGTAGTAGTCAAAAAACGGCGTGTGCTTGTAGGCTGATACGAGGCTTATCCAGTGCTGGTGTTGCCATCGTGTCTGGTAACTTATCTCGATATCCCGCGTCAACTGCTTATGCTCCACTTTCTTCACCGGTACACTCATCGTCAGCGGACCGTCAGGCGTACTTATCAGGCAGCGGTTACGGAATGTCTGTTTCTCAAAACTCTCCAGCCCTTCTATCTCCACCGCCTCGGGTTGTATCAGATACGCTCTGTACCAATCCTTCGGCGCCAAATATGCAACAGGCATCGTCATCGTTTTGCTTTATTGCCAAGCCTGTTCCACCGGATACCGTGTTTGTCTTTGTCGATACTCAACCAGATAAACATGGGTCGGCCGACAATATGGTCTTCGGGCACAAATCCCCAGAAACGGCTGTCGGCACTGTTATGGCGGTTGTCGCCCATCATCCAGTAGTAGTCCATCTCGAACTCATACTCGCTTCCTATCGCTATCGGCTTGAACTCATACGCGTCGGCGATGCGCTTGTAGAGCCAGTAGTTGTCTTCGGTAATCAATATCTTGTCGCCTTTCCGCGGGATGTAAATTGGTCCGTAGTTGTCGCGTGTCCAGCTGTTGTGTCCCAACGGATAGACACCGCCGCCTTGTTCCGCAGGTTCGATACGGATGGCCAGCACATGCGGGTTCTTCTCCAACTCCGCCTTCATCGCCGCCGTCAGCGGGCAATGCCAAGTGGTACCGTCCATCTGTACGCGGTCGGCCACACTGATACCGAGTTTCTCCAAGTATTTGGCGCCGAACACATGCCCGTCAGTCATCACATAATAGTTCAGTTGCACCCCTTCCCGTTCCGGTTCGCGCTCGCCGTTCACGTAAATCACGTTATCCACAATTTGCAGACTGTCGCCCGGCGTGCCCACACAACGCTTCACATAGTTCTCGCGCCTGTCAACCGGCCGCACGACAATCTCGCCGAACACATCTTTGCGGCTCTTGATAAGCGCCTCGCCGTAGTAATGACGCAACGTGTAGTAGTCGGGGTTCTGCATCTTCGTGCACACCGTGTCACCGGCAGGGAAGTTAAACACGACGATATCGCCTTTCTGCGGACTCGTCCAACCTGCCAGACGCTTGTACTCCCAATGCGGCTTGTCGATATAACTCTTTCCGCCACCGAGCCACGCCGGCATCGTATGTTGAACAAGCGGCATAGACAGCGGCGTCATCGGCACGCGTGCACCGTATCCCATCTTGTCCACATACAGAAAATCGCCGACGCGTAAAGTCTTCTCCAGACTCGAACTCGGGATTTGGTAGTTCTGGAAGATGTACAGGTTGATGAAATACACCGCCACTAACGCAAACAAGATAGCGTCTATCCAACTGCATAAGGTGTACAGCGCCGGTTTCGTGTCTTTGTACTGACGCCACCAGCCGTAGTTGATATACTTCGTGGTGAACGCATCAACAATCAGCGGCAGCAACAGCAACCAACCCAAACTCTTCCAATCACCCCACGCCACCCAAATGACGAAGGCGATATACAATGCACTCCAAATCCCTGCGCGAATCCATCCTCCGCGCGGCACTTCATTTATCCTATCTTGAAAACTTTTCATCTTTTATTATTTTAACTGCTCTGCAGCAAGCACGGCGCCTAACGCAAACCCTCTGCGCCCTTTCGCAATGTGCGTAATCACAATCGTATCCTCTTCGCTATCCCACATCACCTCATGTGTCCCGGGCACTTCTCCTTCGCGAATCGATTCGATCATCACATCACGGCCGATACCTTCCGCCAGCGTCTTTGCTGTCCCGCTCGGCTTGTCCAACTTATGAATATGATGCGTCTCGGTAATCGACGGCGTGTATTGCGGTTGCTGAGCCATCTTCTCCGCAAGGAACTTATTGAGGTCAAAGAAGATATTCACGCCTACGGAGAAATTACTGCTCCACACAAGCATGGGCTTTTCATGTATCCGTTTGTCTTCTTCCAACAGCGAAGCGGCATCCCATCCTGTACTGCCGCACACGACAGGCACGCCTTGCGCCCACGCGCGTAAGATATTCTCCTTCGCGGTCGCCGGTGTCGTGAACTCGATTGCCACGTCTGCGCCGTTCAGCGCAAACGCGTCGCCGGCATCAATACGAGCCACTATCTCATGCCCGCGCTCCAAGGCCACAGATTCAATCATGTGACCCATCTTACCGTATCCGATTAGTGCTATTTTCATCTTTTCTCACAATGAGCCTACAAAAGTACTGCTTTTTTTCGAATTATGCAAGCACTTATGTGCTTTTTCGTTTTTTTTCTTTGTTATAACACTCCCAAACTATTGAGGAAGATGATGATAATTGCGGTTGGAACGATGAAGCGCAAGACGAAGATAAAGGTCTTTCGTGCCCATCGTTTGATACGCGTTTTCTCGCCGTGCAATACCCCTTTCTGACCGTTGTTCGGTAGCCGCCATCCTACAAACAGCGACATACCCAACGCCCCTAACGGCATCAATACGCAGGCGGTGATGCTGTCGAAATTATCGAACAGCGGACGCCAGAACTCACAGGCTACCACCAGCAGCACAACGATGCCTGAGGTAATGAGTACACTCTTGCGTCTGTCCAACGGGTGTTTCTTGTCTGCGCTTGCTTCGCAAAGGAAGGCTACCGCCACTTCCATGAGCGAAATCGTCGAGGTGATGGCTGCGATACACAGCAGACCGAAGAACAGCACACTGCTGAGCCATGTGAAACTCATCTGCGAGAGGATAGCAGGAAGCACGACAAACACCAGTTGCGGACCCTCTGCGGGGTTGAAACCGAAGGCAAAGACCGCAGGGAAGATTATTACACCTGCCAGCAAAGCCACCATAGTATCGAGAAGAATCACCTCTATAGAGGTGCGTGTCACATTCTGCGTCTTCGGCATGTACGCGCCATAAGTGATGAGTGCACCCATACCTATCGAGAGGCTGAAGAAACACTGTCCCATGGACTCCATGACCACTTTGGGCGTTATCTTCGAGAAGTCAAAACGGAAGAAGAACTGCATGCCCACATTGCTGTTATCGAGCATCAGCACGCGCCCTGCCATCAGAAACATCATCACCAGCAGCAACGGCATCAGGATTTTACTAAGCCGCTCGATACCTTTGTTCACATCGAACCACAGCACAGCGGCTGTCAATACCACCGGTAGTATGCCGAAGAACACCATCCGCGGAGTGTTCGTGGAGATTTCCGTGAAATGGTCCGTCAGCGCCTGCATGTCCATGCCTCGGAACACATTCGTGCAAGCTTCCGCCAAGTAGTTGAAACACCAACCTGTCACCACGAAATAGAATCCCATGATGAGGAAGGCGGTGGTCATACATACCCAACTCAACCACTGCCAGCGGTTGTTGCCGTTCAACTCGCGGAACGCACCGTACGCACTCTTGCCGGAACGCTTACCAATCAGGAATTCGGTCATAATAAGCGGCAGACCGAAAAGAACGACGCACCCGAGGTACACCACCAAGAATGCACCTCCGCCGTTCTCGCCGGCGATGTAAGGGAACTTCCAGATGTTGCCCAAACCTACCGCACTGCCGGCGGCTGCCATGATGAGGCCGATTTTGGAAGAAAAACCAGTTTTTGAACTCATAAACTATCAACTAATACCTATTTGTTATGCTTCATAAATGCGCATCTCGCATTGCTTGCAATCGAAATGCAACCGTACCGTTTTGCCTGTTCGCAGACGCAAGTAACGCGGCTCTTTGTTCGGCGCGTACGGGTTCGTCTTACGGCAGTGCCCCAACTCAAACAGCAGGCAGTACCGACAAATCATCAAAGGGTTGCTCGTCTCCATTCGTTCAAAACACTTATCGGTATAAAATACGGTTTCGAGTCCACGGTCACTTCCCGTGCTATATAAGGCGTGTCACCTAATTTCGCCAACTGCGTACGAATCGTGGCTAACGCTTTCTCTGCATTCTTCGCCGGCTCGTGCGGATAAGCGAAGGAGCCTACCCAAACCCTCCCTGAAGGGAAGGCAGTATATTGTAGTTCAAACCCTTCTTCCGTTTCCTTCAATGTGATGTCCACCGGTATCCGTCGTTCGCAGTGCAGGTTCTTCACAAACTCTGCATCGTAGTTTCGGTATAACGGTATATCGGCATCTCGGGATACCGAAAGAGACTTGTTAATCTTCACGCGGTCGCCTTCCACTCCGTTCACGTTACATCCTTCGCTGCCGATGGTCAGACCGTCTCCGTTATGCAGCGTCACGCCGTCTATCAGTTGGACGCGTAATATATTCCCTGCGCTCGCCAGCACTTGTCCGATATACTCTCCCGTGGATTTCGGCGTTGCCCAATTGGCCATCGGTCGTGTCCTGCCATGCAGGAAATAATCGGTTGCCCCGCGGTGAAACGTCTTTTCCGGGTTTGGTGTAAAACGGCGCGTGTATATTTGTCCTACAGGCGAAGCCGGTCTTACAGCGTTAGCGGTCTTTGCTCTTTCAGCGCAGCGGTCTATCGCATCGCGATAGTACGCAGTGACGTTGGTCACATAGTCTGCGTCTTTGAGACGTCCTTCTATCTTAAATGTTGTTACACCGGCATCCATCAGTTCCTTCAGATACGCGCTACGGTCCAGGTCCTGCAACGAGAGCACGTACCGCTGGTGAATAGGTGTTCCGTTGTCGTCCAGCACTTCATTCCCCTCTGCGTCCAACACGTCGTACGCCATCCGGCAGAACTGCGCACAGGCACCTCTGTTGGCACTGCGGCCGGCGAGCACTTCACTCATGTAACACCGGCCCGAATAACATACGCACAGCGCACCGTGTACAAACGCCTCCAACTCGATATCCGGTACGGCTTCATGGATAGCGCGTATCTCGTCAATACTCAACTCGCGTGCCAAGACGACGCGTTTGAAACCCAAGTCCCGCAGTCGCGCAACCTGTTCCGGCGTGCGGTTGTCGCACTGCGTGGAAGCGTGCAAGCGAATCGGCGGTAAGGAGTATTCCAGCAGTTTCAAGTCCTGTATGATGAGCGCATCTACACCCGCTTCGTACAGGTCGTTCGCTATCTGTACGGCTTTCGGATATTCGTCTTCGTGCAACAGGGTATTGAGTGTCACGAGCACTTTCACGCCGTACGCGTGCGCGTAGTCCACCACCTCGCGTATGTCCTCGATACTGTTACCGGCTTTCTCGCGTGCCCCGTACATCGGCGCTCCGATATACACGGCATCTGCGCCGGCTTGTATCGCCGCTACCGCCACTTCCTTATTTTTCGCCGGACTAAGTAATGTCATGCTCGCATTGCTTCACTCAATCGGTATAGCACGATGCCCGCCGTCACCGACACGTTCATCGAGTGCTTCGTGCCGTATTGCGGGATTTCTATACATCCGTTACAACTATCTATTACTTCCTGTTGCACACCAAAGACCTCATGGCCCAAAATGACTGCGATTTTGCTCTTGGCTCTTGACTCTTGACTCTTGACTCCCAAAGCCACATCCTCCAGTGTCTTCGCCTCGTGGGCTTGCTCCACGGCATAGACGGTGTATCCTTCGGCTTTCAAAGCCATGACAGCCTCTAAGGTGTCCTTGAAATACGTCCAATCGACACTCTCTTCGGCGCCCAGCGCGGTCTTGTGCAACTCCTGGTTTGGCGGACAACAGCATATACCGCACAGGCACACGCGCGCGATGCGCATAGCGTCCGCCGTACGAAAAACAGCGCCCACATTATGTTGGCTGCGCACGTTATCCAACACCACCACCAGCGGCAGTTTCTCCGCTTCGCGGTATTGGTCCACGCTCATTCGTCCCAATTCGGCTGTTGTCCTTTTTCTCATATCTCAAACGGCAGACGCACATACAGCACGCGTGCCGGTTCGTTAATCTCCGTGATAAAATCTTCGTGTAACGGCATCATCCGCCCGTCCTCCAGTGTGGCTACGGTGTTTATCGTACTCTCGTCCACTTCGGCAATGCGTCCCACTTCTCTTCCTTCGTCCACAACCATGTATCCCACCAGGTCCTGCCACGTCAATTCACCGTCTCCGTCTTCCTGCATGTCGCTGCGCAGTACCCATCCTTCTTCGCCGATCAGTTCCGCGATACGTTTGGAACGGAAAGGCACAAACAGACCGTCGCGCTGCACGAAGACGAACGCCGGCAGGTCTTTGTAACGCGTCCTGCGAATGACGCCTATCGACAACAGGTCTTTCTTCTCAATCATGGCCGTATATTCAGTATATCGCCGGAACGAACCACCGTCAGACGCAGCAGTGCCTCTTTCGACCCTTTCTGCGGGAAAGCCGTTCCGTCGTATAAGTTATACTCCTCGCCGCAATGCGGGCAGACGGCCGTTCCGCCGGTGCATACGCATCGTTCGCGCAGTCCGCGCGTACAGCAGTCGGGACACGCCAAGTCATACGCATCGTAGTTATTCCACGCATTCACATACACTATCACGCCGCCGTAGCCCCAGCGGTCACGTTCGTTGGAACCCTGAATACGCTGGCCGTTCAGGAAATAACCTTCCTCTGTCACCACCAGATACGACCCCGAGTTCTCCGGCTTGAAATGCACAAAAGCACCCGTCTGGGTGTTGACGGATATATTCACTGCCGCACGGGGTACACTCGACCGCCAAGTCGTTCCCTCGCAAGCCGTGAGCAGGAGAAGAATCCCTATTAACTTTCCGAGATGGCGCATATATGTATCTGGAAAATCAGCGTAGAGTAGGGCGGTATATAACCCGTGGTACCTTCGGTACCGCTACCTTCCGCTTCGTTATAACTATTCGAGTTGTATTTCTCGGAGTCGTAGCCCAAGTACGCCGGAATGTACAACTCGATATCGCCTTGGTTGTGAATCAGGTGGCATCCTTCGGCAAAGCCCGGAATGACCGAACTGAGCGGGATACGCGTATAACTGCCTTGGTCAATCGTGTTGCCGTTAATCAGCGTCACCGTGTAGTCGCAGTAAATGACACTTGTCGTGTTCGGTTTCGCGTCGCCGTAGTCGGCCAGAGGGTCGGCGATAATTTTATATTGCAGACCCGAGGAGGTCACTTTCACGCCCGGCTGCGTCTTGTTCTGCTCCAACCACAACTCGTTCTGCGTTTTCCAGTCAATCCAGTTGTTCTGCTTGCAGGACGGAGCTAAAAATGGAAAAATGAAGATTGAAAGGAGCATAAGCAACCCTTTCACCTTTAACCTTTCACCTTTCACCTTTACTTTGTTATCCATAATTCGGGATTTAAAATGTTTCTGTCTTTGTATATCTGGAAGTAGAGTTCCGTCTTCTGGTCCTGTTCGGCATCCGTGAAGATGGTACCGATGGCCTGTTTGGTCTCTACTTTGTCTCCTTGCTTGACATTGAGTTTGCTCAGGTTCGAATAGACGGTGCGGTAGTTACCGTGCTGCACAATCACGGCATAGGTACCGCCGACCATGAAGCAACTGGTCACCTCGCCTTTATACACCGCCCGCGCTTTCATGCCGCTCGTCGTCTGGATGTATATGCCTTTGTTGTCTATCGTCACTTGGCTATAGACGGGGTGTTGCTGTTTGCCGTAATGTCCGCTAATCATGCCTCGTTCCACGGGCCACGGCAGACGACCTTTGTTCGCCTCAAAACCACCGGCTATCAACTGTTGCTCTTTGGTGAGGCTGGTTTTCGACGCTTTCTCCGTCTGC
>Ga0265298_10003556_pt1 | contig 20516 bp, 18 predicted proteins | sample AusTroGonzalo_MG_3_FD_193486 | JGI IMG/M metagenome (GOLD analysis project Ga0265298, IMG submission 193486) | Bovine rumen microbial communities from tropical cattle in Woodstock, Queensland, Australia - Gonzalo_01 | ecosystem: Host-associated > Mammals > Digestive system > Stomach > Rumen ... | reverse complement strand
CGAGTATTCAATCGCATACGATATTTTTATGACCGCGAAGAAAGCGGCGGAAGATAACCTTGCCACTCAGGTAAAGAAGGTCTGTGTGGGATTCGGCGAGATGACTCTCATAAATCCCGAACAGGTCGCCTTTCTGTTCGAGACCATGTGCGAGGATGACCCGATTTTTAAAGGCTGCAAACTCGAATCATCGACCGTTCCCGTAAAAGCGACCTGCAAATGCGGCTATGAAGGAAACGAACGGTTTGTCTGCCCCAAATGCGGCGCAATGCCCGAGATTGTCGAAGGTCGCGAGGTCATGGTCACGAATATCGAGATTGAAGTCGATGAGTAACGGCATCGGGACATTCTCCGATGACAATAAAGAATGAATTTTTGATAATATACTATGAAAACTATGAAAATTTCCGATGAATAAACGCGGATGATTTTATGAAAGATACTCAGGTAAATATGATGCACGGAGCGGGAGGGGCTGTTTTTGCGGAACTTCTCGGAAAGACGCTTACGAAATACACGCATAACAACGCCGGCGGAATCGGGCTTGAATCCCTCGATGACGGCGCCGTTATCCCGATTAACGGGCAGAACATTGTTCTTACCACGGACTCGCACATCGTCCGCCCCATGTTCTTCCCCGGCGGCGACATCGGCCGCGTCAGCGTATGCGGAACGGCAAACGACCTCGCCATGATGGGCGCAAGACCGATTGCCCTCACATGTGCGATGGTCATAGAAGAAGGCTTTGACATAGAGATTCTCGAGAAGATTGTGGCATCTATGGACGCGGCGCTCGGGGAGTGCGGAGCGGCGGTCGTCACCGGCGATACCAAGGTCGTCGCTAAGGGGGAGCTTGACGGCATTGTCATCAATACCGCGGGAATCGGCGTTGTCGATAAACCCGTCCGCGACTGCGGTCTTCAGGTCGGCGACGTCATCATAGTCAGCGGAACGATAGGCGACCACGGTCTGTGCATCCTCACCACCCGCGAAGGCTTTGACCTCGGAGAGCAGATTATGTCCGATGTGGCGCCGACATGGAGTCTTGTAAAGGCTGCGATGGATGCCGGCGAGGTCCACGCCATGAAAGACCCGACACGCGGCGGATTCTCCAACGCCATCAACGAGATGGCGGACAAAGCCGGCGTTCAGGTGAGAATCTCGGAAGAGGCGCTCCCCATAAGGAAGAGCGTAAAGAGCGCCTCCGAACTTCTGGGAATCAACCCGCTCGATGTCGCAAACGAGGGAAAGGTCATCATGGGCGTAAAGGCTGAGGATGCCGAGAAGATTCTTGCGGCGATAAAGGCGACAAAATACGGCAAAGATGCGGCAATAGTCGGAAGAGTCGTCGAAGGAAAGTCCGTAATCATGGAGACCGCAATCGGCGGCGAGAGATTTATAGAAGCACCCGTCGGCGACCCCGTCCCGAGAGTCTGTTAGATCTCTTTAAGATCTCTTTCGGATCTCTTTAAATTTTTCTCCGGATTTTTTCTTCAAATTTTTCTCCGGATTTTTTCTTCAAAAATTCTTCTTTAAATTCCCGTCATTAAAATGTCCTTTTTCAAATACCCTTATACCATATTTTTTGATCTTTTGTGAAAAACAGTTGAATGAGTCTTTGCTTGAATGCAACATCTTTTTTAAAATAGAGATAAAGTATATATTAAGGAAAAGGATGGTGTTGTTATTACAGTAATTACATTTGCGCATCACAAGGGAGGTACGGGTAAGACCACTTCCTGTCTGAGTATTGCGGGCTGCCTTCAGAAGAAAGGCGATAAAGTTCTGGTTATCGACTGCGATCCGCAGGCAAACGCAACATCGGGGCTGGGTATCAATCCCGATTCGCAGGAAAAGAACATCTACGACGTCTTCATGAACGTCTTCGAAGGCTTCCCCGACGTCTCTCTGAAAGATATAATAACAGAAACACCGTCCGGAATCTATTTGGCGCCATCCTCTCTCGATCTGGTCGGAGTCGAGCCGTACCTTTACAGCATAAACGAACGCGCTTCGCTGCTCAAAAACGCCATCAAACCTGTTCTTTCCGAGTATAAGTATATACTCATCGACACGCCGCCCAGCATTGGTCAGTTTGTCATAAACGGCATAGTAGCGGCGGACAGAATCGTCCTTACACTGGACTCGAGTATCTTCGCAAGAAACGGTCTCGAGAGCTTAAACTGCATCTTTTCCGATATTAAGGAGATTACGGGACGCAGCAGATCCGCGGACATGGCGATTCTGACCCGCGCAGGTGCGCTCTGCGAGAGAAAGGCTCCCTTTGAGGAGATGAGGCTCGCATTCTGGCACATGATCACGGGAAAGGGCACGGACGACGACGAGAAAGCGCGGCAGAACAGCATCGAAGAGGAGATAAAAGCCAAGATAAAGGAGGTCTGCACCGTTCCCTACGATTCCGAGGTTTATCGTGCGCAGACCGAAGGAATGCCGCTTGCATATATCTCTCCCGAGAGTCCGGCGGCGGTAAAATACAACGAAATATCCGAGATAATAGCGAGGTGGAAGTAAATGACTGAAGACATGCGTCCGCAGAGACCCGGGCGAAAAGCCCTGTTTACAGGTGCACAGACAAAACAACCGAGTACTACCGTCGTACAGGACTCGTCGTTTGCTTTCGTCCTGCACTGCACGGGTGTTGTCGAGGAGTTCATATCCGGCAACAGGTCGGTCAGAGTCAACGAAGATCAGAGCGACGAGAAATCGAAAGCCTGTGCCGTCCGTCTGAATCAGCTTTTGTCGTCGCTGGAGTCACAGAGTGAGGCGGCTGCGGACGGCTCGGCAGGCACCGGCGACGAGAGTGCCGAGAGCGTCGAGGATCTCAGAAACTACGAGAGCGAGGTAAACAGGCTCAACGAGAGCATAGAGAACCTCAAATCCGAGCTCAGTGCCGCAAACGTCGCCGTCTCCGAGAAAGAGTCGCTTGTCGGTGAGATTACCCGCGAAAAAGAGAAACTCCTCGAGGATATCCGCGAACTTAAGGCAGCCAAGGAAGCTGCGGAAGCCGCAAGTGCCGAATATGCCGCAAAAGCCGAAGAAGCCGAGAAAGCCGCCAATGACGCCAAAGCCGCAGGTGCCGCGGCGGTCGCCGGAAACAGGAGCGGCGAGGAAGAGTTCAAGCGCCGCATTAACGAGATTGAAACCGGATATAAGGCAAAGATAGCCTCGCTCGCCTCAGAAAGCGAATCCCTTAAAACCGCTGCGGCTGCCGAGAAAGCCAAAGCCGATTCGCTCGCATCCGAGATGGAGTCCCTTAAAGCGGCGGCTGATTCCGAGAAGTCCAAAGCGGAATCGCTTGAATCCGAGATAGCGTCCCTTAAAGCCGCCGCTGATTCGGAGAAGTCCAAAGCGGAGTCGCTCGAATCCGAGATCGCGTCGCTTAAATCCGCAATATCGGATCGCGACTCAGAGATTGAGTCCCGCAAATCCGAGATATCGCGCCTCGAATCCGAGGTCGGCTCGCAGAAATCCGAGATCTCACGCCTCGAAGACGAGGTGGGTACCCACAAATCCGAGATATCGCGTCTGGAATCCGCGATTGACAGCAATAACTCGATGAAATCCCATCACGAGTCCGAGATTGAATCCCTCAACACTCAAATCTCGAATCTCGAGTCCGAGATAGAATCGAACAACTCGAAGGTATCGTCTCTCGAGACCGAGATCTCGAATAAGAATGCCGTCGTCGAAGAACTCAAGCGCAGATGCGAGGAGACCGCTGACAGATACAACGAGAGTGTCTCCGAGATTGAAGACCTTAAGACCGCACTTCGCGATGCCGAGGAGAAATCCCGTGAATCCTTAAGGGAATCCATGGAGAATGTCGCGGCGGAAAAAGAGGCTCTGCTCAACGAGATAAACGCACTCAAAGCCGAGAACGGGGAGTATAAGAGCGGCGAAGAAGAGCTTAAATCCGAGATTCAGCGCCTCAGTGCCGAGCACGCAAAGTTACAGGACGAGAAATCCAAGATTGCGGCAAGACATTCCGATGCCGACAGACGCATTGTCGAGCTTACGGAGTGCAACACAAAGCTTACCGCCGAACTTAAGTCCGTGGAGAAGAAAAACGCCGAGCTCGAGAAGAAGCTCTCCGACACCGGCGACCTCACGAAAAAGCTGAAAGACGAGAATGCCGCGCTTAAAGCACGCCTCTCCGAACCTTCCGAGGACTTAAAGAAGCTCAACGCAAAGATAGAGCAGGTCGAGAACTTAAAGAAGCGTTCCGAGACAATCGTTCAGGAAAACCCGATGCCCATGCTTCTGCTCAATTCGGGGCTGATGATAACGGTTACCAACAAGGCTTTCGAGAAACTGAGCGGCATGACTTTCTCCGATATCGTCAAGATGAATTTCAGCGATTTCAATGTCCTCGAGAGGAAAGGCGACAAGATAACCGCCGCATTCGAGACAAGGGCAAGAGGAACGGCATATGTCAGAGTCTCTTTCCCGTCCGGAGAGCGCTATCTGCGTGAGTATGCCATCCCGATTGCCGACACATACGGCACCGTAAGAAACATTCTCATTGTCTACAACGATATCACGAAGGAGACCGAAGAATCTGCCGATATCCAGAAGAAGATTAAGCAGATAGACTCTCTCAAGAAGCGTTCCGAGACAATCGTCCAGGAAAACCCGATGCCCATTCTGCTCCTCGACACCGGTATGCGCATACTTGTGACGAACAAGGCATTCTGCACGATGTCCGGCATATCCGAGGATCATATTCTGGATACGAGAATCGGCAACTTCAATGTCATCGACAGGAAAGGCGACGACATAACGGAAGTTCTCAAATCGAGACACCGCACCTATTCCGAGGTTACGGTCAAGTTCTCGGGAACCGAGCATATCCTTCAGGAATACGCCATCCCGATTCTCGGCGCAAACCACGAGGTTTCCAATATTCTCGTGGTCTACAACGATATTACGATGCTGCGCAAGAACGAGAGCGACGTCCGCAACCTGATAGCCTCGGCAAAGCAGGAATCCGCACTTCTTGAGGAGAGTGCCAAGCTCATAACCGCAAACATGGTCGGGCTTTCCAACGGCGACTTAATCACCCATGCCGAGATTCAGAAGGACGATCCGCTGGCGACGCTCAAGGAGAAGTTCAATGAGTCGGTCGATTCGTTCAGAGGGGTTCTCACCGATATCGGCAACAAGACCACGCGTATCGAGGAGACCGCCGAGAGTCTGCGCAGGAACAACGACGATATCATAGCCGCGACCGAGAAGCTTGCCACGAATGCCTGCGATTCCTCGGACAACATGCATAACCTCGATATCCAGTTCAATGACATCAGCATGGGTGTATCCGACCTCTCGGCATCCATCGAGGAGATATCCAGCACGGCGCAGGAGGTCATGAAGAAGACGCAGTTTGCGACCGAGGAAGGCAAGCAGGCGGCGGTCATCGGCAAGGAGGCTTACGAGAAGCTTCAGGCGGCAGGCGAGATATCCAAGAAGAGCGTCGACGAGATTAACTCGCTCAATGCCGAGATGCTCAAGATCAACGATATCGTGAAGTTAATCAGCGGCATTGCCGAACAGACAAACCTTCTTGCGCTAAATGCGGCGATTGAGGCGGCACGTGCGGGAGAGCACGGCAGAGGATTCTCGGTTGTCGCGGGCGAGGTCAAGAACCTTGCGGGAGAGTCAAAGAAGGCGACCGTGGATATTCAGGATCTCATCAGCAGCATCACGAAGAACAGCGAGAAGACCACGGATTCGATGCGGCATCTGGATGCCGAGATTCAGCAGGGTATCACGAGCACGAATGCGGCAATAAACGCACTCAACAGAATCGTCGAGGACATCGAGATTGCGTTCGACAGCATGGTCGAGATCTCGAGGGCTACCGAGACGCAGGCAATGAATACCAACGATTTCATGCAGTTTATCGATAAGGCACGCGAGATGACGCATGACAACATCTCCAAGATTGACAGTATTGCAGGTCTTTCCGAGGAGATTTCGGCTACAACCCATGAGCTCGGCGAGATTTCGCATACCATGCACGATATGTCGGTCGAGCTTAGCGGCGCCATGGGTCGGTTTAAGTCGGATAAATAAACATCATTAATTTTTCTCCGAAATCTGTTTTTTTGATTATCCATATACTTAGACATAAATACTCTGAAAATAAATTGACAATACATAGGTTTTAAAATGGTTGAATCAGATGCAGACTTTCAGGCATTGACACGAACCATCCAGAAGATTCTGGGTTTTCAGTGCGGATCCTACAAAGAAGATTATATCAAACGCCGTGTTCTGTCAAGGATGAGGATTACCGGTAAATCCGATTTTAAGGATTATAATGCGTATCTTCTCTCGAATACCGATGAGCAGGAGCATCTGCGTAATGCCCTTACCGTGAACGTCACGAAATTCTATCGCGACAAGGAAGTGTTCGATGTCGTCAAGAACGAGATTATACCCTCGATTATCGCGGAAAAAGGTCGTATGCGTATCTGGAGCGCAGGCTGTTCCACGGGTGAGGAGCCGTATACTCTTGCTCTGATTATCAGTGATGCGTTAAGGCTCAGGACCGATGTTCCTGTCACCATCTTCGCATCCGATATCGACAGGGAAGTCCTTAAGAAGGCAAGGGAGGGTATCTACGATAAGCGTTCCCTTGAGAATCTCACCGAGACCCAGATCAGCCGCCATTTCAATCATCTTGAGAACGGCAAGTATCAGGTCAAGGATCACCTCAAGTCGATGATAAGATTCTCACAGCACGATCTTCTCGGCGGACGTGCGGTTACGAACTTCCTGGATATGGTTCTGTGCAGAAACGTCACCATCTACTTTACGGAGAAGCAGAAGGACGATCTGGCAAGGATGTTCCACCCGGCACTGGTTCCCGACGGTTATTATATCATGGGAAAGACCGAGTTCATGGGACGCGAGGTTGAAGATCTTTATACTCCTTACAACGCACTTCAGAAGATTTACCGCAAGAAGCAGCAGTAGATTATCGCAAAATACCAAAAAAACCCGAAAATATTTTTTTAATCACTTTTGATTGGTTTCGTATTTTAAGAGTTGAATACTTAAAAAATGATTTGTTCTTGAATAGCCCGTTTTTACGGGTTATTCGCGATAGAGGCTTACGACCTCGCCGATGACTATGATGGAAGGTGGTTTTACCTTTCTTTCGGCGGCAATAGCGGCTATTGTCCTGAGAGTGCCGACCGTCACACGCTGATTCGTGCGAAGTCCGTTCTCGATTATGGCGACGGGCTTTTCGGCGGTCATTCCGTTGGCGATGAGCGCATCGGCAATCTTTGCGAGGTTCTTTACGCCCATATAGACGACTATGGTGCCCGGGCTCTCCGCAAGCCACTTCCAGTTGATGGCGGATTCGGGCTTGGAGGGGTCTTCGTGCCCCGTGAGGAAGGTGACCTGCGAGGCGAAACTGCGGTGCGTGACGGGGATTCCCACGCATTCGGGAACGGCGATGCCGCTTGTGACACCCGGCACCATCTCGCACTGAATTCCGAATTTACGCAGAGTCTCCATCTCTTCGCCGCCGCGACCGAAGAGGAAGGGGTCGCCGCCCTTGAGCCTCACGACCGTCTTCTCCTCCTGTGCGTATTTTACCATAAGGCGCTCTATCTCGTCCTGCTCCTTCGTGTGCACGGAGCCGTATTTGCCGACGTCGACCTTCTCGACATCGGGAAGGGATGCCAGAATTTCGTCGCCCGGAAGCTGATCGTAAAGGATCACATCGGCTTTGTCGATTACTTCTCTGGCGCGAAACGTCATGAGCCCCAGTCCCCCGGGACCCGAGCCTACCAAATATACTTTGCCTGTCATTTTACCTCTCCGCATTTATTGAATCCTTATTCAGTCCTCTTAATCTTTCAGAATGTCTTTATTCCGAGTTTCCGGCGTGCATCTTCGATGAGGTCGGCCGCGATTACCTTCAGTTTCTGACCGATGGCGTGTGCGTCCTCGACCGAACTTACGTTATCCTCGATTCTCTGCTGAACTTTGCCGTCCAGAGAGAGAACTTCGGCGATCATGAATCCGTTCTCGCAGAATATGCCCTGCGGCGTGAAACAGCCGCCGCCGATCTCTTCCATGACTATCCTCTCGTAGAGAGAGTCGCGAGCCGTTGTCTCGTCGTTTAGCGGCGCAAATCTGGCGGCAAGCTCTCTGTCGTCGCGGCAGACGACCGCGATAATGCCCTGATTCGGCGAAGGGACATACCATTGCGGCATTAGCTGCGTCCCCGGAAGTTCCATCCCGAGTCTCTGCATGCCCGCCTCGGCAAGGACAATGGCGTCGTAGTCGCCGGCATTCAGTTTCTTAAGCCGCGTATCCACGTTGCCGCGAAGTTCCCTGATTTCGGGGTTAAGACCGCCGCGAAGGAGCTGTGCCTTGCGCCGCGTGCTTGAAGTGCCGATGACCTTAACCTCTTCGAGCGGGCAGTTGTGGACGAGATAGTCGCAGGGCGAGTCGCGTTTTAAGACCGCACATGTGACGACGCCTTCGGGTCGTTTGGCGGGGATATCCTTCATGCTGTGGACGGCGAAATCCACCTCGCCGTTGATTATCGCATCGTCGAGCGCCCGAACGAAGATTCCCTGACCGCCGACCCGATGCATGGGCACATTTGTTCTGTCGTCGCCGATTGTCTTGATAACGACAATCTCGGTCTTAATGCCCAGTTTCTCGAGCATTCCGCAGACACGCTTTGTCTGAGCCATCGCGAGCCGCGAGCCGCGTGTGCCTGCCCTGAGAACAATATCCCCGTTCTCTCCGCCGTTTGCGCTATTTGCGCTCTCAGCTCCGCATGTGCAGGGTGTCTGCCCGCATGTGCATCCGTTTTCTTTTGTCATGTTAATCCGTTGAATCCGTTAAATCCGTTCCTTTAACCGTGTATCTCACCGTCTCACCGGGATCAGCAGTCCTGAAGCGCACTGCAGTAGGCGGAGGCTATCTTCTCGACGATATCGACGCCGTGTGCGACCGAGAGGAAGTTTGTCTCGAACTGGGACGGCGGAAGGAATACGCCTTCTTTCATCATGCCCTTCCAGAATTTGCCGAATTTTGCGGTATCGCTCTGTTTCGCCTCGATGTAGTTCTGCGGCGGCGCCTCTCTGAAGAAGAGCTTGAACATTGAGCCCAGTTTCACGAAGGAGTTCTGATACTCCTCGGGAAGCGAATTCTTAAGGAAATCCGTGCATTTGTCGAGGGCATCGTAGAGGTGCTTCTCTTTGTGAATCTCCTTTATCATCGCGATTCCCGCCGTCATTGAGAGCGGGTTGCCGCTGAACGTGCCTGCCTGATATACGGGTCCGTTGGGTGCGACCATCTCCATAATCTCGCGCCTTCCGCCGAAGACGCCGATTGGCAGACCGCCGCCGACGATCTTTCCGAGCGTCGTCAGGTCCGGGACGACATTGTATTTTACCTGTGCACCGCCGATACCCACTCTGTATCCGCAGATGACCTCGTCGCAGATGAAGAGCACGTCATGCTCCTTTGTTATCTTTCGAACCTCGGTCAGATAGTCTTTCTTCGGCAGAATCGGACCGACATTGCCCATGACGGGTTCGACTATGAAAGCCGCGATATCGTCATTCTTTGAGAGCAGTGCCTCAAGGGACTGCGGGTCGTTATAGGGTATCTGAAGGGTGTGCTCCGCAATTTCGGGGATAACACCCGCGGAGTCGGGAACGCCCATGGTTGTTGCCCCCGAACCAGCCTTAATCAGAACGCCGTCATGAGCGCCGTGAAATCCGCCTTCGACCTTGACGAGGTTCTTCTTTCCCGTAAATCCGCGTGCAAGGCGTATTGCCGCCATCGTCGCCTCCGAGCCGCTGGAGACGAATCTGCACATGTCGATAGAGGGATGATCGTTGATGATCAGTTTTGCCAGTTCGAGTTCGTGCTCGGACGGCGTTCCGTAAAGCCAGCCGTTTTCGAGCTGTTCTTTGATTGCGGTCTTTATGCATTCGGGCTGATGACCTAAGAAAAGCGGGCCGTAACCCATGACGCAGTCTATGAGCCTCTCGCCGTCCTCGGTCTCGACGAATGCCCCCTTTGCGCTCTTCGTATAGAAGGGATAGGGTTTAATCGCACGCACGGGGCTGCTGACGCCGCCCGGCATCATCGTCTTTGCGAGTTTAAAGAGATTCTCGCTCTTTCCTTTCTTCTGCACCTGAGTGTCTTTGTTGCTCTTTCTGCTCATTTCAGCCATCCCGCGACATCTTCCGCAAAGTAGGTTATGATAAGGTCGGCGCCCGCACGTTTGATTGAGATAAGACTCTCGAGCACAACCCGTTTCTCGTCGAGCCAGCCTCTTTCGGCGGCGGCTTTGATCATAGAATATTCCCCGCTCACCTGATATGCCGCAAGCGGAAGACCGAGAGTTGCCACCGAGGCAATGATATCGTGGTAGAAGCCCGCGGGTTTGACCATGAGGATATCGGCGCCTTCTTCGAGGTCGGTTTGCGATTCGAGGAAAGCTTCGCGGGAATTCTCGCACGCCATCTGATAGGTCGAGCGGTCTCCGAAGGACATCTTTGAGTCCGCCGCATCCCTGAACGGACCGTAGAGAGCGCTTGCAAACTTCGTGGAATAGGACATTATCGGTATATCTTCAAATCCCGCCTCGTCAAGAGCCTCTCTTATCGTAAGTATCATGCCGTCGAGCATGCAGGACGGCGCTACCATATCAGCGCCCGCTTTGGCGTGCGATACCGCAATCTGAGCGATTACTTTGAGTGATTCGTCGTTTAGGAGGTCGGGTCCGCAGTGAGTGTCGCCGACGATTCCGCAGTGGCCGTGCGATGTGTATTCGCAGGCACAGACATCGGTAATGACCACCATATCGGGAACGGCGGCTTTAATCTCGGCGACGGTCTTCTGTATGACGCCGTCCTCCACCCACGCCGAGGTTGCGAAAGCGTCTTTCTCTTTCGGAATTCCGAAGAGAAGCATTGCACGCAGTCCGAGTGACTTCAGGCGGCGTGCGAGATCCGCGGCTTCGGATATCGGATACCTGAACTGACCCGGCATCGAGTCAATCGGTTTCTTCTCGGTAATCGTTTCGTCAAAGAAATACGGCGCAATCAGGTCGTCTTTTGTAAGGACGGTCTCTTTGAAAAGCGGCTGAATATTTCTTGTTCTTAATCTTCTGAGTCTTCTTTGCGGATACATGGTATTTTCTCCCTTATTTTTTCTCCTTTATTCTTTCTCCATTATTCTCTCCTTAATTCTGTCTTCCTTCTGTTTTTTTCGTTATTTTCCTTTTATTCCTCTATTTCCGTTTTTATCTCCTTTTATCTCACCTTTGGTTACCGCAAGGACAAGGCTCTCCGCGGTTTCCGTATCCGCCTGTTCGGCACAGCCGCGTATTGCAAAGGTCAGATCGGTCAGCAGTTTCTTGACTAATACTTTTGAAAAATCATTAAATACTTCTTTTGTTTTGTCATCGGCGTCGGAAAGGCGCGAGAGTGCTTTGTCGCGTTCGCGAATCCTTATCGAATCCGCCCATGTATGCAGTTGTGCGAGGTATTCGCTTGATGCCGTTCTGTTGAGTTCGGTGATGAACTTCTTCTCTTCTTCGAGGATAAAGCGTTCGGCAAGCTCGGCTTCGTGCCTTCGCATGTCGAGGTTTTTCTCGCTGATGGTCTTGAGATCGTCGATTGTGAAGAGTTTTACACAGCTTATTCCGGCGATGCTCTCCTCGATATCACGCGGCTGGGCAATATCTATCAGTATGACGGGTTTTCTACCCTCTTCGAGCGGCCAGATATGTTTGTTTAAGGCTTCTTCGAGTTTATCTTTGTGTATGACGTAGTGCGGCGCTCCCGTGCAGGATATGACGACGTCGGAGAGGGCTATGTAGTCGTAGAGTCTGTCCATTAAGACCGCTTTTCCGCCTATTTCCTCGGCAAGCGTCTTTGCGGTCTCGAAGGTGCGGTTTGTGACATAGATGCCTATGAGATTTTTGGCGGCGAGTGCCTGTGCCACGAGTTTACCCATCTCGCCTACGCCGACGACCGTGATCCTCTTTCCTTCGAGCGTTCCGATAAGTTCCTCGGCAAGCTGAACCGCCGCGGAACCTATAGAAACGGCGCCGTTATTGATATTTGTCTGTATGCGCACCTCGATGCCGGTATGCACCGCCCTGTTTATGCAGAGGTCGGTTATCTGACTCGATGTGCCCGCCTCCTGAGCGAGTGCGAGTGCCTTGCGGAGCTGTCCCAGAATCTGGTCTTCGCCGATTATCATCGAGTCCATGCCGGATGCCAGCCGCAGCAGGTGATTTAGGGCTTCCCTGCCCGAAAGCGTCCAGAAACCCGTTTTTCCGATGGAATGCAGATATCTCTCGAGTTCCTGCGCCGTTCCCTGAACGAAGATCTCTATGCGGTTGCAGGTCTGAAGGAGGATGACGCCCTTGAAGACCGCTTTTGCATCCGCAAGAAAAGCTTTTTCGTCGGCAAACCGGAAGGCTTCCAGTTCTTCGACGCTTGCGTCATGGTGGTTTATGCCTGCGCAGGCAACATGTATCAGCAGTTCGTGGTTTTCTTTTTCCGTCGACATCAGAGGTATACCTTCCTTATATATTCCATTGCCGTGTTTTTGCCGTTTTTGAGTTCCTTCCAGACGTTTTCGTCGTCGAGGGTTGCGGTTATGATTCTCTTTCGCTCGCTCTGAGATTCCGTTTCGGATTTGAGTAATTCCCTGAGTTCGCACTGGAGTTCTATCATCTCATCGAACTGCGGGGCGTTTTTCTCAAAATATCGCCGCATATATCGTGCGGTTGCGGGACTCCTGCCGCCCGTGGATATTGCAATGCTGTAGTTTCTGCCCCGTATTACCGAGGGGACGATTATGTTTCCCTCAACTCCGTCGGCATTGTCGAACATCAGACCCTTCTTCACGGATATTGCATGAATGCGGTTGTTAAGACTTATATCCGAGGTTGCGGCGACACAGACCGTGCAGTCGGCGATACAGCCCGAAAGTTCTTCGTCGGTAAGGGCGGATAAATCCGCTTTTATGAGGGTTAAGCCGCAGTTTTCGCCGTCGCATTCCGCCGCACCGCTTCCTTTAAGGTCGGAGAAACCTTCGCAGAAGTCCATGCTGATTACGGTTACGCGGCATTCCCCGATAAAATAACGCGCTTTTCTGAGTCCGACATCTCCGCCGCCGAAGATGACGACCTTCTTCCCTTTGAGATTGTGCATTAAGGGAATCATAAGATATGATTGGGTATTAAAAATGTTAAATTTTTTCTTAATACAAAAAATTTGATCTGTTGCAAATTATGTGAGGATCGGATGTCCCGTAGTACCTTTTATGCGGTAAAGCCGCCCCGCTATCCCGTATAGTGTTCTTCGCTTAATTGTCGCAGACGTCGTCGGCTTTATTCTTTTTTCTGCAGAATTCACCGCATTTTTTGCATTCGTAGAGATCGCGGCACGGCTCCACATGTATTGTGATATGTGCTCTCGGATACTCCTTCTTGATATCGGCTTCTATCCTGTCCTCCAGTTCGTGCGATTCCGTGACCGTTTCACTGCCGGCGACGACAAGGTGGAACTCGATGAAGATGTTCGGACCGCCGCGTCTTGTCCTCAGACCGTGAAAGCCTATGTCTTCGGTCTTGTGGCTGCATATTATCGCCTTGATCTTCTCTTTCTCCTCTTCGGGAAGCGAATAGTCGATTAAGTCGAGAACCGAGCGTTTTGCAAGGTCGTATGCGGCATGGATTATCACGAAGGCGACGCCGATTGCCACAATTGCGTCTATCTCCTTGATGCCGGTGACCATGAGCAGAATAAGACCTATAAAGACGCCGATTGAGGTGTATATGTCGGTCTTCAGGTGCATTGCGTCGCTCTCGAGTGCAATCGATTCCGTGAGTTTTGCGACCTTCATGAGTCTTGCGGAGACATACCAGTTGACGATTGCCGAGATTCCCATGACGGCAAGACCCGAGTAGAGCATGTAGTCGGGGATTGCTTCGGTGTTGCCGGCTATGAGCTTTGATGCCGCTTCCCAGATGATCAGAAGTGCGGCAACGAATATCAGCGATGCCTCGATGAGTCCCGATACGTCCTCGAATTTGCCGTGCCCGAACTCGTGACGGGTGTCGGCGGGTTCCGACGAGATCTTAACCGAGACAAAGGCGATGACGGCGGCGAGGAGGTCCATTCCCGAGTGTATGGCTTCGGAGATGATACTGACCGAGCCTATGCAGAGACCGACGGCAATCTTCAGTATGAAGAGTCCCGTATTGGATATTATCGAGAGCCTTGCCGTCTTTTTCTTCAGGTCCGCATGCATGGTAGGATCCGATTCGTTCACGACCCGGGAGGGAGCATTCATTATAATAGATATTCGGAGTTCATCATGTAAAAGGAATTTGGTTAAAAACCTAAAATTATTCGAATAGTGAAATATTCGGGGGAAGATCCGCTCATTCGCAGATCTGCCCGTGCCCGATATGCCCGATCGGTCTATTTTTCTCAATCCGTTCTGTCGTATTCAATCTTCTACATCTTTTCTGTCATCTCTATCTTCCCGAATTCGACCGTCTTTTCTTTCATCGATATCTTTACAACCTTATAACCGTAATCCGACAACTCCTTCTTATACCTCAGAAAAGAATGGTCTAAGGGAACGCCCGCTATCTCCTGAATCTGCTCGTATGTCAGTTTAAAGCTGTCTTCGCCGTTCTCCGCGATATGTTTCCACAGTTTGTCGTATTTGCTCATCGGATTAATTCTCACCCGCTTGCAGTAATAGTTTCCGATTCTTTCGATACTGATAACGTCTTAAACCTGAAAGAATATTATTAATAATGATGCCGCCCGCAAAATTTCACAAAGGTAAGGATACTGCCGTGAATTCGGAAGGTTTTTGCCCGAATTTTCGAAATCCGAAGGCTCTCGGGCGTGTGCTCGTATTGGGAGCGGGAGCCGTGGGTCTCTCGTTTGCGGGTAAGATCTCGGAGGTCTGCGAGGTTTATGTCGTCTGCCGCGAAAGGCATTCGGCGGCTATAAAGAAACGCGGTCTCTTCATGGAAGGCGTCTGGGGCGAACGCAGGGTCACGGGCATGGCGGTCTTCTCTTCGTTTGCGGAGCTTTCAGCCGCGATTGCGGCAAAAGAGGCGGGATATAAGCAATGCGGCAGTTGCGACAACGCAGGCACCTGCGGTAATGCCGAGAGATTCGGATTCGATTACATATTCATAACCTCGAAATCCTCCGATACCGGGGACATCTGCCGCGAATACTCATCGCTCTTCGCCGGCGCCGTCCTCGTGAGCCTTCAGAACGGCATTGGAAACGAGGAGATACTGCAGAGTTATGCCGCGGAGATAAATGCCGTGGCGCAAAATCCCGCAGACCGCTCCCCTGCCGGCGGAAACGTGTCTTTGCGTGCCCCGTGTGCAGTCTTCGGCGCCACAATCACAACGAATTTCCGGTCGCCCGCCGACGGCTGCGTAATGGTCATGAGCGAGAGTGAACCGCTGAAGATTGGTGTCTATCCGAGCAACTTAACGGCAGATGCCGGTTCGTTGCGGCGACTGTCCGGGATCGTCTCTCTGATAAGGCAGTCGGGAATAAAGGTTGAGTCCGCCGAAAGTATCCGTTCGGCAATCTGGGAGAAATCTCTCCTCAATATCGCGGTAAATCCGCTGACGGCACTGTTTCAGACCCGCGTCGGCTCCGTATCCGATGAAAATCTGCGAGCGGTAATTGCGGGGATAATAGCCGAGACCTTTGAGGTCATCGCCGCCGAAGGCGTTGAGATCCGATGGAAGAGCGCCGGCAAATACATCGATTACCTCTTTACCTATCTGGTTCCTTCGTTTTCGGCGGTATACACCTCGATGTGTCAGGACCTCGCATACGGCAGACACTCCGAGATTGACAGCATAAACGGTGCGGTTGTGAGACTCGGCGGAATTCACGGCATAAAAACGCCTTACAACGAGAGCATCTGCCGCCTGATACGGTTTATCGACGGCAAAAACGACGCGAAGAAGAATAGGGAGAATTAAATCAGTTCTCTTTTTCGTCACGCGATTCTTTCTCGCTGACGTTTACCAGAACTTTATCTATTCTGTGGACATCCATGTTTGTAACCTCAAACCTGTATCCGTTCCAGTTGAAACTGTCGCCTTCCTTTGGAATCTTCTGAAGCTGCATCATGATGAAGCCCGCTATCGTATGATACTGCCCCTGATTCTCCTGCGGCATTCCGTCAATGCCGAAATGCTCCTTAAAGTCCCCGATGAGCATATTGCCGTCTATGAGCCATGATCCGTCCTCACGCTGAACCGCCTGAACATCCTCGGGCTCGTCATCGCAGTGTATGTCGCCGACTATTGCCTCAAGGATATCGTGCAGGGTTACAAGTCCCGCAATGCCTCCGTATTCGTCGCTTACGAGAGCGAAATGTCCCTTATTTCTCTTGAACTCCTCAAGAAGTTCCGATGCCGTGAGCGAAGACGGCACAAAGATCGGTTTCTTGAGTATGCCGGAGATGCTGTCGAGGGTGAGATCGCAGGAATGTGTCCATAGGTCTTTGACCTGTATGATGCCGAGGAGGTTATCCAGATTGCCGCGATAAACGGGGAAGATGGAACGCGGGTTTTCGGTGATGACCTTTCGAATCTCCTCTTTTGAATCGTCGATGTTGATGGCGATGATGTCGGGACGCGGTATCATAAGCGATCCGAGCCGCAGGTCATCGAGATCGAAGATGTTTTCGACCATCTCCTGCTCGGATTTTTCGATGGCACCGTTGTCCGTGCCTTCTTCGATGAGGTCTATAATCTCCTCCTCGGTAATGGCTTTGTTCTTCTCGCGGTCGAGACCGAAGATCCTGAGGATTATGTCGGTCGAAGCCGAGATAATGAAGGTAAACGGCGTTGCAATCAGCGCAAAGAACTGCATCGGGCGGGCTATGCCTGCGGCAATCTTCTCGGTGTTGTTAAGCGCAATCTTCTTCGGGATGAGTTCGCCGAAGATGAGCATGAAGTATGTGATGATCGCGACCGAGATTAATACGGCAATTCCGCTGCTGTAGGGCGCAATCTGCGGGAATTGCGCAAGATACCGAGCAAGCGGTCCCGATGCCGCAAGTCCGCCGATAGCACCGGTAAGGATGCCGATTAAGGTAATGCCTATCTGTATCGTCGAGAGGAACTTCGTGGAGTCCTCCGAGAGCTTTAAAGCCGCTTCCGCGCCGCTGTTGCCTTCTTCTATGAGTTTTTTCAGGCGAGTGCTCTTCGAGGATATTATGGCAAATTCCGCCATGGCAAAGAGGGCGTTAAACGCAATCAGCAGTATAATCAGGGTTATTTCAACGGCGTTTGGCATTATATCAGATATTTCCGTATTTGAGCGTTATTCATCCGTGTATTCATTTGTTTATTCATCAGTGTATTTGTGTGCGTATTCGTGGTGCATTTGTCTGTGTAATCATGTGTTCTTGCGGTATTCATAAGACGATTGATGCGGATATCTGCAATCTCTGCATATTATGCATATGGTTTGTCTTTCATGGCAATATTGATTTGTCTCATCACGCGGCATCCGAATGTTTTTCTCCAGCATTTCTTCTGCATTTATTACAGTGCAGAACAAATACTCAAACTGCAATACAGAAAGACCATCGGAGTAAATTATGCGGGTAAAGATATGCGGCGTTACAACGGTTGAGGATGCGAAGTTCATAGAGTCCTGCGGTGCCGACGCGCTGGGCGTCGTCATCTCGGACGAATCGCTCAGAAACGTCACTTTTGAGCGTGCGGGCGAGATATTCTCCGCTCTCGGTCCGTTCATCGCGAAGGTTGTCGTCACGCACACAACGTCACCCGAAGAACTTGAGAGGATAGCGGCTTTAAGTCCCACGGCAATTCAGATATCGACCGATCTTACCATGCCTGAAGGCTACCGCGGCAGTGTGATTCGGGTTGTGAAACCAGGCATGTCTGTCCCCGATTCATGCGATGCCGTGATTCTCGACGAGAGCCGCGGCTGCGGAATACTTTACAACGGTTCTGCGGCGAAAGAGTTCGTAAGGTCGGCGAAAGTGCCGCTGATTCTTGCCGGCGGCTTAAACCCCTCGAATGTCGCCGCCGCAATCGATGAGGTTCATCCGTATGCGGTCGATGTCTGCTCGGGTGTGGAACTCCGCCCGGGTATTAAAGATAAACAGAAGGTCATGGAATTCCTTAAGGCATGCGGCAAGATGCCCGAGTTAAAACTCAAGTCCAGATATGTGAACAATCTGTGATTGCACGGATTTTCACGGCATTTTTAAAAAATTGAAAAAATTGAATCTTTTGAATATTTTGAATATTTTGAATATTTTATGACATGGCTGTCATGATATTACGGGTCCGATATCTTTGTTGACGTCGAACTCGTCAAGGAACGGCATCAGGGCTTTTATGTATTTTATCGGCGTTCCCGACTCCGTCTCTCTCTCGCCGAAGCTGTGAACCGTTACCATGAGCGGAAATTCCTTCAGTCTGCCTTCAAAGGTCGGATCGTTCTCCTTTCCGAACTCGACGAATCTGTCGGCGGCAATGAACGGGCGTTCGAATTCGTCGTCGGCGGCAAAGTCGGCAAGGTCTTTCTCGTATGTCGATTTGTCCGCCAGTTCGGGTTCGAAATACAGGACACTCTCGATTCCGTAGAGTTTTTTGAGCCTGATAAGTTCCATGACGTCGATAGGCTTTCCTACCGCTATCGAAAGATTGTTCATCTTCTCTTCGAAAGTGTCTCCCTTTATCGTATCCGGACTTCTGCGTTTCACGGTATCCCTTCTGTTCTATCCTTTCTATTATTTCTTTCCGATATCAAATAATTTCTTTCCGATATGGGATAGGATCGTATAAGATCGTATAAGATTGAATAAGTTCGGATAAGTGTATTCGGGAGAACTGCCGTTTGGGATGCCGCGGATCACAAATCATAATACGCAGCACTGCTTTTAGTAAATTGAGGTAATAATAAAATGCCTGAATTTGGAACTCCTTTTGCGGTGCTGAAAAACGGCCGCAAACTGACCGATGAAGAACTTATCAGAGCCGTCCGATTTATGGTTGCGGCGGAATACGAGGCAATTCAGCTCTATGAACAGCTTGCCGAGTCGACCGATAACAAGCTTGCCGTTGAAGTCCTGCACGATATCGCGGACGAGGAAAAAGTCCACGCCGGCGAATTTTTGAAACTTCTTCACTACCTTGCCCCCGACGAGCAGAAATTCTATGACGAGGGCTATCAGGAAGTCGAGGAAGAGATTGAGAAGATGAAACCCAAGGCGGCCGCGAAGCCCAAGAAGGCGACAAAGGCGACGAAATCGGCAAAAAAGAAGTAATCTCCGGAATAATGTCCTAAATAATCTATTAAAAAAATCTTCTATTTTTTCGAATCACGGCAATCCGTGACTTTGGCAAACTATTATTGTTTCGGATGTAAATTATACAGTCATGTATGAATGTAAAACCGTGCAGGACATGATCTGTCTGATGTCCTCGAAGATTAAGGAGATGGGCGAATCCCTCTCGGATCAGCAGGTTTCAAGTTTTATCAACGAAATTTTGGGTGCTGATCGTATATATGTCATGGGTGCGGGTCGCTCGGGGCTTGTCGCCAAAGCCTTTGCAATGAGGCTCATGCATCTTGGTCTGAAGTCCTACGTCATCGGCGAGACCATCACGCCCGCGATGAGGAGCAGCGGCGATATCGTCGTCGCATTCTCGGGTTCGGGAGAGACAAAGACGATTGCGGAACTTTGCGAAACGGCAAAGAGCATAGGCGGCAGAATCTGCCTTGTAACTTCGAAAGCGGAGTCGAGAATCGGTAAAATCGCCGACTGCGTTGTCGTAATCGAGAGCCACCGCGACAGGGTAAAGGACGAGTCCGAGGAGTACGAAGTCCGCCAGATGATGGGCGAGCACAAGTCTTTCGCGCCGCTGGGCACACTTTTCGAGACGGCATCGATGGTCTTCAGCGACTCGATAATCTCCGCAATCATGGAGAAGATCGAGTGTCAGGAGAGCGACCTCAAGGGAAGGCATGCAAATATCGAGTGAACACTCAAAAACCCCATGACGAAACCGATGAAACCAATGAAATTTTCGGAGCGTGCCCGAATCGTCGAGATGTCGGGCATAAGAAAGTTCTTTCAGAACGCAGGCCCGGACGCGGTAAATCTGGGTATCGGTCAGCCCGATTTTCCGACTCCGGAGCACATAAAGCGTGCCGGCATAGAGGCAATCGAGAAGAATCTCACGGGCTATACGAACAACTACGGCGTTCCCGAACTGCGTGAGGCAATCTCGAAGAAGTTCAAACGCGAAAACAATCTCTCTTATTCGGCGGATAATATTATTGTCACCGCTGGAGCAGGCGAGGCACTGCACATTGCGGTCGAGTCCCTTGTCGATAAGGGCGACAAAGTTCTCTATCAGGACCCGGGTTTTGTCTCCTACAAGGAAT
>Ga0265298_10003555_pt1 | contig 20520 bp, 16 predicted proteins | sample AusTroGonzalo_MG_3_FD_193486 | JGI IMG/M metagenome (GOLD analysis project Ga0265298, IMG submission 193486) | Bovine rumen microbial communities from tropical cattle in Woodstock, Queensland, Australia - Gonzalo_01 | ecosystem: Host-associated > Mammals > Digestive system > Stomach > Rumen ... | reverse complement strand
TTGTTCCTCCCTGCGGAGGAGAAGGTAAGAGTAGAAAAAGAAACTAAGAGTTAAGAGAATATGAAAAGACTATTGTTCTTATTGATGATAACGCTGGCTGCAGGTTCGGTGTCTGCACAGCCAAAGAACTTCCGTTCTCAGCAGAGTAATGCTGCGCAGAAGAAGCAACAGCAGCAGAAGACACAGGGTGTGACGGAGCGTATGCGCATCATGTATCCCACGGCATTGGATATGCCCGAGGATGTGGTGTGGCGTCGCGATATCTATCGTGAGATTAACCTTGACGACGAGATGAACTCAGGACTCTATTTCCCTGTTGAGCCTGTGGGTAAGCAGATGAACCTCTTTACTTATATCTTTAAGTTGGCCATCAATGGCTATATTCCTGTGTATGAGTATCGCCTGGATGGCAATGAGGTGCTGGACGAATCTGCCAAACTTGATATAGCTGTTTTGTTGAAGAACCATAATATTCTTTTCTCGACAGAGAATGGAAAGATTCACGTGGACAACAGTGATATCCCATCGGCCGAGGTGAAGAAGTATTTCCTGAAGGAGAGTGCTTATTATGATCAAGCCAACTCATCGTTCCATATCAAGCCCTTGGCTCTCTGCCCAGTGATGGTTGTTCAGGACGAATTCGCCTTCAGTGACGATGCTGCTGGTACCTCTTATCCTCTGTTCTGGGTGAAGTACTCGGAGGTGGAGCCTTACTTGAGTCGGCAGACGGTGATGACGAGTGACAAGAACAATGCGGCTACGATGACCTTGGACGACTACTTTACGCTGAACCGCTATAAGGGAAAGATTTATAAGACCACGAACATGCTGGGCAAGACGCTGGCACAGATTGCTGGTAATGACTCTACAAAGCTGTCGGCCGAGCAGAAGCGCATCGAGGCTGAGTTGGAGGCTTTCCGCAATAACATCTTTGGAGATAAGGCTAAGCGTGATTCGCTGGATAGTATTGCCAACAACGATCCCAAGCAGGTGAAGGCTGCGGCCAAGCAGAAGAGACAGAGTCGCACTAAGACAGTGAAGGCCAAGAGCAGTAGTTCTTCTTCATCGGGTGGCTCGTCTGCTCCTCGTGTGTCTGTGCGTCGTGAGCGACATTAATGAATAAGAAGTATATGAAGCATAGGAGGATAAAATTTATAACTCTCTTGGTGATGATGGCGTGGCTTTGGGCTGTGCCATCATTGTCGCAAGGTGTGGCCTTTGGTGTGAAGGGCGGTATCGACGTGATGAAGATGGAGTTTGATAATGATGTCTTCGATGACTCGAACAGAGGTGGATGGTTCATCGGTCCAACGGTGGTGTTCTCGACCTTGGTACCTGGTTTGAGCATTGACCTGGCTGCCCTCTACGACCAGCGTACGCTGAAGGTGGAAGGCGAGAAACTGGATCAGAAGTCGATCGTGATTCCTGCGAATGCGCGTATGGGGGCCAGCTTGGGTTTTGGCAGCATCTTTCTTTGCGGCGGTCCTCAGCTGTCCTTTAATGTAGGCGCGTCTTCTTATACATGGGAGGACGTGAAGCAGGAGGCCAAGCAGTTCTCCTTGCAGGATACTAAGTTTAGTTTTAATTTAGGCATTGGCGCCTCTATTGGTGGTCAACTGGAGGTCATGGTGAACTATAATATTCCCATTGGCAGGACGGGTGACTTTACCTGGAGCGAGTTGGACGAGCAGTTGTCGAAGCAGACTCTGAAGAGTGCTAAGAGTACGGCCAATGCCTGGATGCTGTCTGCTTCCTACTATTTTTAATTGATGAACTTCGCCGACGTTATTTTACCTGTGCCGCTCGACGGCTGTTTTACCTATGCCATCCCCACAGAGATGCAAGTCAGAGTGGGCGATGGTATGCGTGTCTTAGTACCCTTCGGAAGGGGAAAGCGTTACGTCGGCATCATCTCGAAACTTCATGACCAAAAGCCTCAGGGTTATCAGGTGAAAGCCATTGAAGCCTTGCTGGACGAACAGCCGGTGCTGCTGCCCGAGCAGTTGAAGTTCTGGCACTGGATAGCGGATTATTACATGTCGCCCATTGGCGAGGTGTATAAGGCGGCTCTTCCTGCCGGACTAAAGGCTGAGGAGGGCTATAAGCCGCGTACGGAGACTTTTATCCGACTGACGGAGAACTATCGCAATGAGCCTACGCTGCATGTGGCACTGAACATGCTGGCTCGTGCACCAAAACAGCAGGAGGCGTTTATTGCTTATCTGTCGTTGTCGCGTTGGGACACGATAGAGGGAAATGTTTGTCGTGAGCCTGTATTGGAGATTACACGTGAGGAGTTGATGAATGTGTCTGAGACGACGTTGACCATTATCAACCAACTGGTGAAACGTGGTTTCTTAGAGACGTACGAGGTGGAGGTGGGACGCCTGAATCATGGCGGCGAACCTCATCCTGAACGTATCAAGAAGTTGAATGCGGCTCAGCAGGAGGCGTACAATCAGATTATATTCTCTTTCATCAAGAAACAGGTGACCTTGCTGCATGGTGTGACATCGAGTGGAAAGACGGAGATCTATATCCATTTGATTCAGCGTGAACTGGATGAGCATCGGCAGGTGCTTTTCCTGATGCCTGAGATTGCGCTGACGGTACAGATGATGCAGCGTCTGCAGCGTGTGTTCGGTAGGCGGTTGGGCATCTATCACTCGAAATACAGTGATGCCGAACGCGTGGAGATATGGCAAAAGCAACTCTCGAAGAATCCTTATGATGTGATTCTTGGTGCGCGAAGTGCGGTGTTCCTGCCCTTCCAGCGCTTGGGACTCGTTATCATTGACGAGGAGCACGAGACGTCTTATAAGCAGCAGGACCCCATGCCTCGCTATCATGCGCGTAGTGCGGCAATCATGCTGGGGACTAAGACCTTGCTAGGTACGGCTACGCCTGCGTTGGAGTCGTACTACAACGCCAAGACGGGAAAGTATGGGCTGGTGGAACTGAAAGAGCGCTATCAGGGTATTGAACTGCCTGAGATTCAGGTGGTGGATACGCGCGACCTGCAGCATCGTAAGATGATGTCTGGCCCTTTCTCGCCTATTCTGTTGAAGTATGTGCGTGAGGCGCTGGAGCGTGGTGAACAGGCTATTCTGTTTCAGAACCGTCGTGGATGGGCGCCGATGCTGGAGTGTAAACAGTGTGGATGGGTGCCTCGTTGTGAGCACTGTGATGTGAGTCTGACGATGCATCGCTCGATGAACCAGTTGACTTGCCATTACTGTGGCATGACCTACCAGATTCCTGCGGTATGTCCTGCCTGTGGCAGTAAGGAACTGCAGGGACGTGGCTATGGTACGGAGAAGATTGAGGACCAGATTCGTGACATCTTCCCTGAGGCTCGTGTGGCGCGTATGGACCTTGATACCACCAGGACGCGCAATGCTTACGAGCGTCTAATCACGGACTTCTCGGCTGGACGAACGAACCTGCTGATTGGCACGCAGATGATTAGTAAGGGATTGGACTTCGATAAGGTGTCGGTGGTGGGTATCCTCAATGCGGATGCCATGCTTAACCAACCGGATTTCCGTGCTTACGAGCATGCGTTCATGATGATGGCGCAGGTGAGCGGACGTGCAGGACGAAAGGGGCGCCGAGGTTTGGTGGTGTTGCAGACAAAGAGTCCGGAACTTCCTTTGATTCAGCAGGTGGTGCATAATGACTATCAGGCTTTCTATCAGAATATGGTGGAGGAGCGCTTGGCTTTTCATTATCCGCCATATTACCGTTTGATATATGTCTATCTGAAGCACTCGAAGGACGAGGTGGTGAACACGGCTGGCATAGAACTTGGTACTCGTTTGCGCCAATGGTTTGGCGATCGTGTGCTGGGACCAGACAAACCTAGTGTGGCACGTGTAAAGACATTGAGCATTCGTAAGCTGGTGCTGAAACTGGAAGTGGGTATTGACATGCCGCGTGTGCGCAAATATTTAGCGCTTGCCCAACAGCAGATGCTGCAAGACAAGCGCTATGCGTCGCTTCAGGTCTATTATGATGTAGACCCTCAATAATTAAGTTTCTTAAATGGACTTGGTTGCCCCCAACAGCCACTCTTGCTCTTCGTGAGTGAGATATGGCGCTAATCGGTTGTACACCATCTGATGGTAGTCGTTCAGCCATTGGCGCTCTTCGGGTGAGAGCATCTCAATGATGATTGGGGTGGTGTCGATAGGACAGAGCGTGAGTGACTCAAACTGCAGGAACTGTCCAAATTCTGTCTTGATATAGGGGGTGATGAGTAGGGTGTTCTCTATCCTGACGCCAAACTTGCCTGCCAGATAGATGCCTGGCTCGTCGGTGACGGTCATGCCGGCCACTAAAGGAGCCGACTTCCAGTCCATCCTTATCTGATGTGGCCCTTCGTGTACGTTCAGGTAGGTGCCAACGCCGTGGCCTGTGCCGTGCAGGTAGTTCAGACCTTCACGCCACATGTCCTTGCGGGCCAGGATGTCGAGTTGTGTGCCACTGCTGCCACTGGGGAACTTGCATAACTCAATTTGTATATGTCCTTTTAATACCAGGGTGTATATCTTCTTTTGCTCGTCTGTGACGGGACCCAGGGCTATGGTGCGCGTTACGTCGGTGGTGCCGTCCAGATACTGCGCTCCGCTGTCTAACAACAGGAATCCTTCGGGCTTTAAGGGAATGTCGGTCTCGGCCGTCGCCTCGTAGTGTACAATGGCACCATGTGCCTGATAGCCTGCAATGGTGTCGAACGAGATGTCGCGATAGAGTGGCTGTTCTGCTCGGAGTGCAGTGAGCTTCTGGTCGATGCTCATCTCTGTCTGTCCGCCTGCCTCTACGGCGGGTTTTAGCCAATGTAGGAACTTTACTAAGGCAATGCCGTCTCTCAGCATGGCGCGACGGAAACCTTCTATCTCTGTGGCGTTCTTGATGGTCTTCATCCGCTTGACGGGTGATTCCTCCTCCACTTTCTCACGACTGACCATCTTGTAGAGGGTGTAGTTTACCTCGTCGGGGTCTAGGAGGATATTGTACTCAAAATAGTTCTTTAAGCCTTTGCCTACGTTTTCGTAATCGTCGGCAGTGACGCCTTCCGACTTGAGGTAATCTAAGACTTCGGGTGTCAGTTTCTCTCGATGAATGTATAAGGTAACATCCTTTGATGTGATGAGCAGATAGCTGACGAACACGGGATTGCAGTGAACATCGGTGCCACGCAGGTTCAGTGTCCAGGCAATATCGTCGAGCGCTGACATCAGCATACCGTCAGCATGGCGTTCACGCAGAGCCTTACGGATGCGTCTCAGCTTGTCGTGAGTATTCTCGCCAGCATATTCCAGTGGGTAAAGTTCCACAGCATTCTTGGGAATGGGTGGACGTTGCTGCCATATCTGTGCCAGAGGATCCAAGTTGGTGCGAACGGTGATGCCGCCCTGTTGGCGAAGGTCACTAATGAGGGCTTTGACGGTATTGGCCGAGTTGACCATGCCGTCGATGCCCACCTCCGGACTCTGTGTGTCTTGCAGTTCTTTGCCTAACCATTCGGCAATGGTTGGCGTACCTTCTATCTTCAGCTTCATCAACTGATATTCTGTGCCGGCCAGTTGTTCCTCGGCTGCCAGGAAATAGCGGGAGTCAGTCCACAGCGCTGCAGCATTCATGGTGACCACAGCAGTGCCGGCCGAGCCATTGAAACCGCTGATAAACTCGCGTCCCTTCCAGTGGTCGGGCACGTATTCACCCTGATGTGGGTCTGTGCTTGGGAAGATAAAGGCCGACAGTTGTTCACGATGCATCAGCGCACGAAGTTGTTCAAGTCGTTTTTGTATCATTTTAAAAATCACTATCTTTGCTTTGTGCAAAAATAAACATTTTTTTTTGAAAATGTTTGCCTTTTTTTTGGAAAAATAAAAAATAGTCTGTATATTTGCAAAATACTAACTTAAACAAATAACGCTATTGTCCACCAAAGGAGTGGACGTAAAAACCATCAACATGAAAAAAACATTTGTACTTCAATTCCTTCTTTTATTTACATTGGGTAGCTATGCAGGTACCCCTATTGAAGAAACTATGCAAGAAGAAGTCGGGCTTAACTTGAGAAAAATTACCGACGACAATCTGTGTTTAGGACATCTGTATACTGCAAAGCCATATTCTTTTCAATCTAGTATTATTGGATGTTCTTCTAAACAGAGATTCTATTGGACTACTTTCCGTCGTATGGATATATCACCTGACGGCGGTGAGTTAACCTATATCAATATCAGTGATAAGAAAGGCAATGTTATGGTAAAGAAGGCTTCTTCTATTGGTGCAGCTACTCAGCGTACATTCCGAAGCGTTGGCAGTGTGTCATGGGGAAGTGATGATAAATTATACTTTGCCGATTACACCAATGGCAGCAACAGTAAAATCTGTGTTATAAACTCGCATGCAGGCAGTGTTATGCAGCAAATCACAAATGCTGCTAGCGATGATGATCCCATCTTAGCTGCTGATGGCAAGACTTTATTCTTCACACGCTACGAGGGAAATGGCGGTGCTTCAATTTGGTCATATAATCTTGAGGATGGTACATTAATCTCGTGTGCAAGAGGATATAATCCTTGGCCAGTGGGCAATAGTAGTGAAGAGTTCCTCTGTGTTAGAAACACAGCAAGAGGCCAAAGTGAGATTTGGCTTGTCAACTATGTTAAAGGACAGGAAACTCTAATTCTTAGTGATGAAGAAAGAGGATTTACCAATCCCACTATGTCACCAGATGGCAAATGGATTGTCTGCGAAGGTAATTCAAAATCTAGTGTGTCGAGAAAACAGAATCTTGACCTCTTTGCCGTTCGTATTGATGGAACGCAGTTTACGCAGCTCACCTACCATCCGGCTATGGATTGTTGTCCAGTTTTCTCAAAGGACGGAAAAACTATCTACTTCCTATCCAATCGTTCACAGAAAAAAACAGTTCATTGCAACATCTGGAGTTTGAAATTCCCGTTCTAATACATAACTAACCAAACATAAAGACCTATGAAGAAAATTTTTATTATTATTAGCTTTGTTTGCATGCTCTTTGGCAGTCAGCAGGCTAATGCACAGAAATACTATGCTGCAAACTGGTGGAATACGCCACCTGAGACATGGCAATTCTTTGCAGGTGCAGATGTCGCATTTCCTAGTGACGAAGGCTTGGGTAATCCTGCATTTGGTATTCATGCTGGTATGATTAAGGATTTTGGCTTCTATGGAAGAATTATTCTTAATGGAACTCGGAAAGATAATGCACATACAGCGTATGATCACCCCATGGATATTGGTTATCATTACATGTTGAAAGATGGTAAAGCTAATCAAGTATTCCAATCTGCAACTGTTGGCGGTATGCTTCGGTTATGGTGCCCCATTTATTTGAATGTTGGCGTAGGAGTAGCAAACAATGAGATTAGCTATGAACTTCGCAATGGTGGTTATGTTATTGCTGGTCCCGATACTGAAGAGTATGCCTTTGGTGGCGAGGCAGGCCTTTCTCTGCGTATAAATAACTTTATGCTTGGTGGTGGGTATATGCGTTTTGGTTCTGCTGGAGCAGTATCTTTTAATATCTCTTATTGTTTCTAATCACTTAATAAATACAACTATGAAACAAATAAAAGTCCTTTTCCTATTTCTTATAGCAGGGATAATAACTGGAATGACCAGTTGTTCTGATATTGACGACGCAAGTGATTATACACTCTATGTATTCCCCACACAGATTACGGCCGGTGACGCTGACGATGTCAAAGCGACCTATGCTTATATTGATTTCGGTACAGACAATGGGTATTCCTCCCGTAGCAACTATTGGAGTGACTACCAAGCAAATGTGAAACTATATGTAAGTGAACAACAGGTTTTTATGCCTGATACTTTTAGTTACATATCTGTTAATATTGATAATGTTTATTATAACAAATGGCATGTAACAAATCTGCAGCCTAATACAACTTATTATTATTGCGAGTATTGCTATGACAATGCTAGGCAATACGTCTTGAGTGAGTGGAAGCAGTTTACTACGCCATCAAACGTGGAGATATCCGCCTCATGGTATGGAAAAAACGATTCCTATTATATGTTTGATTTAACGATTTATGGTTTTAAAGGATCTCCTAAAGAGATAGGAATGCTATATGGAACCTCGTCAAATTTAACATATAGCAATAATGGAATCAGGTATTCATATAATACGACACCCACGAATACAGACGGGAAATCTCCATGGAATCTCTACTTCAATATACAACGTAGTGGTTTTAAATATAACAACTACTCTTACTTCTATTATCGTGCCTATATGATAGATGAAAATTGGAATTATTACTATAGTACAGTTAGAACTGCGTATCCGTAAGGAGTCGTTTTGATAGATGTAGTTTACAATTGACCACGCGTTATTATTATTTAACGTTATAAAATGCGGAAGTTTTATTTCTACTTCCGCATTTTTTTGTAACTTTGCGGTCAATATTCAAATATAAAAAACATTATAATATTATGGCTTTTTTAACAGACGAGAAATTGGTGATTGTTGGTGCCGGTGGTATGATCGGTTCTAACATGGTACAGAGTGTGCTGATGCTGGGCTTGACTCCCAACATCTGCTTGTATGATATCTATGAGCCCGGTGTTCATGGTGTGTATGACGAGATGTGCCACTGTGCATTCCCTGGCGCAAACATCTCTTACACCGTTGATCCCAAGGAGGCTTTCACTGGTGCTAAGTACATCATCTCTTCAGGTGGTGCTCCCCGTAAGGAGGGTATGACCCGTGAGGACCTGCTGAAGGGTAACTGCCAGATTGCAGCTGACTTCGGTGAGAACATCAAGAAGTACTGCCCCGATGTGAAGCACGTGGTGGTTATCTTCAACCCCGCTGACGTTACCGCTCTGACCGCTCTGATTCACTCAGGTTTGAAGCCCAACCAGCTGACCTCTCTGGCAGCTCTCGACTCTACCCGTTTGCAGCAGCAGCTGGCTCAGGAGTTCGGCGTTCGTCAGGACAAGGTTACTAACGCTTACACTTATGGTGGTCACGGTGAGCAGATGGCTGTATTCGCCAGCAAGGCTCTCATCGATGGTAAGCCCCTCTCTGAGCTTCCTCTCTCTGCCGAGCGTTGGGCTGAGATTAAGCACATGACTACTCAGGGTGGTAGCAACATCATCAAGCTCCGTGGTCGCAGTTCATTCCAGAGCCCCGCTTATCAGGCTGTTAAGATGATCGAGGGTGCTATGGGTGGTGAGCCCTTCAAGTGGCCTGCTGGTTGCTATGTTAACGCTTATGGCTTCAAGAACGTGATGATGGCTATGCCTACCGTTATCGATAAGGACGGTGTTCACTTCACACAGCCTGAGGGTACTGCTGAGGAAATGGCTGCACTGCAGGCTTCTTACGAGCACCTGCAGAAGATGCGCGACGAGATCATCTCACTGGGCATCATCCCCGCAGTTGAGGATTGGGGCAAGGACAATGCCAACCTCTAATTGACAACGTATAAAAAAAGGCAGCGAGCAAAAAACTCGCGGCCTTTTCTTTTGTTCTTATTTTGTTATTTCTGTTGTTTGTTCCACTGCTCCTTCTTGGTATACCAGTCTTTTACGATGAAGAATGCCTTCTTCTTTTCGCCCTTGTCTGAGTAGAGACCCTTACGGTTGTAGTAGTCCTGAATGCCGTCGAGCACACGACGGGGCGAACGGAAGTCTTTCAGAATCCAAGGCGTGGTACCTGCCAAACCTTCAATCTTGTCGAGCATGGCGATGTTCTCGATATAGAGGTTCTCCTGGAACTCCTCTGTCCAGCGCTGGTTCTTAGCACCATGATAGCCGGCCTTGGCGCCACCGCCAAATTCACTGATGATGACGGGTTTGTCGTAAGGAATTTCCCACTTCATCTTAGGAGCATCGTTTACATCGCGATACCAACCGATATACTGGTTGAAACTTACCACATCAACGTATTTGTTCATGTTGTCCTGCAGACGATTCACGTAGTTCGATGCACCTGTGACCTCCATAGCCATAGAGATAAGGCGGGTGTCGTCTAAGGTACGGGCATACTGTGACAGACGACTCAGGAACGAGTCACGCTCGGCAGAGTGGGGAGTCTCGTTGGCAATAGACCAGATGATGACGTTGGCACGGTTCTGGTCGCGACGAATCATATCGGTCAACTGACGCTTGGCGTTGTTGAAGGTGTTGTCGTTCTTCCATGAGATAGTCCAGTAAACGGGAATCTCACTCCATACTAGAATACCACGGCGCTCGGCCTCGCGTACCATAAACTCGTTGTGGGGGTAGTGAGCCAGACGAACATAGTTGCAGCCCAGGTCCTGTGCCCATGACAACAGTGTCTTGGCATCGTCGAGTGAGTTGCAGCGACCGCCACCGTTGGGTTTTTCCTCATGGATGCTGATGCCGTGGAGGAAGATGGGCTTGCCGTTCAGCAGAATCTGCTTGCTGCGTGTCTCAATGGTGCGGAATCCTACTTGATCTTTCAGAGTCTCACTTCCGATGGTCATCTCTGTGTTGTAGAGCTTTGGATTGCTGGGACACCACAGGGTGAGCTTTGACTTCTGAACAGTGAATGTGGCACTGAAACGACCTTCGGCATCGGTGGTAGCAGTCTGCTTTAATTTCAGCTCGGGGATGCTGATGACAACCTGCTGTCCTGCCTCGGCCTTGTTCAGATTGCCTTCCAACGAGATGGTCTGCTTCTTGTTCTTGGCTTGCGTTTTGCAGAGTTCCCACTTGTAGTTCTCAATATAGGTGGGTGCCACATCAATGAGCATTACGTCACGGGTGATGCCGCCGTAGTTCCACCAGTCGAAGATCTGTGTGGGTACGTTGTCGCGGTGACGTTTGTTGTCAACCTTCACGATAACCACATTCTCGCCTTCCTTCAATTCGTTGGTCACATCCATGTTAAAGGGAGTGAAACCACCGATGTGATGGGCCACATGCTTGGTGTTTACGTAGACGTGCGAGTCATAGTTTACGGCTCCAAAGTAGAGTAATGTGCGACGGCCTTCCTGCTTATGATAGGTGAATGACTTCTTGAACCACACTGTTCCCTCATAGAAGAACAGCTTCTCGTCTTGCGTGTTCCAATCGCCAGGAATACGCATCTTTGCGGCCTTGTCAAAGTCGTACTCAATCAGGTCCTCCGGACGCTGAGGCTTGGCATTCTGGAAGAATCCCCAGCGACTGACGTTCATGCGATAGTCATAGTAACCTTCCTCTTGCACATCAACGATATAGTTCCAATCGCCGTTGAGCAGTGTGGTCTGGCGTGCATACACGTTGCCTACCAAGGGCACCTCTTCTGCTTGCACTGCAATGACTGTTGCCATCAGTGCAAAAATAGTAGTTAGAATCTTTTTCATAATTGTTTTGGTTTGCAGTTACAAAGATATGCATAAAATATGAGAATGCCAAGGAAACAGATGAAAATGAACGCTTTTTGTTGCTTTTCTCACTTAAATTGTTTACCTTTGTGCCCACTATGGCATTGATAAAGTCTTATAAGGGGCTTACTCCAAAATGGGGGAAAGACTGTTATTTTAGCGAGAACGCCACCATCGTGGGTGATGTGACGATGGGTGACCAGTGCTCTGTGTGGTTCAATGCAGTGGTGAGGGGCGATGTGGCTCCTATCACTATTGGCAATTGTACCAACGTGCAGGATGGCTCGTGTGTGCATGTGACGCATGAGACGGGTCCAACTCATATTGGTAACTATGTGACCATTGGTCACAATGTCACCGTACATGCCTGTACGATTCATGATGGTGCTCTTATCGGCATGGGCTCTACGCTTCTTGATGGTTGCGAGGTGGGCGAAGGAGCTATTGTGGCTGCAGGTGCTTTAGTGCTTCAGAATACAAAGATTCCGCCCCACGAGATATGGGGTGGCGTGCCCGCGAAATATATTAAGCCTACACGTCCGGGTCAAACGGATAATGCCATCCACTATGTGGAATATGCAAAGGAATATATGAAGGAATAACGGGCACATCCCTTACAAAGAAACCAAAAACAATAAAACTATAAAAAGAATGAAAAGACAACTTCTACTTGGTGATGAGGCTATTGCACTGGGTGCGTTGCATGCCGGTCTTTCGGGCGTGTATGCTTATCCAGGTACACCATCGACCGAAATCACGGAGTTTATCCAGGGTAATGCTCTGGCAAAGGAACGCGGCGTTCATAGTCGCTGGTCTACCAACGAGAAGACAGCCATGGAGGCTGCTCTTGGTATGTCGTTTATGGGTAAACGCGCTTTGGTTTGCATGAAGCACGTGGGCATGAATGTCTGTGCTGATCCGTTTGTCAATAGTGGTATGACGGGTGTTAATGGAGGCGTTGTGGTGTTGGTGGCCGATGACCCATCTATGCACTCTTCGCAGGACGAGCAGGACTCTCGTTTCTATGGCAAGTTTGCGATGGTGCCTATCTTTGAACCATCCACTCAGCAGGAGGCCTATGACATGATGGCTGCTGCCTTCGAATATAGCGAGAAACAATGTCTGCCTGTGTTGATGCGTGTAACCACTCGCATGGCGCATAGTCGTGCCGTTGTTGAGTGTGTTGACGAGCCGCGTCAGCAAAACGAGTTGAACTACAATGCTGTGGCTGCTAACTGGGTGCTGCTCCCAGCCAACGCTCGTAAACGCAATGATGTGGTGACGGCTCAACAGGCTTCGCTCGAGGAAGATGCTGCCAATTCACCTTATAATATATATATAGAAGGTCATGACCATTCATTGGGTATTATTGCCAGTGGTATTGGCTTTAACTATGTGAATGAGTGCTTTCCTAACGGTAGTCCTTATCCTATTCTGAAGGTCTCGCAGTATCCGTTACCTAAGAAACTCGTTCGCAGGTTGATGAGCGAGTGTAAGCAGGTGCTTATCGTAGAGGAAGGACAGCCTTTTATTGAGGATATGGTCCGTGGCGTAGGTGATAGTAAGGATATCAAGGGAAAACTTGATGGCACGCTGCCTCGAACGGGAGAACTTAATCCCGATATCGTGAAGAAGGCTTTAGGCATGGAAATCGGAGAGTGTTTCGACCCATGTGCCGATGTGGTACCTCGTCCGCCTGCACTCTGTCAGGGATGTGGTCACCGCGATGTGTATACTGCATTGAATGAGGTGTTGAAGGAATTTGATAATCCTCGTGTCTTTGGCGATATTGGTTGTTATACCCTGGGCTTCCTGCCTCCGTTCCGTGCCATCCATTCTTGTGTAGATATGGGTGCGTCAATCACCATGGCAAAGGGTGCTGCTGATGCTGGTCAGTGGCCTGCCGTGGCTGTTATTGGCGACTCAACATTTACGCATAGTGGCATGACAGGTCTGCTGGATGCTATCAATGAGAATGCTGATATTACTGTTATCATCAGTGATAATCTGACCACTGGTATGACGGGTGGACAGGACTCTGCTGGCACGAATAAGTTTGAGGCCATCTGTCGTGGATTGGGCTTGAGTGACGAGCATCTGAAGGTGGTTGTTCCCCTGCCAAAGAATATGCCTGAGATTACTCAGATTATTCGTGATGAGATTAACTATCATGGTACTAGTGTGATTATTCCGCGCCGTGAGTGCATGCAAACGCTACAGAGACATTTGAAACAGAAAAAAGCACAGGAGGAAAAGAAATGAAAACAGATATCATTTTGTGCGGTGTGGGAGGACAGGGTATCCTCTCTATCGCAACGATTATAGGCGAGGCCGCCATGAACGAGAATCTTTATATTAAACAGGCTGAGGTTCATGGTATGAGTCAACGTGGCGGTGATGTACAGTCGAACCTTCGTATATCGTCAGCGCCTATTGCCAGTGATTTAATTGCTAAGGGTGGAGCTGATGTGATTATCTCTATGGAGCCAATGGAGGCCCTGCGCTATCTGCCATTCCTGTCGAAAAATGGATGGATTATCACTAGCAGTGCGCCTTTTAAAAACATACCGAACTATCCGGATATGGATGTCATCAATGCTGATTTGGACAAGCTTCCTCATGTAATCAAGATTGATATTGAGCAGATGGCCAAGGATCATGGCGTGCCCCGCTCGGCAAATGTCATCCTGTTGGGAGCGGCACAAAAGGCGTTGGGTATTGAATACAATAAGTTGGAAGACGCTATCCGACGCGTCTTTGGTCGTAAAGGCGAAGCCATCGTTGAGGCTAACATCAAGGCATTAGCTTTAGGACGTGGCGCTCAAAAGTAACGGATAATTAGAAAAAATAAATCGCCGTGGCAACAGTGTCACGGCGATTTATTTTTTTATCTCTTATTTGTTCTTCTCGTAGTATTCTACAGCCAGTTTTACATTCTTTTTGATGGCATCGCTCGAGAAAGTTGCTCCCGTACGTCCATCCACCTCAGTGGTCTTGACATCCGATACCTTCATACCGTCCCATTTGTTCTGCAGATGTTTCTTGGCTGCATTCCAATATTTGGGCGTTTCTTGATTGGGTAGGAACTCAATCTTCTCAATCTTATTCTTGCGAATATAAACCTTCAGAGGTGTGGCGTCAATATAGCCTTTTACGTTCTTACCGAGTTCGGTTGTGTTGACAACATAGGCTCCGTTCTCTTTTACCATGATGTTGTCCTTCTTGTTGGCGCTGGTCAGCAGTACAATGGCTGAGAAAGCAGCGCAAAACATTGCAATTTTCTTCATGTCTTATTTAGTTGTTAGTTGTGTAACAATATATTCTGATTGGGTGCCGATGCGGAATTTGCCGCCCCAGATGCCTATGCCTGATGAAACATAGTAATGCGTGTTGCCGCGTCGTAGTTCACCGTGTGAACATTCATAGATGCGGTCGGTAATCCATGAGATAGGCCATACCTGACCGCGATGGGTGTGTCCACTCAACTGAAAGTCAATGCCTGCCTCTTCTGTCTGATTCAGATTGTAAGGCTGGTGATCCATCACAATGGTGTATTTCGTGTGGTCTGCCTCACTGAAGACCTTTTCTGCGGATTTGCGATGCGGATTGGTACGGTCGTCACGTCCAATGATGCAAAGGTCGCCAATCACCTCGCAGGTGTCGCGCAGCAGGTGGATGCCAGCATCCTGATAGAACTTCTGAGCCTTTGGCTCACCAGAGTAATACTCATGGTTTCCTAAGCAGGCGTATACAGGTGCTTCAATGCGCTGAAACTCCTCTGCCATATTTTCTTCGATGAGCGGTCGTATGCTCATGTCAATGATGTCGCCTGCGATGAGTACATAGTCGGGCTTCTCGCTGTTTATCATGTCAACCCAGCGATGCAGTTCTGCTTTCGTGTTGTGATAGCCTAAGTGCATATCGCTTAGCATCACCAAACGCAGTGGCTTCTTCAGCATCTTCTCTGTGGTAAGCTGCAGTTCCACGCGTTTCTTGTGATGATAGTGTATGTTTCCTGCTAGGAAAACCACAAACAGCGTCAAAGTGATGACGATGGTGGTATAAACATTCTGGCAAACCCATCCTTTTGGTATCAGTCTAACCAAACGCCCTAAGTCGAGCACCAAGAATGTGATAACCAGATAAAGGAGGATAAACAGACTGCTATTGCTGATATCGTACGACCATCGCGCCAACCACAATGGCATGCGGTCAATGGTGCGGTTAAAATTTAGAAAAATAAGCAGAAAGGAGAGTAGGCCTGTGATGATGATAAGTGCCCTGAATAGGCGTGGCAGAGGAACCAATGTCCATACATGCCATCCTACATAAGCAATTGCCAGAAAGGGCAGTATCGTGAAAAACATCATCCACATGGCTTTCATTCTTTAAAGTTTGACGTCTGCCAGAATCTGTTTTGTTGCACCAGCCAATTGCTCTACGTAAGCACCTGCCTGTTGTCCTGCTTTCTGTAATGCATCTGCATTGTTGTCAAAGCGGTCCATCAATGTAGCGAAATCCTCATACGATGAGATTTCGAAGCCTCCTTCGCAAGCTTTCAGTCCTTGTGCCTCTTGGAACTTCTCGTTGTTGGGGCCAAAGATGACGGGGACATCCCAGACAGCAGCTTCCAGTGTGTTATGGATGCCAACACCGAATCCTCCGCCAACATAGGTTACGTCGGCATAGCGATAGATGCTGCTCAGCAATCCGAAGCAATTAACGATGAGAACCTCCGAGTCTTTAACATTCTCGTTTTCTCCGTTGGTGTAACGTGTCACCTTGCGGCCTTCCAGCATCTTCTCTATCTGCTGCAAATGATCTTCACCAATCACGTGTGGCGCAATGACCAATCGCCAGTCGCGGTGTTCATTGAAATACTTGATAAATATTTCCTCATCAGGCTGCCAACTGCTACCTGCAATGAATACCTTGTGTCCTTCAGCAAACTGCTCGATGATGGATAGCTGTTTGGCTTGCTCCTTAATCTGTAGTACGCGGTCGAAGCGTGTGTCGCCTGTCACGGTCACGTTGTCCAGACCGATTCTGGCTAAAAGCTGCTTGCTGAGCTCGTTCTGTACATAGAAATGTGTGAAGCATTTCAATACCATGCCATATTGGCGTCCATACCAGCGGAAGAATACCTGTCCCTCGCGGAAAATACTGCTGACGCTATATACGGGCACATGACGGTGCTTCAGTATATGCAGGTAGTTGTACCAGAACTCGTACTTGATGAAGAAGGCCATCTCAGGGCGGATGATGCGCAGGAATCGACGTGCGTTGCCAATGGTGTCAAGCGGCAGATAGCAAATGATGTCTGCACCTTCGTAATTCTTGCGTACCTCATAGCCTGATGGCGAGAAGAATGTGAGCAAAATCTTTATTTCAGGATGCTCACGTTTCAATTGCTCCATTAATGGGCGCCCCTGCTCAAACTCACCGAGCGAGGCTGCGTGGAACCAAACGTATCGAGCGTTTGGGTCCACTTTTTCGCGTAGCACACGGAAGGCATCACGCTCTCCGCGCCACATTTTTCGTACCTTTTCATTGAAGAGACTGTAAACAGCCACTCCAAGTAGGTAAAGATAGATGAATAATTGATACATTAGCCCAATACTTCAATGGCTTTTCTTGTTCTACGAATTGTTTCTTCCTTGCCCAGGAATGCAGAGATGTCGAACATGCCTGGACCCTTGCCTTCGCCAACCAAGCACAGACGCCATGCGTTCATGACATTGCCCAGCTTTAACTCGTTCTTCTCAATCCACTCGTGCACAATCTTCTCCTGGTTCTCCAACGAGAAATCGTCGATACCCTCAAGAACCTCGCATAATGCAGTCAGTGTCTGTGCCGAATCTTCCTTCCAGCGCTTCTTTGCAGTCTTCTCGTCGTAGGCAGTGGGGGCCTCGAAGAAGAATGAGCACAAAGGCCACATCTCCTTAACAAAGCTGACACGGTCTTTCATCATCTCGCACACCTTGACGATGCGGTCGAACGAGTCCTGCACACCATGAGCACGAACCTCGGGTTCCCACAACTTGGCAATCTCCTCAGCGCTCTTCTTCAGAATATACTCGTGGTTGAACCAGATGCCCTTCTCATAGGCAAACTTGGCACCTGCCTTTGAACATTTTGAGATGTCGAAGAGGGGTACCAACTCGTCCAGAAGGAAGAGTTCCTGCTCTGTGCCAGGGTTCCATCCCAACAATGCCAGGAAGTTGATGACAGCCTCAGGGAAATAGCCCTGCTCGCGATAACCTGTTGAGGTGACATTACCCTGCTCGTCTTTCCAATCGAGAGGGAATACGGGGAATCCTAAACGATCGCCGTCGCGCTTTGACAGTTTTCCTTTGCCGTCTGGCTTTAGCAACAAAGGCAGATGAGCAAAACGAGGCATGGTGTCTTCCCAACCAAAGGCTTTGTAGAGAAGTACGTGGAGTGGGGCAGAAGGCAACCACTCTTCACCACGAATCACGTGGGTGATTTCCATCAGATGGTCATCGACGATGTTAGCCAGGTGATAGGTGGGCAGCTCGTCGGCGCTCTTGTACAGCACCTTGTCGTCGAGGATGTCGCTCTTAACACGAACCTCTCCACGAATCATATCGTCTACCAATACTTCTTCGCCGGCGTCAATCTTAATACGTACCACGTACTGATGACCTTCAGCAATCAGTTTGTCAACGTCTTCCTTACTCATCGTCAGGGAGTTGCGCATCGTCTGACGTGTCTTATTGTCATACTGGAAGTTCTCAATCTCCTTGCGCTTGGCATCCAGCTCCTCGGGTGTATCGAAGGCAATGTATGCTTTGCCGTTGTCCAGCAGCTGCTTTACGTATTTCTTGTAGATGTCGCGGCGCTCACTCTGACGGTAAGGACCGTAGTTTCCACCAAAACTCACACCCTCGTCGAATTTGATGCCCAACCAATTGAAAGCCTCAATGATATAGGCCTCAGCCTGTGGCACAAAGCGGTTAGTGTCAGTGTCCTCAATACGGAACACCAATTCGCCGCCGTGCTGGCGAGCAAAGAGATAGTTATACAAGGCGGTACGAACACCACCGATATGAAGGGGCCCTGTGGGGCTGGGTGCAAAGCGCACCCTAACTTTTCTTTCTGTCATGATTCGTTTTTCGATATTTTGCGTGCAAAGGTACGAAATATTTCTCAATAATCAGTGGTCAATTGTCGATTATTTCGTATCTTTGCACCAAATTATATATAAGCAATGGGAAAATTCGATTTAAAGAACGATATAACATGGCGCTCAATGGTGGCCCGTGTGGCGTTGGTTTTAGGTACGGTGGCTATCATCGTGTGGTTTATGCCACGCGACAATAAGCCAAACTTTAAAATGGATGTCAACAAGGTGTGGCTTTACAACGACCTGAACGCTCAGTTTGATTTTCCTGTTTATAAAACGGATTCATTGGTGCAGGCCGAGCAAGCAGAGGTGTTGCGTGATTTTGCCCCTTACTACGTTTATCATGAGGACGTGACCGCTCGTCAGGAAAAACTGTTTGCCGAGCACCTACAGAAGCATTTTCATGGCTTTGGCTATCATTTCCAGCGTGTGATGATTAGTTGCTTGAATAAAGTTTATAGCATGGGTATCGTTGACACCAAGGAACCTCTTACTCAAATTGCTGATTCTGCTCAGATGATACGTCGCATTGACGATAAAGATGTTACGCAAGTATCTGCCCTTCAGGTTCTTACTCCACGTCAGGCTTATGAGTATATGCAGCATGCTCCTGAACTTGTGGTCTATCGTGAGGTGCTGAAAGAGATAGACCTGAATAATTTTCTGGAACCCAATTTGACGTATGATGAAGACCGTAGCGAGTCGGCCCGTCTGGATTTACTGAATAGTATTCCTCTGGCTGTTGGCGTTGTTCAGAGTGGTCAGAAAATTATTAGTCAGGGAGAGGTTGTGACGGAAGAGACGTATCAGATACTCTTATCTTATGAGAAAGAGATGGACCGTCGCTCAGAAACCGAATCGGCATTTAATGTCATGCTGATAGGAGAGGCTCTATTTGTTCTCATGATTATCACGCTGTTCATGATTTACTTGTCTATCTATCGCAAGGACTTCTTTGATCAGATGCGCTATGTGGGAATGATTTTCACTCTCCTCATTATTGCCACGTTGATGGCCTCGCTTCTGGTTAGTCATAGCCTGCTGCATGTCTATATTCTGCCTTTTGCCATCGTCCCCATCTTCGTGAGGGTGTTTATGGATTCGCGAACAGCTGTAATGACGCATTTGACGGTAGTCTTGATTTGTGCCAGTATCCTACAAAAGCCGTTGGAGTTTATTACGGTCGAGATGATTGCCGGACTAACGGCCGTATTCTCGCTGCGTGAACTGTCCAGTCGTTCGCAACTGTTCTGGACGGCTATACTAACCTCGGCTGCAGCCATGGTAACGAACCTGGCCATCTTTATGATTCGTCATAATGATTTCTCACAGATTGACGACAATGAATATGTTTATCTGGCCATCTGTGGCATCGTCATTTTCTGTAGTTATCCCTTGCTCTATCTTTTTGAGAAGTTCTTTGGTTTTATCTCGGATATTACGCTCATCGAACTTAGTGATATGAATAAGGATCTGCTGAGGCGAATGAGTGAGGTGGCGCCTGGCACTTTCCAGCATAGCATTCAGGTTGGCAACCTGGCAGCGGAGATTGCGCGCAAGATAGGTGGCAATCCTCAGCTGGTGCGTACTGGTGCACTTTATCACGATATTGGTAAGATGCAGAATCCCATCTATTTTACAGAGAATCAGTCGGGTGGAATCAGTCCTCATGACACGCTTACGTATATCGAGAGTGCACAAATGATTGTGAGTCATGTAACCGAAGGACTGAAACTGGCAGATAAATACAATCTCCCTGTACAGATTCGCGATCTGATAGCAACACATCATGGTTTGGGAAAGGCTAAATATTTCTATATTAAGTATAAAAACGAGTTCCCCGATCAGCCTGTCGACGATTTGTTGTTCACCTATCCGGGTCCAAATCCGTTTACAAAGGAACAGGCTATCCTGATGATGGCAGACGGCGTCGAGGCAGCTTCCCGTTCT
>Ga0265298_10003554_pt1 | contig 20522 bp, 16 predicted proteins | sample AusTroGonzalo_MG_3_FD_193486 | JGI IMG/M metagenome (GOLD analysis project Ga0265298, IMG submission 193486) | Bovine rumen microbial communities from tropical cattle in Woodstock, Queensland, Australia - Gonzalo_01 | ecosystem: Host-associated > Mammals > Digestive system > Stomach > Rumen ... | reverse complement strand
CTGGGGATGATCAATATAGGCATAGACGTTCGGGCTCATGATGACACGATGCTTCTGCTTAGCTGCCGCGATACCTCCCTTTGTACCGCGCCAAGACATTACAATAGCATTTTCTGTCAGTCCACCAGCCAGAATCTCATCCCAACCAATAAGGCTACGTCCACGTGAAGCCAGGAACTGCTCAATCTCGTGATTGATATAGGTCTGCAGTTTATTCTCGGCACTGCGACCATCCTGACTACCTCTGCCACCTTCGCCAGTGTCTTTGGGATCGTCTGTTAAGCCCAGTTCCTTGATCTTAGCCTGACACTTGGGACACTTCTTCCAGCGTTCCTTCGGACACTCGTCGCCACCAATATGGATGTAGGGAGAAGGGAACACATCGCAAAGCTCACCAAAGACGGTCTTCAGGAAGTTCAATGTCTCAGGATTACCTCCACAAAGAACCTCGCGCATCACACCCCAATGAGGAGCTACAGGATAGGGACCACCCGTACAACCCAAGTTGGGGAATACGTGCAAAGCACTCTGCATATGACCTGGCATATCAATTTCGGGCACTACATTGATGTAACGCTCTGCTGCATATTTAACGACCTCGCGACAATCATCCTGAGTATAGTAGCCACCATAAGGAATGTTGTCATAGAGACGATATTTGCTTGCGGCAATGATGCTCTTCTCGCGTACACTACCCTTCTTAGCCAAATCAGGATAAGCCTTTACCTCGAAACGCCAACCCTGGTCCTCTGTCAGATGCCAGTGGAACTGGTTGCAGCCATGCAAGGCCATAGCATCCAGGAACTGCTTGATGAATTCCACGCTGAAGAAGTGTCGACCGCAATCCAGCAAGACACCACGATAAGAGAAGCGGGGCTGGTCGGTTATCTGCACGAAGGGCAGTTCCACGCCCTTTGAATCCTTTGTAATAGGAAGGCTCTTGCGCAAGGTCTGTGCAGCACGGAACAGTCCGACAGGCTCTGTAGCACTCAGCAAGATGCCCTTACCACTAACACTAAGTGTATAGGCCTCCTTCTGCTGTTCGGTCACAGGAGCCACTTGCCCCTTGCCCCTTGCCCCTTTCTTACTCTTAGCAGGAGCACTGATAGCCAGCTTTATCTGGGCAGCCTTATCTTCGGGTGTCAGCTGCAGTTGGATACCTGTAGCCTCCTTTACCCACTGCTGCAGGAACTCTGCCGTACGAGTTATTTCTGTATTGCTGCTGTCATAGGCAATACCCATGCCACCCTTCAGTGTAAACTGCTGAGTGGTATCCGTCTTAACCTCTTTGGGCAGGGGAATAATGTTGTAGCTGGCCTTCTGAGCTGATACTGTCAGGGCCGCAATACACATGAAAACAAATAATCTGAGTCTTTTCATAATGCGATAAAGGTTATATAGTTAATGATTCTTGTTATTTCTTTTTTTTCTTTTTCTTATGATTACCGACATTCTTCCCGAGTTTCTGAATGCTCAAGTACGTATCAAACCACAAGATGACAGATTCACCACCATTGCCTGTTTCCAGTGTCATGCGGTCATAGCGTCTATCAATAAATCTTTGCATTTTCATGCGCAACCCCATCAAGTCGCGAAAGATGGCGTATTCATCAGCAATATAAAGCACCTTTATAGCATTCTCCTTGCTGTAACCCGTTCCGCTAGCCATGATGGCTGTCAGCAGCTTCATTGCCTTCTGCATGTACTTCTGCTTGAAAACGTCATTTCCCATTTCACCTGCCAGATAAGCAGCGTTCATGAGAAGTGACAAAGAAACAGGAGTCCTCTTTAATTCTTTCTGATACGCAAAGAAATTTTTATCCTGAAATGACCTCATAAGGTCTATGTTCATATCTACGTTATTAGGGTCATAATCCTTAGTAAAGGCAAAACCATAATACAGCAAAGCCGTTTCTTCTTCATTCAGAGAGTTGGGATCTTCCTGAAATCTATTCATCAGCTGTTCATATCCCTCGGCATTTTGTGTCACATACTCCTCCACCTTCTGGTAGTCAATATCAATCTTCTTTCCATCGGCAAAAGTCTCTAGTATATACAACCCGTTTTGGGCTATCATCCTCTGGATTGAATCCGTTATCTGAGGCGCTGGCTCCTCTGTCTTCTGCGCACCTGCCATAAGGGGCAGCAAGAACAACAAAAAAGTGTGCAAAGTATATCTAAAATGGTGCATAATACCGTATTATATTTAAAATCCGAGCCAAAGGTACGAAAATAAATTATATAAACTGAAAAATTATCTCCCGAAAACTTTAAATCATACACCAAATCATTTAATTAAGGCTTACTGGGAAATAAAGACAAATATGTGAATTCCAACGTTATGACTATAATATGATGAGAGCTTGCCCCGCTGGGACAAGCTCTCTCTCTATTTCTACTTTATGGCAACCTTTTTGCCTCCAATAATGTTAACACCACGTTGGGCTCCAGCAAGACTTTGCCCCGTAATATTGTAAACGGCATTGCTGCCAAGGTTAGGTCCAGAACCGGGAAGGCTTTCCATCCCCACAACCTCATCAATAACCATCCTGACCGTATTGGTGCTTTGTGCAAGGTTTTCCAACTCACCCTCGGCATCCATGGGAACATAGATTTCCAAGCTGGACTTCAACATCTTGCCATTGCAATGGGCCGTTATCTCATCGGGTGTCATGGCAGAACGCCAGAAGACAAGTTCAGATACATCACGTGTAGAGCCACCCAGCACTACCTCTTGGACCTCGCCCAGACGTTCGTCAAGAACTCCGGCACTAACCTTATCTAAATAAAGGAGGGTACGCTTCTGGGCATAATAGCTGGTAAGGGTGATATTGTGCCAATTGGTATCCGTAATGGCCTTGGTGCTGGTAAGGGTTCCACCCGAGGGAGTAGTAAGGCGGACATAGCCATCAGGTGTAACAGCCACTGTTACATCTCCTACAGAACAACGTACACGCAGCACCTGTCCTTGTCCACCCTTTACACGGGCAGTAACAGTAAAGGGATGCGCGGTACCCTCGGGGTTGAAATGTACAGTCTTCTCTTCAGGCAGCCTCATACTCTTGGTGGTAGTACGCTTAGGCATAGCCTTTCCAGCCTTCAGGGCATCGAAGAGAGAGGGAACCATAGAGCAGAAGAACTCGTAATGACCCTCGGTATTCTGATGGTAGGTGTCTGACACATAGCCGTCAGCCCATGTACCGTCGCCTTTGTCAATAGCTCCCAGGCAATTAAACGAGGGCACATCCCACTCATGGATAAGCAGATTCAATTTCTTTACATAGCTATAGTCGCTTGCATTATAGTCACCACGTGTATAGTTGTTCATAACCACGGGAATCTTACCATCAGCACGCACCATCTTTATAAGTTTCAGCATATTATCCCTCCACTGCGTATAGATGGCGTTCTGGTCGCTGGCCCCATGAATACCCTCGTTACCCAAGGAAAGACCAAAGATAACATAACGGCCAAAGTCACGAATCAAATCGTCATATCTGCCCAGTAACGCATTGGTGGTATTTCCACCAATGGATACATTAGAAGTATAGAAACGTGTATCGGACAAGCCCTTCTCATAACGCTGAATCAGATGCTGGCCATACAGGTAACGATAACCCTTGTAATCCGTTGCGCCCTGACCGTTGGCTACACTGGAGCCAAAGACAGAGATGCGGTTCTCATCAATGGGGGCGGAGATATTGTAAACTCCGTTAGCCATATCTACCGTAATGGTATATGTGCCTGCATTCTGATATATATTCTCAACATCCTGACCGTTTGATGCCATACCCAAGACATATCGCGTGGATGCATTCTTAAGGCGCTTGATGGCCAGATTATCAGTATTGTTCAGGGCAAAGTACATAGTCTTGTCTACCCACTGCTGCGAGGAGGTTTCCTTCAGTGTTACCTCAGACTCCCATACGCCATTTGCCTTATAGGCTATCTGGGGATTACCTGTTCCCATATTGCCCCTTACATGCATGGTTACAGGCAATACCTCAACTGTCTGCTTGTTGGCATCCACGGTAATACGTGCCACACAGTCCTTCTCCACGCTGAAAGCCACAGGAGCCTCATCACCTGCAACATCAAAGGTTCCGGCACCTGTACTGGTGAGCACAACATCACCGTCTGGTGTCTTACCGGCAAGTTGGAACGTTCCCTTAGTCAGCCTGGCATACGTCTGATATGTATTGGAACCTACACTCTTGAATGCAGCATCTTCGGCATTGCCGGACAGTGTCAGTTCTGTCAACTCCAATGGCTCTTCGGGACGCAAGCCACCCGTATATTCCTCTATCTTCATGGCACTGATATGTGCCATACCTGTCACACGCTGGAAGTTAATAACTATCTCGCCCTTACGGCTAGGATAGATGTAGTCTGTAATAAGGATGTTACGGACATTGCCATTGTTACCCTCACCACCTACGCTATTGCCTGATGTCACCTGACCACCGCTCCATGTGCGTTGTCCCTCTATGTTGTACTGGGTAATACGGTTGTCTGTATGATTGCGGGAACCGTAGATATAGAGCTTGTAGCAATTATCCACATTCAGATTGGTGAACTTGAAGGGACGGCAGTCTCCGTTATCAATGAACATATAGTCCTCTGTGGCCGTCTGTATGGCCAAGTCGCCCAGCATTTCCTCAGAGGGGGTGTTGTTACCACCTGCACTGATGCCGTTGGTATATTGGTTGCATGTTGTTACCAGTCGGTATTTTGATGCAGTACTTCCTGCTGCATTCTTCAAATAAAGATTCTTGGCTGGGATAGTATTGCTGGAACTATTGCCAGAAGAGAGATTCGTCCAGTAATTGCCATTCTTGTCCTTGGTAGTAGTCTGACGTCCACGTGATGTATTATTGGTCTCACCAAAATCAATATAGAACCTCTGTGTCAGTTTTAATTCCTGATGAGGGCGTGTCAAGTCACCCAACTCAACTACCTTCATACAGTTCAGATACACCATAGCCCCCTTGGTCTTCTTGCAGATAGTAAGGTCTATGTTACCTATGCTGTCGGGGAAAACGGGTTCTGAAACCAGAATTTTATTGTTATTACCATTATAGCCTCCGTCGCCTATCTGAGTGCCTCCCATCTGCATCTCGCCCGTCCAGACGTTCTCACCACTAAAGGTAAAGTAGGCCGAACGCTCATCTGTAGAGGTACGACTTCCGAAGCTATAGAACTGATATGCTTTCTCTGGATTCAGACCGGTAAAATGCAGCACTCCATAGTCCTGAGAACTCTCCATAAAGATATAGTCCTGAGTTGCCGTCTGAATGGCCAGATCACCCAACAACGCCTTCTTGGGCGATTGCAAGCCTCCATTGCTATAGCCATTGGTAGAGAAAGTGGTCCCCAACTGTAGCTTTATTCCGGAAGCTGTTCCATCGGCACAGACAAGGTCCGTTTGCGTCAGGGCATAAGCCTTGTCAGGCGCAGCAGTTCCCTTACCGTGTAGGTTGTTCCACTTGTTGCCATTGGTGTCGGTATTGGTCAGAAAACCTTGGTTGGTAACATTATTCTGACCGAAGTCAATGTAAAAACTGCGCTCTATTGTCTGTGCCAAGGCCGAGCCTACAAGCAGAAAGAGCAATACTGAAAAAACGGTTGTTCTCTTTGTCATAATGGATTGGTTATTTTTTTTCAATGTTGGTTATTTGTTCTTGAATTTTGAATAAACTTTTATCTTTTCTCTTTTAATTTTTATCTCTCCCCCAAGGGAGTATTAATATTTAAACGAACTACCTCCGGCAAACTCACGCAACAGAGAAGTGGGCGGAACCTGATTGCCGGGAATACCACGGAAGTAATTCAGGAACTTGCGCAATCTTGTTGCCTCGGCATACTCAACAGCACGTTCGGGAACCTGTTCCAAGATGGGCAACACCCTGTCGCGTATAACACCCAACTCATAAAGGAGGGCACTGTTGAAGGTAGCATCTGCCAACTCCTGATAGGGGAAAATCCACTTCTCCTCGCCAGCCTTCACACTGGGGCAACGTCTGATGGTCTCCACTGCCGAATATCCACGATACCGGTAGTCGCGAAGGATACGACGCACCAAACGGATATCAACCGTTGAGATGTGGTTGTGATCATCCAACTGTATGGTGGTAAGGGCCGATACATACATGCGGTACTTCTGCTCCTCTGGAATCTGCTGTGTGAGAATAGGGTTCAAGGCATGGTTACCTTCCAGAATGATAACATCGGTTGGACCAATCTGCAACTTACGACCTTCATACACACGTTTGCCCGTTGGGAAATCATACCTGGGCAGTTCTACTTCCTCGCCACGCAGAATGGCATTCATATGCTCATTGAAGAGCTTCGTGTCTACAGCTCCGATACATTCAAAGTCGTACTCGCCATTCTCATCCTTGGGCGTATCCACACGGTTTACAAAATAGTCATCCGTACTCAGGGTATAGGGGCGCAGTCCGCAGGCCATCATCAGGATAGCCAGACGTTTGGCTGTTGTTGTCTTTCCACTACTTCTGGGACCAGCAATCAGTACCAGTCGGGCTTTACGGAGAGCTATCTCATCAGCGATATCCGAGAGTTTCTTCGCCTGCAGCGCCTCGCTGACATTGATAAGATCCGTTGCTCTTCCTGCTAAAATAGCCTTATTGAATTCACCTACCGTACGGACACGCAGGATATCCTGCCACTGTTGGTGCTCACGTATTACACCCAGCATCTTCTTCTGCTCCACAAATGTTTCCAGTACCGAAGGGTCTTTCTCGTTGGGAATACGGAGAAGAAGACCGTCATAGAACGGTGTCAGACAGAAAAGGTGCAACAGACCGGTATGGGTAAGCAAAGGACCATAGAAATAATCTATGCTACTATCTAATTTATAATAATAGGTATATAGGCTGTCCTGACTCTCCAGAAGCTGCACCTTACTGGTCATCCCCCTACTCTGGAAAATGGCAATAGCATCCTCTATAGGACACTGAATGCGATGGATAGGCATATCGGCATCAATAATCTCTTGCATACGATTACTGATACGCTCCACATCATCAGGCTGAACATCCCGACCTACACGCAACTCACAATAATAGCCCTTACTAACCGGAGCACCTATGATGAGCTGACCTTGCGGAAAGAGGTCTTCAACAGCCTTTGCCAACACAAAAAACAATGTTCTGGTATAGGTACGCATGCCACTGGGACTATGCAGACTCAGGAAGTTCACGTCCTTGTTGTTGTAGAACCTGTAGTTCATACCCTGCACCTTGTTGTTGACACAGGCACAAACGGGACCGTAAGACATATCAAAGGCTGCTGCCTTGAACACTTCTGAGAGCGTGCTTCCGAACGGAACGCTTATCATCTCTCCCGTGTTCTTGCAGCGTATGTGCACCAATCTGACTCTCTGTTCCTCGTTATCTCTGTATGCTGTGCTGGTATAATCCATGTATCTTGTCTATTATTGTTGCTTCAACGGTTTTCCTATCTCTTCCATTAGTTCCTGCATTCCCTGGCTGGCACCCTTCATGATATGACGGAATGGCCTGTCAGAATTCCACTGGACAGGTTTGGGGTCTATCAGATAGATAGGAGCTGTTGCAGGTACATATTGTGTAAGTCCGGCTGCAGGATAGACATTCAGGCTGGTACCTATAATGATAAAGACATCAGCCTGCATACATTCCATTGCAGCACGCTCTATCTCAGGAACAGCCTCACCGAACCATACAATAAAGGGACGCAGCTGACTGCCATCCTCGGCACAATCACCCATCTTAACAATCAGATGATCCTTGTCCAAAGTACGAATGCAGCGCGCATCATTAGGGTTCCGGCTACTGGTAACCTTCATCAGTTCGCCATGCAGATGAATCACATTGGTGCTGCCGGCACGCTCGTGCAGGTCATCTACATTCTGTGTAACTACCGTTACATCGTACTTCTTCTCCAATTCAGCCACCAGTCGGTGTCCCAGACAAGGTTCTTTCTGTAGAATCTGAACGCGCAGATTATTATAGAAATCCGTCACCAACTGCGGATTACGCATCCAGCCCTCAGGCGTTGCCACATCCTCCACATTATACTGATCCCACAATCCGCCACTGTCGCGAAACGTGCTGACACCGCTTTCAGCACTCATACCAGCCCCTGTTAACACAACAACTTTCATAAAACCTCGTCTCTTTATATAATAATAATGTGCAAAAATAATAAAAAAAATGTTACTATTGCCTTTCAGATAAATAAAATGTATTAATTTTGCGCCGCATAATAGTAAATGTATTCTAAGAATGAACAAAATTAGCTACGCTTTGGGTCTTGGCATTGGCCATCAGCTCAAGAGTATGAACATTGAGGATTTCAGTATCGAAGATTTCGCAAAGAGTATCAACGACGTAATGTCAGGCAAAGAGACTGCCATGACCAGTCAAGAGGCTCAGATGATGCTGAACGAGTATTTCCAGAAAAAAGAGAAAGAACAAGCACAGAACGCCATAGCCGAAGGTAAGGTATATCTTGAGCAAAACGCTAAACGCGACGGCGTAACACAGACCAAGAGCGGTTTGCAGTACGAGGTGCTGACAGAGGGAACTGGTAAGAGCCCCAAGGCTACAGATACCGTTCGCTGCCATTACGAGGGTCGCTTGTTAGACGGTACAGTCTTTGATAGCAGCTACAAGCGCGGCGAGCCTGCTGACTTCGGACTGAACCAGGTAATTCCCGGATGGACTGAAGGTGTTCAGTTGATGAAGGAAGGTGCTAAGTACCGCTTCCACATCCCCTACCTGCTGGCATACGGCGAGCGTGGAGCCGGAGCACAGATTCCTCCCTACAGCACACTGGTATTTGACGTAGAACTGATAAAGGTTCTTTGAAAATTGAGGGCGCATTCTGCGCCAATTGATAATTGAAAATTGAGAATTATAAAAACATAAAACAATGAAAAAGATTTCTGTTATCGCAGCCGTTGCTCTGGCTGCCATCATGAGCTCTTGTGGTAATGGTACACCCAAGGCCGATTTGAAAACCGATGTAGATACCTTGAGCTATGCTTTCGGTATGTCTCAGACTCAGGGTCTGAAAGAGTATTTGGTACAGCGCGAGGGCGTTGATACTACATACATCAACGAGTTCATCAAGGGTTTGAACGAAGGTGCAAACGCTGGTGACGACAAGAAGAAGACTGCTTACTATGCAGGTCTTCGTATCGGTCAGATGATTAGCCAGCAGTGGGTTAAGGGAATCAACTACGAGGTATTCGGTGAGGACAGCACTCAGACCATCAGCCTGAAGAACCTCTTGGCTGGTTTCGTTGCAGGTACCTTGGAGAAGGGTGGCCTGATGTCTGTTGAGGAGGCTACATCAACCCGCGAGGCTATGATGCAGAGCATCAAGGCTAAGCAGATGGAGAAACTGTATGGCGAGAACAAGAAGGCTTGCCAGGAGTTCATGAAAAAGATTGCCAAGAAGGACGGCGTTAAGAGTCTGGGCGATGGTATCTACTACGAGGTTCTCACTGAGGGTACTGGTGAGATTCCCGCTGACACCAACGTTGTAAAGGTTAACTACGAGGGCAAGCTTATCAACGATTCTGTCTTCGACAGCAGCTACCAGCGTGGCGAACCCACAACCTTCCGTTGCAACCAGGTTATCCCCGGCTGGAAGACCGCTCTTACCCACATGCCTGTAGGTTCTACATGGATGGTTTACATTCCTCAGGAGCAGGCTTATGCAAGCGGTGAGGCTGGTAAGATCAAGCCTTTCTCTTGCCTGATCTTCAAGATTGAGCTTGTAGGCATCGAGAAGTAATTGGATTAGAGATTAGAGATTAGGGATTAGAGAAATAAGAAAATGAAAAAGATTGTTCTATTTTCTCTTTGCGCTCTTCTGGCTTTAGGCACATCAGCTGCAAGCAAGAAGAAGGCAAGCAAGAAGGCAAAGGCTCCCGTAGAGGTGGTTGATACTGTATCTATTGATACATTCAGCTATCTGCTCGGCAAAGCCAACACTCAGGGTCTGACAGAATATCTGACACACCGCATGGGTGTTGACGCAGCTTATCTGTCTGATTTCGTGAAGGGCTTCCAGCAGACCGAACTCACAGAAGCCGACAAGAAGGAGAAAGCCCGTCTGGCCGGTGTTGAGATTCGTTCTCAGGTAGAGAATCAGGTAATTGCCCAGGCCAACAAGCAGGTCAACGATAGTGTGGACGTTCTGAACAAGGCCCTCTTCGTTCAGGGATTCCAGGATGGTATCACAGCATCTAACATGACTATCAGCATGGATAGCGTGCAGACCGTTGTTAGGAAGCAAATGGAATACTACCACAAGGTAAAGATGGAGAAGAAGTACGGTGCCAACCGTATTGCAGGTGAGGAGTTCCTGAAGAAGAACGCCAAGGCTGACAGCATCCAGACAACTGCCAGTGGCTTGCAGTACAAGATTATCACCAAGGGAACCGGCGAGATTCCTCAGGCTACCGACAAGGTGAAGGTGAACTACGAAGGTCACCTCATTGACGGTACTGAGTTCGACAGCTCTTACAAGCGCAACCAGCCCGCCACCTTCGCAGCCAATCAGGTTATCAAGGGATGGACCGAGGCTCTGACCATGATGCCTGTAGGTAGCAAGTGGATGCTTTACATTCCACAGCAGTTAGCTTACGGAGACAGAGAGCAAGGTAAGATTCCTCCCTTCTCTACACTGATATTTACCGTAGAGTTGCTGGAGATTGTGAAATAAACATCTTAAAATAAGCAAAAAGACACCAAATTTACCGTTTGGTGTCTTTTTTTTGCCCATATTCTTTCTGAAATTACATAATTATCGTAATTTTGCTATCAAATTATTACATAAAATATTGTATTATGGAAAAGATTGACAACCTGGACAAGAAAATCCTCGAGATTATCTCTAACAATGCAAGAATTCCCTTTAAGGATGTAGCCGCAGAATGTGGCGTCAGCAGAGCTGCTATCCACCAACGAGTACAGCGCCTCATAGACATGGGCGTTATTGTTGGTTCCGGATACCATGTAAATCCTGCCAGCTTGGGATACAACACTTGCACCTACGTAGGTATCACGCTCGAGAAAGGCTCTATGTACAAAGGTGTTGTTCAGGAGTTTCTGAAGATTCCCGAGATAGTAGAGTGTCACTTCACAACAGGTCCCTACACCATGCTTATCAAACTGTATGCACGTGACAACGCTCACCTGATGGAGTTGTTGAACAACCGCCTTCAGGAGATTGCCGGTGTTGTTTCTACAGAGACCCTTATCTCTCTGAAGCAAAGCATCAAGAAGGAAGTCCCCATAGGTCTGCAGCGCGAAGAGACAAAACCCATTTCACTGGACGAGGAATAATCTCCCTATATGCAAGCAGCACGCCCCATAATAGGTATTACCGGCAATTTCGGTGCCAAAGGTTGTGAGTTGGCAGAGGGATACTACGAGTCTGTCCTACAGGCTGGTGGCATTCCCCTTGTACTCCCACCCTACACCGATGCAGAAGCTCTCTGTCAGACACTTGACAGGGTGGACGGCATCCTGCTCTCAGGAGGTGGCGACATCAACCCGCTCCTGCTGGGCGAAGAGCCCATACCCGGATTGCATGGTATTTGTCCGCAACGCGATGAAACGGAGCTCCAACTGGTGCGCGAAGCTTATAATCGCCAGATTCCCATGCTGGGTATTTGCCGAGGCATCCAAACGCTGGTGGCTGCCCTTGGCGGAACTATCTACCAGGACCTCAATACCCAGTATTCCGAGGCTCCATTGGTGAAACACGACCAAGACTTGGATCGTGCTTATGCATCCCATACGGTAAAGGTGGAGGCAGGAAGTACCCTTTCACGTCTTTTCCCTGATGCTGTAGAAAAAGGATTGCCCGTCAATTCCTTCCATCATCAGGCAGTACGCACACCCGGACAACTGTTGCGGGTTTCAGCAAAAGCTACCGATGGCGTGATAGAAGCTGTCGAGAGCAACGAGTTCAAAAGTATTATTGGCGTTCAGTGGCACCCCGAGTGCTTCATCACCAGAGGCTGCCGCTGCATGATGCCACTCTTTGACTGGCTTATCTCAGAAGCCTCATCCTTTGCAGAAGCCAAGCGTATTCACAGCAGGATTATCACCTTGGACAGCCATTGTGATACGCCCATGTTCTTCTCTGAAGGCTTTACGGCAGATATGTTTGCCAAACGAACCGACAAGGTGTTGGTGGACCTGCCCAAGATGAGAGAAGGTTTCCTGGACGCTTCCATCATGGTTGCATACCTAAAGCAGGGCGAACGAGATACTGAATCACTCTTAGCTGCAACAGCAAAGGCCGACCGCATTCTCACTCAGATAGAAGAGATGGTGGCTGCCAACTGCACCGCAGTGGATATTGCCTATTGCCCAGCTGACATTGCACGCCTCAAACGGGCAGGCAAGAAGGCTATTATGTTAGGAATAGAGAACGGCTATGCCATAGGAAAGGACCTGAGTCAGTTGGAACACTTTGCCAAGCGCGGCATTGTCTATATGACACTCTGCCACAACGGCGACAACGACATCTGCGACTCTGCCAAGGGCAATGCCGAGCATGGCGGATTGAGCCCGTTTGGAGAAAAGGTAGTTCAGGAGATGAACCGTCTGGGCATTATGGTGGACATGAGCCATGCTGCCGAATCCAGTTTCTATGATGCTCTGGAGGTTAGCAAAAAACCCATTGTCTGCAGTCACAGTAGTGCCCGTGCCCTTTGCAATCATCCCCGTAACCTTACAGATGAACAGATGAAGGCATTGGCTCAGAAGGGTGGCGTAGCACAGGTTACCATGTACAACGGATTCCTGCGTACCGATGGTCAGGCTACCATCCTGGATGCTGTAGAACATCTGAACCACATGGTCAACATCATGGGCATCGAGCATGTAGGTATCGGAACCGACTTCGATGGTGATGGCGGTGTACCTGGCATGGCTAATGCGTCAGAGGTTATCAACTTCACCCGTCGCCTGTTGCGCGAGCGCTATTCAGAGGAACAGATCCAGATGATTTGGGGAGGCAACTTCCTGCGTGTCATGGAACAGATAAGAAACAATTAGGCTTATTTACTCAACTTTCACAAGTTTCACTTGCTCTGTTTCATGGAGCAAGGGGCAAGGAGCAAGAGATTTGAAAAAGAATAATAATGATGAAAATCCAAACAGAAAACTTATGGAGAAATGAGGCCATGTGTATAACTATCCTCTTGCCCCTAACCACTTGCCCCTTGCCCCTAAAATTGAGTTTACGATACTTAAATTATTTATAAATAATGAGATACATTCTATTTGCCGTTATGGCCAGTATGCTTGTTGCCTGTGGCGGCAGGAGCGGAAGGAATATAGGCGGGCCCGACACCATTACACTGGCCCCCTGCCCTACCTTTAATGCAGACACCTGCATGAAATACATTCAGGAGCAGTGCAACTTCGGCCCTCGTGTAACGGGTTCCAAGGAGGCAGGACTGTGCCGTCAGTACCTTGTAGAGCAGTTCCGTCGTTTTGGTGCTGTGGTAGAGGAACAGCAGGCTGATGTTACCCTGTGGGACGGAAAGGTACTTCCCGCCTGCAACATCATTGCTAAGTTGAATCCCGACAATACAGACCGTATCATCATCTGCGCTCATTGGGACAGTCGTCCTTGGGCGGATAACGATGAGGATGAGAAGAATCACCGCACTCCCGTTCTGGCTGCCAATGATGGTGCCAGCGGTGTAGCTATGATGATGGAGATTTGTCGTCTGCTGCAACAGAATCCCATAAAGGTGGGTATCGACTTTATCTGTTTCGATGCCGAGGATATGGGAACGCCCCAGTGGGCAGAGACAGAAGAATCCGCCTCAGACACATGGTGCCTGGGCTCTAAGTTCTGGGCAGAGCGTGCCAGAGAGGAAGGCTACCGTGCACGCTATGGTGTGTTGCTTGACATGGTTGGTGGCAGAGGCAGTGTATTCCCTGCCGAGAAGGTAAGTCAGGATTATGCTGAGCCCATAGCCAGCCTGGTGGTACGCTTGGGAAATCAGATAGGATACGGACATTACTTCCCCCTGAACAGGGAGGGCGGCTACCTGATGGATGACCACGTAAACGTAAACCGCATAGCCCGCATCCCCTGCATAGACATCGTGCCTAACTTCACAGACGGCCCCAGCAGCTTCGGTCCCACTTGGCACACTGTCAATGATACACCAGAGAATATTGACGTCAACGTCCTGGAGGCTGTAGGACAGACATTGACACAACTTATTTACAACGAGGAACTATGACAATCAACGAAATACAAGACGAAATAATTGAGGAATTCTCCGATTTTGACGATTGGATGGACCGCTACCAGATGCTCATTGACCTGGGCAGCGAGCAGTCGCCTCTTGACAACAAGTACAAGACAGAGCAGAACCTGATAGACGGATGCCAGAGTCGTGTTTGGCTGCAAGCCGACATGCAGAACGGCCTCCTTCACTTTCAGGCCGAGAGCGATGCCCTAATAGTTAAAGGTATTGTGGCACTGCTCATCAGAGTCCTCAGCGACCATACCCCACAGGAGATTCTGGATGCCGACCTTTACTTCATCGAGAAGATCGGCTTGCGCGAGCACTTGTCTCCTACTCGTAGCAACGGCTTGCTGGCTATGCTAAAGCAGATGAAGCTTTACGCACTGGCGTTTAAGTCCATTGAACATTGAACATTGAGCATTGAACAATTAAGCTAATAAGCCACTAAGCTAATAAGCTACTGAACATTAAAGAGTGAACATAGGAAACATTAATCTTGGAGAACGCCCTGTTCTGTTGGCACCCATGGAGGATGTCACGGATATTGGTTTCCGTCTGCTTTGCAGGCAGATGGGAGCTGCTATGGTGTATTCCGAATTTGTCTCCAGCGATGCGCTGATACGCATGGTCAACAAGAGCCTGGAGAAGTTGAAAGTCTGCGACGATGAACGTCCTGTTGCCATTCAGATATACGGCAAGGATGTGGATTCCGTTCGTGAGGCTGCCAAGATTGTTGTCGACCAGGCACACCCTGATGTACTGGACATCAACTTCGGCTGCCCTGTCAAGAAGGTGGCAGGCAAAGGCGCTGGAAGCGGCATGCTGCAGAATGTGCCCCTGCTGTTGGATATTACCAAGGCTGTGGTAGATGCCGTTCCTGGCACTCCTGTAACAGTCAAGACCCGCTTGGCTTGGGACGAGAAATCGCTTTACCTTCCTTCCGGCACACCGTTTATTGTGGACTTGGCAGAAAGACTTCAGGACTGTGGCATTCAGGCCCTTACCCTGCACGGCAGAACACGTGCCCAGATGTACACAGGAGAGGCCGACTGGACCCTCATAGGAGCAGTGAAGGCTAACCCACGCATGCACATCCCCATTATTGGAAACGGAGACATCACCACAGCAGAACGTGCCCGCGAGTGCTTTGATCGCTATGGCGTAGATGCCGTTATGATAGGTCGTGCCACCTTTGGCCGCCCCTGGATATTCCACGAGATAGCACATCCTGAGACTCCGTTATCCCTGGACGAGAAGATAGATATACTGAAGCAGCAGGTACTGACCTCCGTAGAACGTATCGATGAGTACCGAGGCATCCTGCATGTACGTCGCCATCTGGCAGCAACACCCATCTTCAAGGGCATTCCCAACTTCCGCGAGACTCGCATCCGCATGCTACGTGCCGAGACGGTAAAAGAGCTGTTCCGTATAATAGAGGATATACGGGGAATGCTGAAATCAGAAGTAATCATTCAAATTTAACTTTCAGACTAATATGGCAGAAAACAAGCAGAACAAGAGTCGACGCGACTTCCTGAAGAGACTGGGATGGGGCGGCGCCTCAGCAGTGGGAATGATGGCTATTGCGCCACTAAGTGCCTTGGGCAAACCCGAAGAGCAGACAGCAGACCCAGGCAAGATGTCTATCCGCGAGAACCGCAGGACAGGAGACAAGGTATCACTCCTGGGATATGGCATGATGCGCCTTCCTTCTAAGGACCGTGTCATCAATCAGGATATGGTGAATCAGGAGGTTGACTATGCGCTGGCGCATGGTGTAAACTACTTTGATACAGCCCCCATCTATCATAACGGTCATTCCGAGGAGGCTGTAGGCCTTGCACTCTCGCGTCATCCTCGCGACAAGTACTTCGTTGCCACCAAACTCTCCAACTTTGGGCGTAACCAGTGGAACCTTGAAAGCTGCAAGCAGATGTACCAGCGTTCTATGGAGTTGCTCAAGGTTGACTACATAGACTATTACCTGCTGCATAATGTAGGTGGCAAGGGGCTTGATGACTTCAAGGCCCGCTTCGAGGATAATGGCGTTCTGGAATACTTCCAGCAGGAACGTAAGGCAGGTCGTATCCGCAACCTGGGTTTCTCTTTCCACGGAAGTATTGAGACTTTTGACTATCTGATTGACAACAACGATGACTTTGAATGGGACTTTGTCCAGATTCAGATGAACTATATAGACTGGCGTCATGCTGATGCCCGTCGAGGCAATACCGATGCCGAGTATCTATACAACAAGTTGGAGAAGTCAGGTATTCAGTGCGTTATCATGGAGCCGCTCTTGGGTGGTCGTCTGGCCAATGTACCAGAGGATGTAAAGGGTATGCTGAAGGAGGTACGCCCAACAGACAGTCCTGCACGATGGGCTTTCCGCTGGGTGGGTTCACATTCCAACATACTGACCGTATTGTCTGGTATGACTACCATGGAGGTGCTAAAGGAGAACGTAGCCACCTACTCGCCCCTGGAGGCTTGCAGCGATAGCGAGTTTGCCCTGATGGAGAAGATTGCCGACAAGATGAACGGTGTTCCCGTGGTTCCCTGCACCTACTGCAAGTACTGCATGCCTTGCGGCTTCGGGCTGAACATACCAGAGAACTTTGCCATCTACAACAAAGCCGTTACGGATGGCATCCTGCCGTTGCCAGACAAGACTGCTCCCGACTATCAGAAACGTCTGGAAACCGTCAACAAATTATTCCAAAAAGGACTCAACAAGAAACAATGGGCCACTAAGTGTACAGATTGTGAAGCGTGCCTTCCCAAGTGCCCGCAACACATCCGTATCCCCAACCAGATGGGCCGCATTGCAGAAATATTAAGGAAAAGATAATGAAGAAAAGATTGTTTACAGTTCCCCTGCTGGCTCTCACACTCATGAGCTTTGTGCAGGATTCACCCATTTCAGAAGAACAGGGCATGACGGTGATCAACACCACCACACTCTGCGCCGATGTCAAAGGCTATGCTGATGCCACTCCCATTAAGATCTATATCAAGGACGGTAAGATAAACAAGATAAAGACCCTGCACAATGCAGAGACTCCCAAGTTCTGGGCTTTGATTAAGAAAGAGATGATGCCCAAATGGGAAGGCATGGATGTCAAGAAGGCTGCCAAGGCCAAGGTAGATGCCGTCACTGGCGCCACCATGTCCAGCAAAGCCTTGCTGAGGAATGTACAGGCCGGCTGCGATTACTACGTTAAGAATCAAAAGTGAAGAATTCACTAACCGCTAACCGCTAACCGCAATGATTTACGATTTCTCTGAGATAGTACCTCGCCGGGGTACTGACTGTGTAAAGTACGACCGTGTGGAATGGTGCTGTAGTAACAAGGATGCCATACCTATGTGGGTGGCCGATATGGACTTCCGTACACCACCCTTTGTATTGGAGACCATGCAGCAACGTATGCAGCAAGGTATCTTGGGCTATACCTGTAGCCATGATGCCTACTGGGACAATATCTGCCGTTGGAACCACGAACAGTTTGGCGTAGACCTGAAACGCGAGGAGGTTACCTACATCCCCGGCGTTGTCTGCGGCATATACCTATGTGTACAATGCTTTACAGAACCAGGCGATAGGATTCTTATCCAGGAACCTGTCTATCACCCCTTCCGTATTGTGCCGGAGCATAGTGGCAGACAGATAGTGTTCAACTCACTGGTACGCACCCAGGAGAGTTTTACTATGGATATGGACCAACTGCGTCGCGATATCAAGGGCTGCCGCATGATGATTCTCTGTAATCCTCACAACCCTGCCGGCATTTGCTGGACACGCGAGCAGCTCCAGGAGGTTGCCCATATCTGTGCCGAGGAAGGCGTTCTGGTTGTCAGCGACGAGATTCATTGCGACATGCTCCTTGAGGGCCGACGCCATATACCCTTTGCCAGCGTCAGCGACGAGGCGCGTCTGAACAGCATCACCCTGCAGGCACCCACCAAGACGTTCAATATGCCTGGCATTGTAGCCTCTCAGGCCATTGTCTATGAGCCTAAGAAACGTCGCAAGTTCTTTACCTATATCGAGGGAAACGACTTCGACCTGGGCAATGTCTTTGCCTACGACTGCGTAGCTGCCTGCTACAGTCCTCAGGGATTGGAATGGAAGACCCAGATGCTGGATTATGTGCAGGGTAACATAGACCTGCTTTGCGAACGCATGCAGCAGGAATGCCCCCAGATTGTCCCCATCCGTCCGCAAGCCAGCTTTCTGGTTTTTCTGGATTGCAGAGGCTTAGGCTATGAGACACAAGAGGAACTGGATGATTTCTTTGCCAACAAGGCACAGGTCGGCCTTAACTCAGGTGCCATGTTCGGACCTGGCGGCAAAGGCTATATGCGCATGAATGTAGGTTGTCCCCGTTCCATTGTCAATAAGGCTATCGACCAGATTATTGCAGCATTACAGTAGCATATTTATATTAGTACAAAACCCTTACTGCCACCTTTTACCACAAAGGGTCCAGTACTCCGCCTAAAATACTCCAGTACTCCGCCTAGAGGACTCGAGTACTCTGGTTAAAGGACTCGAGTACTTTGGCAGGAGTACTGGAGCACCTTTGTAGTTCGCTGATTTAGGTTGTCAGTTCTTCTGCCTTACGACTGGATAGAGTTGACTGGTTATTAAACTACGACTGCTCTCTGTTGTCAGTCTTTTGACAATAGGGGCATTCCCTTACTTCCATATTTATTCTGTCAATTAATGCATCTATTCAGCCACTCCCCGATGGTATCCATTATCTGATATTGCTTGCTTCGGTCAATCTCTCCATCCCCTCCATGCATAAAAAGACGCTCAACACTATAGTCCATCAGATTGTGAGTCGCATCAACAATTACGGACGTATAGTTCTTGTTGCCGTTCTCATGCATTGTCTTCTCAAACTCAACAATGTTTGTGGAACATAAAACATTATAATCATGGTGGCCACTAAGAAACAGTATGGGGCATTTTACCTTCTTGTAATAAGGCTTGGCATTATACCACATACGCGGAGCCATATAGTCTTCTTCCATTTGTTTCTTCAAAAAACGAGTAATTAATGGCACAAAATGCTCTTTACCATTCTTTATGCTTCCTTCATACTTTTTGTATAAACGCTTGGCGTAATCCTCCTTGTCAACTATTCGGGAGTGTTTCATGTCATCTATCATCATCTGAGACATGGCAGAGTATTCATGATATTGAAGTCCAAAACCCACGTTTGGCGGGATATACCTGGCTCCATCTTTAAAGAATGGTAGTGCAATAGCGGTAAACCAGTCTGTAAATATACCCGTCCATTTGGGATTTTCATAAAGGGTATATATCTGATGGTCCTTCTGATCTTGTGGCTTAACATTTGTAACCAGTTGAATTAGAAACGATGGTTTGGAAACAGCCGATGCAGATATCAGTGCAGAGGCGCCAGATTCACTAGTACCTATAAATCCCATCTTATACTTCTTGAACGCCTTGTTCTTTTTCAGGGAATTATAGACATCTGCCGCATCGTCTGCCATATCGAACAATGTAGTCAAGGATGTGGAATCCTCGGAATGAAGCGCGCGGTTATCATAGAAGCAGCAGGAAATGCCATCGGCTAACAATTTGTCCACCAAGTAAGAATAAAGAAACCGGGCTACCTCAGCTTTTTGTTGTCTGTGATTTACGAAAATCACCAATACCTTTTTATTTAATTTCTCAGGGCTAAGTACTTTACCACAGCGAAGACTCCCGTCGCGCATTTGAAACTGACATGGAATGCTATCACCGTATGCCGACAATGAAGATAAGAGCAGAGCCAAAAGGCTAAATATAATGTGTCTCATTGTTTATTTCTTTTGTTGAAGGTATGATATCATATTTTTTACCTTTGCTACGCAGTAGTATGTTCGATAAGAAACAGGGCAGGTATATTTCACGCCATATTTGTTGGCCGTCCAACTTAGGTTCATAAAATCAATTTCCAACTCCAATCGGCGCTCATCATCTGTCATAAAACCTATCCACGATTTTATCAAACGAAGATGCTCTTCCAACGAGAACTCAATCATAGACGTTCCGTAGGGACTGTTCAACAGAGTGTAAAAGTCCTGCATCAGATTGTCAGCCTGAGGGGAAAGCTTGATTTTCTTTCCTTTCTTTTTATCCTGAATCATCCTATAGACGGTTTTCAGGTAGCGTTCCTTTGAGCCGTCATAAGAGATG
>Ga0265298_10003553_pt1 | contig 20527 bp, 14 predicted proteins | sample AusTroGonzalo_MG_3_FD_193486 | JGI IMG/M metagenome (GOLD analysis project Ga0265298, IMG submission 193486) | Bovine rumen microbial communities from tropical cattle in Woodstock, Queensland, Australia - Gonzalo_01 | ecosystem: Host-associated > Mammals > Digestive system > Stomach > Rumen ... | reverse complement strand
CTTCCGATCTCCTTCTCCCCGCCCTCGACCAGCTGGTAGGCCTCGTCTATGAAGAGGATGTTCCCCCTGGCCCTTTCCAGAAGCGCTTTCATCTTGAACTCTGTCTCGCCGATATACTGCCCCACCATCTGGCTCTTCTCTGTTCTGATGACCCGGCCGCCGGAGAGTATGCCCCAGGAGGCGAACACCTTACCGATGATCTCCGCCACGGTTGTCTTGCCGGTGCCGGGGTTACCCAGGAACGCCATGTGAAGGCGCGGCATGTTGGTGGGAAGCCCCATCTCCATTCTCCTTCCGGCCAGCCGTACGGCATTGAGGTAATCCTTCACCTTGGTCTTTATCTTCTCCAGGCCTATGAGCTCGTCGAGCTCAGCCATGGCATCGCCCTGATTGCTTGCTAGAGCCGGGACGTCACCCGGAAGGACCAGGGAGAGCTGTTCCTGCGAGGGACTCTCCAAGGAATCCAGCCTTCCGTACATCGCCGGGATGATCTCCTCGTCGAAAAGACGCTGGACAAGCCATGCATTCTGGAAATCCGGTCCCCGGTGGTTGTACTTGTGGAGGATGTACATCTCCAGTTTGCGCCTTGCCTCGGGAGAGAGCTTTAGCCGCCTTCCCCTGCAGCAAGCGTCAATCATCCAGAATAGCTCGTCCGGGAGGAAATCCTCCATATAAATGGGTTTGTTGAAATGGCGACAGAGGTCCGGATTGGCGGCAAATAGAGCCTCCATCCCTTCGGGTTCGCCAACCAGCACCAGCATCCAGCGCGGGTACTTGTCCTTGTTCTGAAGGGCATCCGTCAGGGCGCGGATTATCATCCCTTCTGTGTCATGGTTCTTTGGCTCCGTGCGGTAAAGCTCGTGGGCGTTCTCAAAGACCAGCGTTCCGCCCTGGGCCTTTGCCACTGCCGACTCTACGGCTTCGAACTCGCCGTTAACGACCGACGAGGAGAGTTTCGAGAGGCGGGTCACGTATGTCTCTTCTGTATCCAGGTACCCCAGTGCCTTATAGATTGATGCCATCAGCGTGACGCAGGATGATTTCCCCGTGCCGGGATGGCCTATCACGGCAGTATGCAGAGACGGTACCCCGGCACCAAGTCCCGCCTCCAGGCGGAGACCGTCTATACGGCGGCGGGAGCACATCTGATGCATCCTTCTTTTGAAATTCCCCCAGCCAGGGAACATATCCAGCTGAGCGAGCTGCTCCTCGGCCGTGTCCTCGTCCGATACATGGACACTCTCCGTCTCCTTGACGGGCCAGTCGCCCTGCACGGGGATGAGATGCTGTCCGATTAGGACGTCATTGCGTCTCAGGCTCAGGGTCAGATGATCCACCCCGTCATCCAGGGTGTAGTCCTGGTCGATGATATCCGGAAGGAAGAACGGAGGGAAGCGCAGCCTCTCGCCCTCTTGCAGTGCTGCAAAGTCTTCCGCGAAGATCTCGTTTTCCTCCACCAGGTCACTCCCCTTCAAGGATACCTCCAGGCGGAGGTTGTCCCTCCGGGCGGAGAGCTTCTCAGCACTCAGTTCCACATGGATGTACTGGTCCCGCTCCAGGCAGATTATCTCTGTCATTCCGGGGATACCGGAGGTCTCCCGGCTGGTATTCACGCAGCAGTAGACGCGGTAGTCCCCCATCTTGACCGGCGGCAGATAGCCCTTCGGCGAGTCGAACACTTCCTCTAGGTCCAGGTCGTCCATAAACTCTCTGAGGGCATCAGAGGCTCCGCTCTCAGGCAGGTTCTCCAGAGAGGACTGCGTCATTTTCCACTCAAGGTACGCAGAGGCGAACCACCAGACGGTCTTGTCCTCGTAACGGTCGAAGATAGCTTTTTCTAAAGCATTGCGGTCTAATCCTTCCGCGATCTTCTTATCTATAAAGTCCATGACGCGCTTCCCCGCCGGAGACGGATTGGTGAAAAGCGCACCGGGATAAATACTCTCAGGTTGTGCCATAATTACGTGATGAATCACACAAATTTAAGAAATTATTACCATATGACCTATTGGTCATGCAACATTATGCTGGCATATTTCATCTATAATATGTATTTTTGCAGCGCAAAGCCGGCTCTCATGCTTACCTGAACAATCCTTCTGATTCAACAAAACGATGTCAAAACCCCGGACGAAGGTCCACTCCGAAGGGATAACTGTACCCTGACGGCAAGACCGGGGATCCGGTATAGTTCTTTGTAATAATCGTTTTGTTATGCCAAACAAAAAGTACACGCTTGTCGCCTGGACAGAGAAAGGCGAGGTCCGGATGATTCCTTCACTTGTCAACGAACTGTCCGTCCCCTACCGGGAAAAGATTGAAAGCATCGAAGCCAAGTGGCAGGAGGTAGAGAACGAGGTGGGATGGCTCATCGCCCAGAGCAAGGCCCACGAACAGTTCGCCCAGTTCCTCCTCCGTAGCGGCTATCCAAAGGAAGCCTTCATCGAGTACAGCAACGCCGCCGAGGTCTGCTCCTTCTGCTCGGACAAGCTCTGGCGGCAGGGCGTGAGGGGTGATTTTCCCACACTACCCCTGCTTCACCGCTTCCTGGCGATGCACCGCGAGTGCATGAGGCTTATCAAGAGGGTGCCCAGCCTCAAACTGCGCTACGAAGGCAGCCAACTGGAGAGCCTCTACCTTTGGTTCACCCTGGATGAGAGGGATTGGGATGAGGAGTTCGAGCTGGCCCAAGAGATCCGCCGTGCATGGCGGTTCGGGAGGGCCAGCTAGCCCTCCTCCGTTCACAGAATCACTAAAGGTAACATGGCTTTTGTTTAAAATTCTTTGATGTTAAGAAATAATATGTATTATGTGCCATGAATGTAAATCGGGGTTAATATTAACTTGGATTAACATTATGAAGTTCTACGACAGGGAGAGTGAAATTAATATTCTGAAAGAAAACGAGTTGCAGTCAAGGCTGAGTCCGACCAGAATCCTCTTGATTACTCAATAGAGCAACAGGCAAATGAGATTCTTGAAGCTGTCACCTCGACAATGGCTACTGGTGAACATCGCGGCACCGCCAACGGTCATGACGGCTGCCTGTTTACAAGTAGAGTTAACGGCGAGAGCATCTTCCTTCCGGCATCCGGATGCAGGATGGCAGACTCCCTTAGTTTTGTCGGGCGATATGGATTCTTCTGGTCATCGTCCCTTAATGAAGATCAGTCTGACGTAGCGTGGTATCTTCTCTTCGACCAGGACGGAGCACGTATTGGAGACCGCTATCGCTATGCCGGGCGCACGATACGCCCCGTAAGGCTATAGCCCGGCTTATACGAGCTTATAAATCTCGCTGATATGAAGGAATCCCCTCTTCTCAAAGAAGTGGTGCGCCGTACTGTTATTCTTTCCGGACTCGAGGTAGATGTCCGTTATTCCCCGTGAGCGCAGCCAGTGGACAGCTGTCTCAAGCAGAGAGTTTCCCACCCCTCCGCCACGGCACTCGCTCCGTACAAGGACGTCGCACACCATTCCGAAGGGAGCATCCCCGTCGTCTTCGATGTCCGCTACGCAAAAGCCCTGTATCCGGCCTTCCGTGTCAACGGCCTTCCACACCTCGGCGAACGAGTCGTCCTCGATATGCTTCAGGATGTATCTCATCCATTTCTCCCTGGCGTCTGGGGCAGGGCGCATGACGAACTGGCCGTCTTCGAGGATGCCTTCTCCCACTCCCATCTGCATTTCTCCGTGGGAGATGTACTCAGGGTAGTCTGTAATGTGTCCAATAAAGAGGTCTGCAAGGGCCTGGGCATCCGTTGCCGCCGCGGGGGCTATATTGATTCTATTCATGTTTCTTTGAGCGTTTCATTGAAATGACTGTCTTGAAATAATGTAACAGGACATATCCTACTGCAAAGACAGTGAATCCGGCCACCACGGCAATGAGCCATGCGGCGACAGGACCGGTGTCCTCCCATTTGGGAACCAGTTTTGTCAAGAAATCCATCTTGGTTTCCTGGTAGAGGAGCTCGCAGGTAGAGGCGACGGAAATGACTGCAAGGACAAAACTCAGGAAGAAGTCACTGCGCATGTTCTTGTAGTCCGCTATGTTATGAAGGCTGCTGTCCACATTCTCCATGAGGGTATTGAGGCGCTCGTAATCTTCATCCAGCCCGAGCCTTCTGGATGTACGGTTATACATCACCTTGTGGGAAGGATACCTTGCGTATTTGAGGATGTCAAGCTGGGAGACAAGCCTTGTAAGCCGGAGGCTGAGGTCTGCATTCTCCTTAATGAGGGACTCTTGGCCCCCCTTACCCCCGGCATTCAGGGTGGAGGCGATTAGTTCGTCGGTCGCCAGGCTGATGATGTACTTCTTCGCAAGAATCATCTGGACGATCAGTAGGTACTCCGGCCAGGAGACATGATAGAAGGCCCGCTCCCTGAGGTGTTTTTTCCAGTTCACTCCGCTTACCTTCTCCCCTCGTCTTCCATACGTGCCTATAACGACACAAACGCTACTCCCTGCAAGGACCAGGTCATCCGTATCTATTGCTATGCTTTCCCCGCAGACCTCGTCATAGGCGCTGGGGTCACGGTAAGGCCATTCCTCGGGATACAGGGAAAGGAGGCCTACCAGTTCGGCCTTGTGTTCGTCCCTGATATGGTTGATTATTTGAGCCTCCGTGAGTTTGCCGCCTGCTTTTTTTTCCTTGAAAATATCCCCTCCTTGAGGCCCAAAATGCTTGATGTCCTCCCAGATGTCGACCATGGCGTAGCGTCCGTCTCTCTCAAGGTCGAAGGGATGAGCCTTCCACTCGCTGGTCAAGCGTGCTTTTTCCTTCCGAGAAAGTGTTTTCCAGGTTTCCTTATTATATCCGTGAAGATCCGGCCTGCTCCATTCTCTTTCAAGCCTTTTACGCTGCTGGAGGGTTGTCTCTCTCTTGAACTGAGAACAGTACTTGTAGATATAGTTCTTGTAACGGATTGCAATCTCATCGAAACTGTTCCAAGTGGATTTGGTATCAAACTTCTCACCTTGCTCCAAGGGATCTCCGTTTTCGCTAAACCAGATGGAATTGACACTTATCTTGGTTTCATACTCGATGGTCGTCATTGCGTCCTTATCGTTTTCCTTCTGTGACCAGTGCTCCGCGTTGAGCCATGTGCTGAGGAAAATGATGACGTGGTCTGTGTCAGCGTCTGTAGAAAGCGAACAAGCCAGCCCGTCGAACAGGAACCGATACGTGATCGATGCAGTGTGACCAAAGAAAAGGCTCATCTCCACGTTACAATGCCCGTCTAGGGTTATAGGCGTGATTTGTTCGTCTTCCTCCTTCTTTTTTATCTCCATCTTGAAATCGAATCCCCGCAGGCTGTAACGCCTGACGTTTCCCTTCATGGGTATCCGGCGGGTCTTTCCGAAAAGAGTCTTTTTCGTTGAAGGAGGAGCCTCGAAAGGGCTGTTCTGAGGGAGATAGAAGATAAGGTTCTCGATATTTCTCTTCTCCACCCATGCAATTGGGGTCTTGAGGACATCCGCTCTTTCGAAGAACTTGCATTTATTGTTTTCATGTTCTTCAACCAGATCCTTCTTCTGCAGTTTGATGCCCATTTCTTCCACGGCCCTCACCGGCAGGATGAATTCCTTGGCGTGATGGACTGAGAATGTCTGAATAAAAACCGCGGAAAAACCCGGATAAAGAAGCTTCTGGCTCATATTTTACCTTATTAGGATTATCAAATATAACACTTATTATTATTCACCTCTCCTTATAGATCTCTTCCGCTGCAATCCTTATGCGGGCAACAACGTCTTTCTGTTTTGGGAAACAGTAGAAGAGACGGTCACGGTTACCTATGCACACGACATCTCCAAGCTCGTACCAAAAGTAGTCTGAATAGACACTGTAGATGGATGCGGGACTCTGCTCATAGTGGAGTTTGCCGTTGCAGCCGTCAAGGACAAAGCCCTTGGAAGAGCCATTACGTCATCAAATGGCTTCTTCAGAACATGTATTTTCGCGCTATTTCTTCTTCAACAGTCCGCCGAGGAGGCTGGTGGCAGCGCCCAGGAGGCTGGAACCAGCGCTGCTCTTGTTGCCGCCCTTGAGGGTGATTAGGATGTCGTTGATGTCAACGTCGCCGTCGCCGTCCTGATCCTTGAGGATGCCGCCTAGCTTACCCATAATGCCGGGGATAAGGGCTGTGAGCGTACCGCCAAGATTGCCAAGACTCAACTTGGAAACTATGTTCTTGGTGAACAGGTTGGTTGCAAGGTCTGTGATGCTGCTCTTCTGGGCCGATGTTTTTCCGGTAAGCAGATTCTTGATCTCATCTATACCGCCGGCTTTGGTTGCCGTCTGGGTAAGAGAACCGAAAATGGAGTCTGACATACCGCCAAGGACCTGCTCCTTGAGGTTTGAAGGGATGTCCACCTTTCCTGCAGCAGAGGTGACCTGCTTGAGGATGAAATCGCTGAGATTGATGTTTGCCATGGTTATAGATTTTAGAGTCCTATTGACTTGAAGAAATCATTTCCCTTGTCGTCCACCAGAATAAATGCCGGGAAGTCTTCCACGGTAATTTTCCAGATAGCTTCCATGCCAAGTTCGGGGTATTCCACGCATTCGATGCTGCGGATGCTGCTTTGGGACAGAACTGCCGCCACACCGCCTATGGTGCCCAGGTAGAAGCCTCCGTGCTTTTGGCAGGCATCGGTGACCACCTTGGAACGGTTGCCCTTGGCTATCATGACCAGGGAGGCACCGTGATCCTGGAATTCGTCCACATACGGGTCCATTCGGTTAGCAGTAGTGGGGCCCATGGAGCCACAAGGGTAACCGGCCGGTGTTTTGGCTGGACCTGCGTACAAGATGGGATGGTCTTTGAAATAGGCGGGCATCTCTTCGCCGGCGTCAAGGCGGGCCTTGAGCTTTGCATGGGCAATGTCACGGGCCACAATGATGGTTCCCTTCAGGTTTACGCGGGTTCCGACGGTGTATTTGGTGAGCTCGGCACGCACGGCATCAATGCCTTTATCCAGGTCGATTTCTATGCCCTTAGGGCCCTCGCCTGGACGGCGGAGCTCTTCCGGAATGAGCTCGGAGGGATTGGAGTCCATCTTCTCAATCCAGACACCATCGGCATTGATCTTGGACTTGATATTGCGGTCTGCGCTGCAGCTCACACCCATGCCTATAGGGCAGCTGGCGCCATGGCGCGGCAGACGGACCACGCGGATGTCGTGAGCCAGGTACTTGCCTCCGAACTGAGCGCCCAGGCCAATCTTCTGCGCCTCCTTCAGGAGTTTTTCCTCCAGGTCGATGTCACGGAATGCGCGGCCTGTCTCGTCACCGGTGGTGGGCAGATTGTCGTAAAACTTTATACTGGCCAACTTTACCGTAAGGAGATTCTTTTCGGCCGATGTGCCGCCAATAACGAATGCTATATGGTAAGGCGGACATGCTGCCGTGCCAAGGGAGCGCATCTTCTCCACCAGGAAAGGAATGAGGGTGCCTTCGTTCTGGATGGTGGCCTTGGTCATGGGGTAGAAGTAGGTCTTATTGGCACTGCCGCCGCCTTTTGCCACCATGATGAAGCGATACTCATCGCCCTGGGTGGCCTCGATGTCGATTTGAGCAGGAAGGTTGCACTTGGTATTTACCTCGTTGTACATATCCAACGGAGCGTTCTGGCTGTAGCGGAGGTTCTCCTGGGTGTAGGTGTTGAATACGCCTTTCGAGAGCGCTTCCTCGTCCTCAAAATCCGTCCATACACGCTGGCCCTTTTCGCCATGGATGATGGCGGTGCCGGTATCCTGGCAGAATGGGAGTACACCCTTGACGGATGTTTCTGCATTGCGCAGGAACTGCAGGGCAACGTATTTGTCATTGTCCGATGCCTCCGGGTCCCTGAGGATCTTGGCCACCTGCTCATTGTGTGCGCGGCGCAGCATGAACTGACAGTCGTGGAAAGACTGCTGTGCAACAAGCGTAAGAGCCTCCGGAGAGACCTCCAGAATGGTCTTGTCTCCAAACTTTTCTGTCTTTACAAGCTTCTCCGATCCTGGAATCTTGTAGTACTCTGTTGTGTCAGGTCCCAACTGGAACATTGGGGCGTATTTAAAATCAGGCATTTTTGATACAGTTTATTATCAATCATACAAAAATAGCCATTCCCCGCGACCTTCGCAAATCTTTTGGAATGTTTGGTTAATCAAAAAAAAGTGCATATCTTTGCACCAACAAGAAAAGACCTGCGCAACATGAAGTCTTAAGTTCCTACTTGAGGGGTTAGTAGTGTTGGTGGAGCTTTTCTTTTTTTATGCCTTTTTCTCCCGAAACTCTGCGGGAACGAACTTCCAATGGCGGTATGGCACCCTCCAGCGACCACGGCCGGTCTCCGGCCGGGTGTTTTCGTATATGTCAAAGTCCGGGTCTCCGTTGGCCTCTTTGATAAGGCCCAGGATATGCTGGAACAATTCCTCCTTGGCCTGGGTCTTCTTGCCCGGAGTACCCTGGCTGCCATCTGGAGTTGCCAGATGCATCTTGTTCATATGGAAGGCCATCGCCCCAAGGACAATGTCCATGCACTGCTGAATAGGGTGCTTGTGGGAATCAATCTCAGAGATGTCCCAGGGCTTCAGGACAATCTTGGAATTGTGGAAGAGCGAGAGTTCCTGAAGGTAGTTCAGATGAGCCTTGAAATCGTCGTTCTGGGAGCGCGTATCCGGAATCTCGTCAAAGAACAGCTTGATTTTGGTGGGGCGTGAGGGATTGTTCTTGTGATAGGCCAGGCCAAAGGCGTGCTTGATGAACTGGTAATACAAAAGGTGGTACTGCAGGGCCGTCCCGTGACCGGGAACAATCTGGGAGGTTTCCTGGAACATCACCCGCATCTTCAGTTTCTTGTCTTTTAAAAAGCCGAAGAACACGTCCATCATCTGCTTATATTTCTTCAAATAGGGAGCCGTTACTTTCGTCCACTTGATTTCTCCGAACAGGTTCAGTTGCGTCTTCATTTCCTCCAATGCTGTATTCACCCGGTAGAAATCCTTGCTCTTCACGAGCACACCGCCGTAGAAGTGCGAATAATACGTACCCTTCGACAGCGACTCGTCACAATATATCATATACTCCCTCATAGCTCACATATTAAGGTTTACGAAGATAGCCAATCCGTCGGACCTTCGCAAATCTTTTTAAGACAACCTAGAGTAGGAGAAAAGTGAATGTATTAAGCGGGAAAGACTATAACAGTATCATTGTTAGTCATACCCCGCAGCGCTTACGCAAACAGTCATGAGGTAAGGAATAGCAAGATAATTATTATCTTTACGGCGTATAACCATACCATACAATGAAAATACGTGTACTTGAGAAGTCCTATGAGGAGGTAATGGCTCTGCCGCGGGTGGAGCATAGGGACCCGCGGAAACCTTCCAGGCTGCTGCATCTGGCAATGCGTATAGGATCCGGTTTTGATCTCCGTGACGTTGGGTTTACCTTTGATGCATCAGGTCTGAAGCGTGCAGGCAAAGGGCCGTGGCTGGTGCTTATGAACCATTGCAGTTTCCTGGACTTTGAGATTCTGTCCAGAATTATGTTTCCGAAGCCATACCACATTGTGGCAACATCCGACGGATTTGTTGGGAAAGAAGGGCTAATGAGAAGTTTGGGATGCATACCCACTCAGAAGTTTGTGCGAGACGTGACGCTGATTAGGGATATGAAGTACGCACTTCAGCACAACAGGACAAGCGTTGTGCTGTATCCGGAAGCCAGTTACTCTTTTGACGGAACCACAACCCCGCTTCCAAGAGGTTTGGGCCGGTTGTTAAAGTCTCTTGACGTTCCGGTTGTAATGTTAACCACATTCGGCTCTTTTACACGCGATCCATTGTACAACAATCTCCAGAAGCGTAAAGTCAAGGTGAGCGCGGTGGCGGAGTGCCTATACACGGCCGAAGAGGTCCGCTCCATTCCGGTGGAAGAAATGAATGCCAGACTGGACAAAGTCTTCAATCTTGACTACTTCGACTGGCAGGAAAAAAACGGAGTTAAAGTAACAGAACCCTTTCGCGCAGACAGCTTGAACCGCGTTTTGTTCCGCTGCCCGCACTGCGGAGTGGAAGGCGCCATGGAGGGCAAGGGTACAACGCTGAAATGCACGTCGTGCGGAAAAGAGTGGACAATGGAGGAAAACGGCCGCATGAAGGCCATGAATGGCGATACGGAGTATCCTCACATCCCTGACTGGTATGCATGGGAGCGTCAGGTTATCAAAAAGGAAGTCCTGAACGGCACATACAACATGTCTCTTGACGTTGATATCCGCATGATGGTGGATTTCAAGGCAATTTATGAAGTTGGCAGCGGCACGCTGCGGCACACGCCCAAGGGTTTTGTCCTTGACGGATGTGATGGCAAACTGCACTATGAGCAGAGCCCCTCTGCCAGTTACAGTGTCTATTCAGATTATTTCTGGTACGAGTTGGGTGATGTGGTGTGCATAGGCGACCGTGACAGGTTGTTCTACTGCTTCCCAAAGAAAAAGGACGTGGTTGCCCGCATCAGAATTGCCGCCGAGGAGATTTACAATGCACGAATTTGACACAAGCCAAATCCGTGCATCGGGCCGTTTTTCCCCGGCTGCATACCACTAAAAAATGGTTGTTCAAAGATTCTTTCTGTACTCTGTGGGCGTCATGCCAAACTGACGCTTAAACTGGTCGCGGAAGGTGGCGGGTGTGAAGCCTACGCTTTCTGCGATATCCGTAAGTGACATTTCCGGCTCCTCGTGAAGCAGGTGCACCGCATCATGAAGCCGCATGGAGTTGATGTATGCAGTGAACGATTGTCCGTCTGCATAAGCTGTCAGGATGTCGTTCAAAGTGCGGCGGCTGATACCAAAACGGTCAAGGATGTCCTGGCGCTGAAGGTTGGGATTGGTATAGAGCATCTCCTCATGAATGATGCGGTCGATGACTCCGAACAGTTCCGGATCCGGAGCCGAGGCGTCCGGCTGTTGTTTTTCCTGTACCTTCTCATTTATTATGCGTACCAGGGCGCGGTTCTTTTCGTTAATCTTGTGCCGCTGCACGGCAAAGTAATAAGTAACCCCGACAGCAATCAGCATTATCACAAGGATTGCTACGATGATAACATCTTTACGCGCAGCCCTTATTTCTGCATCCCTGATTTTCCGATCCTGCTCCTGAGCGTGGTACTTTGCGGCATACTCCTGGGCTTCACTCTCATGCTGCTGCCTGTTCAGCTGACTTTGGAGAGCGGCATAGCGGTTCATATACGCCAGCGCCTCAGCGGGCTTTCCCTGAGCTGTAGCGGCATCGGCCCGGTCTTTCAGGGTTACGGCATAGTCGGAATTGAGGGTATCGGCCCCCAACCGGGCCTCTACCTCTGAATCAAAGGAGAGGAGTTTGTCCCACTCTCCAAGAGCCTTCCAGGCGGGAGCAAGCATCGAGCGTCCGCCAAAAGTATGGCCATAATCCGACTGCTCCAAAAGCCGTACATATCTCCTGGCCTCAGTGACATTGGGCGGAGTGGTCCGTGCATAAGCCCGCGCTATGAAAGCCCTGGCCTGGGACTTATAGTATTGGCAATACCGTGCACGGTCAGCGCCGATGGGAGGCAGGCGAAAACTGTCTTCAGCATAAAGGGAAGGCTGTTTTTCGTACTCTCCAATCTGCCTGACGATTGCCATGCCCTCCGGGATGACAGCTTCAAAGTTACCGTCCTCCTCCAGGACGATAATCTTGCGCTTTCGGGCAACGATGCCGGCATCCATCCGGTCTACGCTGCGGGGACCGGCCTCCAGGGCGCGGATAACCTCGTCCAGCTTGGCCAGACCTTCGTCGTGGCGGCCCAGGTAGGTTAAGACCAGGCCTACTTCCGCCTCCATCCGCAAGGCTTCAGTCTCAGAGCTCCACCGGCGGCTCAGATCAACCATTTCAATGGCATACTTCAGCCAAAGCTCATAATCCTTCTGCCTGCGGGCGGTGTCCATGAGTAGCTGAAGAATATTGCTGCGCTTGTCGGCAGTGGAAGCGCTGGTGGCACGGGTGGAATCCCGCTGCAGCAGGTCCTGGCACAGGGCGATAGCCTTATTCAGGTGGGGATCATCCGGCGAGTGGGCATAGACCTTGGCACGGAGAAAATCGGCCTCATAGGCATCTACATTCCCAACAATGAGGGCCGAGTCGATGATGGTAAGCGCCCGCTCAGGGTCTGTGCCGTATGTGAGCATGGCGGCACGGGCGGTGTAAAGAGTATCTGACGCCTGAGGAATGTGTTCCGATGGACGATTACCATTCCTGGAGCAGCCCCAGAGCACCAGTGATGCACACAATAATAAATGTATATAAGTACTAGCCTTCATCCTGAATCTCCCGATGGACTTGTTCTGCTGCTGTGAGAATCTCATTTACCACCGTGTCTTTCTCATCCTCCGGAATTAAGCTCCACTGCCCCATGGCCGCATAAAGGGATGGATTATGTGCCTTGACCTTTTCCACTATACGATTTGCCCAATTATCCCGCATGGAGGACGGAACAAGTTCCAGCAACCGCTGGGGTATCATACTCTTGATGGTATTTTTCTGATTCACGTTTCTTGACCTGCTTAAAGCCGAAACGAAGATAGTAAAAAAACATATTTACTGCGGCCTTCCACATGCACGAATTTGGCAACGAGCCAAAAACGTGCAAATAATAGCGCCTGGCATAAACACTGAACGCCCCCATGAAAGGGAGCGTTCAATAATGGTATTCGATTTATGTTATTTAGTGACGGCGCGGACTGAATGTCCCCAATAACGGACTGTCTTAATTAGTTCAGGGGAGATTTCATTGGTGTTGTATTTGATGCCAAAGCCGAACTTCCATACAGAGAGGGACTGGTTCTCTCCAAGAGTGGACGAGAAGTAAGTTCCCCCAACACCGCCTGCAGGCTTGAAACCCCCAATTTCAGTTCCAGAGCGCTCTCCAGCACCGGGAAGGAATATCCACTTGTCCGTGTAACCGGCCTTTTTGCTGGTGAATTTGATACCCTTGATAGCATAAGAACCTCTCCAGTCATAGGCGCTGGCATCATCGGTAGTCATAAACTCAAGGGTGCAGTTGGCCAATAGCTCCTCCCACTCCGCCAGGGTTGGTGTACGCCAGTTTCCGCCAAGAATAACGGTTGCGGGATCATCTTCAGGGTCCAGCACGGTATTATGGTCATAAAAATCCGCTTCCTTATCATCGTTGTATTTGGTGAAATCGTGCTTGGCTGCACTATACCACTTATAGTCTTTGAATTCGTAGCCTTCTTCTTTGCCAGCTTTCCAAACCGCAATGGTCTCCTTATATGCGCTTCCTTCCTCATAATAAGGTTCCGGATCTCCCCAGGCGAAGTAGTCGCCATAGTCTCCAAGCCTTTCTGAACCCACATTGAACTTTGCCCATTTTACTGAAAGGCCAAGGTCTACTGCTTCCATGGTAAATGCAGGAGCGGACTTCTTGACAATGACCGTGCAAGTGGCCTCTTTCTCTCCGGCCTTGGCGGAGATGACCACTTCACCTGCTGCTACGGCAGTTACCAGACCGTCTTTAACAGTGGCAACCTCTTCCTTGGAGCTGCTCCAGATGACGGTTTTGTCTGTAGCATTATCCGGAAGAACAGTAGCTGTTAGTTGCACAGACTGGCCTGGCTCCAACTCTACACTGTTCTTGTCAAGTTTGAGTTCTCCCACCGGAACAGTGGTATCCTCAGGATCTGTATTAATTCCTGGAATCTCAATTTCATCACAGGCGACAACCGCCATGAGTGACGCCGCAAGGGCCCAAAAGAAACGTTTCATAGATAAAGAATGATATGTTTATACTTCTATCACTTGCAAATTTATGTTTTTCGATTCAAAAAAGCAAAGCACAATCTTATTTCACATCAATACCTCCGGAGCACAGCAAAGTGTCCGCGATAGGTTAATGAGGGTTTGGGCGTTGGCATGAGAAAGGCTTTGGGAGCCTTGTTCGTATGCTCTGATCATTCTGAGGGAGACACCACTGCGCCTCGCCAGATCCTCATCGGCTTGCTAGCGTGATCTATAAATTGTTACCAATCAATTAGTTAAGCAAAGTACCCAGGTACCATAGTACCCGGGTACTTTTGATAAATACCTGACATCCAATCAGTTATGAATCGTGCCGGGTTGTATACTATACAAATTTAAGCTACCAGTATTTATAGAACAGGGCCAGTGATTCCATTCCGGCAAACAACTGCCGCAGGAGGAAACTCTCGTTTGGAGAGTGGATGGTGTCCCTTTCAAGGCCGAATCCCATAAGCAGAGGATCTATTCCCAGAATCTTCTGCATGTCTGCCAAAATGGCGATGGAACCGCCGCCGCGGGAGGGGACTGGTTCTATGCCATAGACCTCCCCTATGGCCCTGGATGCGGCTTTATACGCAGGTGAAGAAATTGGTATGAGGAAGCCGTCCCCGCCTTCGCAGGGCGTTACTTCAACTTTTACGCATTTTGGGGCGATGGCTTTGAAATGCTCTTCAAATAGCCTTGTTATCTCCGCAGAACGCTGATTCGGGACCAGACGCATGGAAATCTTGGCATGGGCCGTGGAGGGCAGCACTGTCTTTGCGCCGGTGCCGGTGTATCCGCCCCAGATGCCGCAGACGTCAAGGCAAGGACGTATTCCGGTGCGCTCCATGGTGGTGTAGCCCTCTTCTCCGCGGATATCGTCAATGTCCAGGAACTCCTTGTATTCCTTGAGGTCGAAGGGGGCGCGGGCAAGCATGGCGCGGTCATCGGCACTCAGTTCCACCACTTTGTCGTAAAAGCCGGGCACCGCCACGCGGCCTTTGTCATCGTGCAGGGCCGATATCATCTCACAGAGGACGTTGATGGGGTTGGCAACCGCGCCTCCGTAATGGCCGGAGTGCAGGTCCTTGTTGGGGCCGGTGACCTTGACCTCCAGGTAAGCCAGGCCGCGCATTCCGCAGTTGATGGACGGCACTTTGTCCGATATCATTGTGGTGTCCGACACCAGGATGACATCGGCCCGGAGCATATCCTTGTGGGCCTCCACCCAGGCGGGAAGGGATGGGCTGCCGATTTCTTCCTCGCCCTCGAAGATGAACTTCACGTTGTGGTGAAGGAGACCGCTGCGGACCTCGTGCTCAAAGGCCTTCAGGTGCATGAACAGCTGGCCTTTGTCGTCGTTGGCGCCGCGGGCGTAGATGGCCTCTTCCCCAGTGGCCAGGTCCTTGGCCAGAACTGGCTGGAACGGGTCCGTGCGCCACTTTTCCAGCGGCTCCGGTGGCTGAACGTCGTAATGACCGTACACCAGGATGGTCTTTGGCGCGCCTATATCCTTGCAGCCGAACACCACCGGATGGCCGGCCGTCTCGAAAACATCGGCCCTGTCCGCGCCAGCCTCCAGAAGGAGTTCCGTCAGGCGATGGGCGCAACGGTACATATCGGCCTTGTGCTCCGGCTTGGCGCTGATTGAGGGGATGCATAAAAGTGAGAAGAGTTCGTCAAAAAAGCGGTCCCTGTTATCCTGGATGTATTGTTTCATACGGCTTAGTTTTTTCAAAGATACGAAATTTTTCGTACATTTGTGGACTATGGCTAAATTCTGGGTGGACATACTGGTTCCCGCAGCCATCGTGGGAGCCGTCGCGGCACAGACACTGGGAGTAGAAGTCTCCCGGGCGTCAAGGATGCGCGCAATGTTCCCGGAATACGCCAGGGATACCGTTACGGTTGCGGATACCGCGGCCAGGGATACATCGGCAGTGGATTCACTGTCGGAAGAGGACTTCTTCTTTGGAGAGGAGGAGGTGGTTGACACCACGCCCAAGATCTACGCCCGCGACACCATGCGCGTTCCGGACAGCCTCCAGTTCACGGATCCTTTCCTTTATAAATGGTATGTGGCAATCAAGGACTCCCTCACCCACCGCATTGTGGTGGATTCCCTGAAGGAAGAGGGGGACTCCCTGAACTGGCCCCTCATCGACTCCCTTTACCTTGCTGATTCCACGGCAACGGCCATTGAGAAGTTCAACCGCTGGTACGCCTCACTTTCAAAGGCTGAACGCAAGCGCTGGGATTACGAGCATATAAAACTCCCCAAGATCCAGCACAGGCAGGATTCCATCCTCCACCGCAAGGACTCCATACAGCGCATTAAGGACAGCATCACCCAGAATACTCCAAGAATCCTGGAAACCGCATTCCTGCCGGACAGCCTCTACTACAAGCGCATGGTCACCTGGCGCCACGACCGCCTCTACAACAAGGTGGAAGTGTTTGAATGGGATACAACGGCCAACTACCATTTCTACGACTATCCTTTCATGAAGGAAGACGTGGGAGCGGCCTGGCTGGGAATGCCGGGATCGGCCGTGCAGAACTTCAATTATTTCCTCCGCGGAAGGGAGAAAAGCACAAGTTTCTACGCCCCTTACGAGTACTGGACATACACCCCGGAGAACATCCCCTTGTTCAACACCAAGACTCCTTACACGGAGCTGGAGTACACCGGAAACCTGTTCTCAAGCAGCACGCTGAGCTCGGACAATTTCAGGGTGTTCACCACCCAGAATCCGCTTCCAGAGCTTAATGTGGCGCTGGAAATGAAGCGTTACGGCGGTGCTGGTACCCTTAAGAATGAAAAGACGGACAACCGCACGTACTTTGTCACCGGAAACTGGCTTGGAAAGAAATACCTTGCCCACGGCGGCTTTATATATAACAAGATAACCAGGCAGGAGAACGGCGGTATCCAGGACAACGCCTGGATCAGGGATACCACGGTGGACGTCCGTGAGATTGAGGTGAACATTGCTGCCGCCACAAACCGCTACAGCAAGAAGACCCTGTTCCTGGACCAGAGCTACAGGATTCCGTTCGAGTTTCTGGAAGAGCTCCGTCATCGCGGAGACACCACCTGGGTTAAGCCGGACACCCTTAATACGGATATTACTACCGGATTCATCGGCACGTCATCCGAGTATTCCATATATAGCAAGAAGTATGTGGACCAGACGTCCGCACCATTGTCCGCCTTCTACCGGGATGTCTTCAACCTGAACCCCAACAAGAGTACGGACTCGCTTGAGACAAGGCGCCTGGACAACCGTCTCTTTGTACGTATCCAGCCGTGGAAAGAAGACGCCATCGTCTCAAAGATTGAGGGCGGCATAGGCGACAGGTTCCAGTCCTTCTACCTTTTCCAGCCCGGAAGCTACCTGAAAAAACCGGCCAATACTGTCTGGAATTCCGTTTACGCATACGCGGGGGCAGAGGGCAGCCTGAACAAATACCTCAACTGGGACGCCACCGCCCTGCTCAATTTTGCGGGAACTGAAGCCGGGGACTTCAACATCAACGCCAACGCCAAGCTGAACATGTTCCCGTTCCGCAGGCAGCCTAACAGCCCCATGACTCTTGAAGGCCATTTTGAGACCTCCCTGTCGGAACCGGACTTCTACCAGCAGCACTTTTACTCCAACCACTTTATCTGGGAAAACGATTATTCCAAGATATCAAAGACCAAACTGGAAGCATCGTTGCGTATTCCAAAATGGCGTTTCAACGCATTTGCAGGATATGCTTTACTGAGCGGCAATATTTACTACGACTCGCTTGGCGTTGCAAAACAGAACACCAATCCGCTGAGTGTGATATCGGCCGGTCTCAGGAAAGACTTCGTATTTGGCCCGGCCCATTTTGAGAACAACGCCCTGCTGCAGTTCACGTCGGACGACTACGTACTCCCCCTTCCCACCCTGGCGCTGAACCTGAGGTGGTATGCCGAGTTAGTAGTGGTAGATCCAAAGACCATGAAGCTCCAGCTTGGCCTCAACACTCGCTACAACACCCTGTGGTACGCTCCTTCATACAATCCTGTTGCCGGTGTGTTTACTTCCCAAAAACAGGAGCTATACGGCAACTGCATTGTCTTTGACGCATTCGTGAATGTCCAGTGGAAGAACTGCTGCCTGTTCCTCAAGATGGAGAATCTGGGCAAAGGCTGGCCAATGGAAAAGCACGATTTCTTTACCGCACATCATTATATCCAGCCGGTGAGCGCACTTAAGTTCGGAATAAGCTGGCCGTTCTATCCAATGATGGGTACCAGTAAGACCATGTCGGCAAGGGCCGGCTCAGGAATGGGCGGAAGCGGTGGCGGCAGCGGTCTTGGCGGTGGCCTGGGAGGAGCCCTCGGCGGCGCCTTGGGCGGTGGAGGCGGTGGCCTTGGCGGGGCATTCAGAAGCCAGTAGCATGAGCCCTAAACTCAAATCGATACTTATCATTGCAGGCGTCACCGTGGTGTTGCTGCTTCTTCCCGTGCGTGACAAGCGTCAGGCCCCGGAACTCCCCCCGCAGCACACTCTTAACTGCGTGGTCCCTTCCAGAATTCATAAAGAGCTGGTGCTCAAGTATGCAGAGGACCAGGGACTTACCATTCACGTAGAAGAAGGCTTCGCAAGCCTGGATTCCCTGACTGCCGGCGTAATAGACCTGGCTGTGGTTCAGGATACTCTCACAATTCCCGAAGGGGCGGTTGCTTCCGCACAGTTTCTCCAGAATACCGTCTGGGTGGTCCGGGACGATGAGACCGAAGCCCTCCGCCGCATAAACCACTGGATGACTGAAGCTGCATCCACAAGGCTGTACCGCAAGATTGAAAAGGGCAAGCTGGACCGCCTGGACATGATAAGCCGGTACGACAACCTGATTAAAAAGCACGCCACGGCCATCGGCTGGGACTGGCGCCTGATTGCCGCAATAATCTACAGCGAATCCCGCTTCAACAACGATGCAAACTCACACAAGGGCGCCCAGGGCCTGATGCAGATCCTGAGTCCCAGGTACACGCAGGAGGAAGTCAGCGACCCGGACAGGAATCTGGAAATCGGCACCCGATACCTAAGGCGCCTGCAAAAGATGTACGCCCCAGTTACTGCCGATGAAACCGAATGCCTCAAGTTTGTGCTGGCATCGTACAACGCTGGAGAGGGCAAAATCCAGCGATGCATAGACGAAGCCCGTGAAAAAGGACTGGACACAACGCGCTGGGCCCCTGTGAGCACGGTTCTCCCCAAGGGACATCACACAGTATCTTACGTGGAAAAGGTCCTGGACACTTACCGGGACTACAGCCGCCTGTTCCCGGCTAATCTGCCTTGACGGTCTTGGAAGGGTCTATCCTGGCGATAAGCCTTGCCGGAAGCCAGAGAAGAAGCAGGATACCAGCGTAGGCGGCAGCATCGGCAAGGATGATGGCCGGAACGGACACGTGCACCGGCACAAAAGAGACAAAGTAATTCTCCGGATCCAGCGGAATCAGATGGGTTGTCCCCTGCACCAGGCAGAAGAGCAGCGCCAGCGCATTGCCCCAGAGCATACCCTTGAAAGCGGCCACCGCCCCGCTCCGGACGAACACTTTGCCGATGGCTCCGTCCTCCATGCCCATTGTCTTCAGCGTGCCGATGGCGGGGATGTTTCGCAGGAGCATGATCAGCAGGCCGGAAACCATATTGAACCCGGCAACCAGCGTCATCAGGATTAGAATCACTGCAACGTTGAAATCCAGAAGGGAAAGCCAGTCAAAAATCTGGGGATAAGTGTGCACGGAGGTGCCCACATAGAGGTTTTCGTCCACCAGAAGCCAGCCGATGCGGGCGGCGATTTCTTCCTGCGAAGCCTTCCCACGGTGACTCTCCCGGAGGCGGACGTCGATGCAGGACACCTGATCTTCCTCCCAGCCGCAAAGGCGTTGCATGTCCCTGATATCGGCATAGACCAGGAGGTTATCATCGGCCTCAAGAATATCCCTGTGCACTTTGACGATGTTGAACTGGCGGACGCGGACTTTCTCACCAATGAAATATGTGGTGAGCTTATCCCCAGGCCCCAGGCCTGTGATTTCTGACAGACGGTGGGGGATGGAAACGGAAAGCGCGTCATTCCCGACCTTTCCTCCGTCATTCCCGACCTGATCGGGAATCCCCTTGACGATGACGCCGTGAATGATGTCCCCGCTCTTGACGATGCCCGCACGCACAACCGACGGCTCCAGGGCCGCGACGCCGGGGATGGCCTTGATGGCTTCCTCCTTTTCAAGATGAAGAGGCATCGGCACGGGGTCCGATGACGTCCCGGAAGTGTAAGGGGTGATGCGGATATCGCCTGTCATGGCCGCCACCCCGTCCCGAATCTGATGACGGAATCCGGAACTGACGGCCACGGCTACGATAATGACAAGGAAACTGACGGCGATTGCCACCGCCGCCACGTTTCCCTTGAATTTGAGTTTTCGCGATATGAATCGTTCCGCTACCAAATGTGGACGCGCTCCTCTTCCGGACGGAACATGGGATCACCCTCCTGGATGTCCCAGGCGTCGAAGAAAGTCTGGAAGTTCTTCACGGAAACATTCACGCGGTTGACTGCCAGGGAGTGAGGATCCAGATTGGTAAGGCGGGCCTTCTCCTGGTCTGTGATGTTCTGGGCCCAGATGGCGCCATAGCTCAGGTAGAAGCGCTG
>Ga0265298_10003552_pt1 | contig 20527 bp, 10 predicted proteins | sample AusTroGonzalo_MG_3_FD_193486 | JGI IMG/M metagenome (GOLD analysis project Ga0265298, IMG submission 193486) | Bovine rumen microbial communities from tropical cattle in Woodstock, Queensland, Australia - Gonzalo_01 | ecosystem: Host-associated > Mammals > Digestive system > Stomach > Rumen ... | reverse complement strand
GGCGAATGAATTCCTTCTCCCGTCGTGTTCCAAGCTGTCAGAAAATGCTTGATAAAAGCACCTATTTGATGGATTTTATTCATAATTGGCCGCAAAATTACAAAAATTCTTGCATATATGCAAAAAAAAGTGTAATTTTGCACCATGATTTTGAATTATATTTGGATTTCGCTCATTTTGCTGGCTGTCCTGATGGGCATTGTGCAGGCGATTTGTTACGGGAATGTGGATATCTTTTCCGCTATTCTCAATTCCACTTTCGATAGTGCCAAAACGGGTTTTGAACTCTCTCTGGGTCTCACCGGCGTATTAGCGCTTTGGATGGGCATCATGAAGATCGGCGAGAAAGCAGGTGCAGTCAACACACTCGGAAAGGCCATCAATCCGTTCTTCAGCCGTATCTTCCCGGAGATCCCGAAAGGACATCCCGTTTTCGGTTCGATGCTGATGAATATCGCGGCGAACATGCTCGGACTCGATAATGCCGCTACGCCGATGGGTCTCAAAGCGATGAACGAACTGCAGGAACTGAATACCGACAAGACCAAAGCCTCCAATGCCATGATCATGTTCGTGGTACTGGGTGCCTCCGGACTCACGCTCATTCCTACTACCATCATGGCGTACCGCGCCCAACTCGGCGCCGCTAATCCCGCGGATGTCTTCCTGCCGATTCTGATTGCCACGTATGTCGCTACGCTGGTCGGCCTCATCTGCGTCTGCATAGCCCAAAAGATCAAGATGAAAGACCCGGTCGTTTTGGCAACCATCATCGGTCTTACGGCGCTCGTTGCACTCCTCGTTTGGGGCGCCACCTTACTCTCGCCGCACGCCCTTTCCGTCGTATCGGCAGCCGTTGCAGCGATCCTTTTGCTCGGCATCATCTGTTGGTTCATCATCCAGGCTATGGTACAGAAAATCAATGTGTACGAAGCCTTCATCGATGGTGCCAAAGGTGGTTTCCAAACGGCCATCAGTATCATCCCATACCTCATCGCCATCCTGGTAGCAGTAGGCATGTTCCGCGCCTCGGGAGCGATGGGTCTGCTGGAACAAGGAATAGCATGGTGTTTCGCCGCTTGCGGCATCAATCCTGACCTTGCCGGAGCCGTTCCTACAGCCCTCATGAAACCCCTCAGCGGTAGTGGTGCACGCGGTTTGATGCTCGAGGCTATGACTACCCATGGTGCAGATAGTCTCGTAGGCCGTCTCTGCTGCATCCTCCAGGGCACAACAGATACCACGTTTTACGTTCTCGCCGTCTATTTCGGCGCCGTGAACATCAAGGACACCCGCCATGCGGTCGCTTGTTGTTTGTTGGCCGACCTTGCCGGCGCCATCGCAGCCTTTGCCATCGCGCCGATCTTCTTTGGATAATATGATAAAGTTTATTACAGAAGACATAGAGATGCCGGCGCTGGATGAGCGCAAGGTGAGCAGGTGGATCAAGTCGGTAGCCGCCGACTATGGCTTTGCCATAGGCAATATCCATTATATCTTCTGCTCCGACGAACGTGAACTGGCGGTCAATCGCGAGTTCCTTGGCCATGATTATTACACGGATGTCATCACGTTTGATTACTCCACTCCTTCTACCCTCAACGGCGATATCTTCATCTCGCTCGATACCGTCCGCTCCAATGCAGAGATGGTCGGTGCGACCTTTGATCAGGAACTCCTCCGCATCCTCATTCATGGCATCCTTCATCTCACCGGTCAAGGCGACAAAACCCCCGAAACCAAAGCCCAAATGACCGCCAAAGAGGAACAGGCCCTCGCCAAATATTAGTCCCATTTTGCAATCTTTACTTTGCAAAATCCCCAAAAAGTCATTTTTCCTTGAAAAATAACTTGTTTATTTCAAAAAAAAGCCGTACCTTTGCAGCCGAATTTTGCGTGTATATACACGCCAAAGAAAGTTTTATTCAATATGCGAAAAGCCTTACTTATCATGCTTTCGGGCATTTTCTGTGCGCTCATCCAACCTATGAACGCGCAAACGATTGTGCCCGATACACTCACCTCCGATACACTCATCTCGATAGCCGATACACTCGCTTCTGACTCCGTGCCCGAATGGTACGTAGCCCCCGAGATCCCTCTCTTTTTACGCGCGCCCAAGCACACAGCCGCAGCGAAATGCGTGATGGACTCCATGCTCTCTTTCAACGTGGACTCCGTTCTGATTGAGGCTTCCCATTATGAGTACGATAATGCCGGCCGCGTCATTCGCGAGATCGTTTGGACCTATAATGCCGATGGATCCAAAACCGGCAAATCCAAGCAAGAGTACAGCTTCGATGCCTATGATAATCAAGTCATGACGGCCGTCTATGCATGGGACAATGCCACCCAGACCTGGAAAGGAACCGAGAAGTACGAATTCGTCTATGACTCCGAGCAACGCATGATCTCCAGCATCGATTATGCATGGGTCACCAACGAATGGAAAGCAGATGACAAGAAAACATGGCTTTATGACGCCGAAGGACGCGTAGCGGAGTATTTCGAATACAAGCGCAACACCTCCAATAACGAACTGCAGTATTTCAAAGGCTTCACCAAGCAATGGGATGCAGACAACAGACAGACACTGAATATCCAGTACACCGCTGCGGTCAATAATGTCTGGACAGCCGGTACGAAAAATGAATATGCGTATGATGAGAACGGCAATCTAACGCTATCCACCTTATCCACCATATCGAACGGCGCATGGATCGGTTCCACCAAAGAGACATGGTACTACGGCGGTCCTTCCGGCGAGATGACGCTATACGAGACCTATGGTTGGGCGAACAATGATTGGTCCAAAACCCTAAGCGCAGAAAAAGAGTTCGACAATGCCGGTCGTCTTATCCGCATTGAGAACTACACCTACGCCAATGGTATCCAAACCGGAACGAAGAAAGAGGAATACACCTTTACCTCCGCCGGCAAACCGGCTTCTACCATCACCTATGCTTGGGTAGGCGGCACATGGGTCGGCGCTACCAACGAGACCTGGCTGTACGATGGTCCTGCCGGCCAACTGACCCTCCATGAGAAATTCGAATGGAGCAATGATGATTGGTCCAAGACTCTCAAAGAAGAAACCGAATATTCGGGCGCAAATATCGTCCGTGTCGAGAACTATACCTATGCCAACGGCGTGCCTACCGGTACGAAGAAAGAGTTAACCACCTATTCGGGCGGCAAGAAGACGCAAATCCTCACCTTCGCATGGGAGAACGGAACGTGGGTCAATAGCAATAGAGAGACCTGGGAGTACAACGGTCCTTCCGGCAAACAAACCAAGCATGAGAAATGCGAATGGGATGGCAGCGATTGGACGGTCATGGTGCAGGAGAACACCACCTATAACGGCAATACCACCACTATCGAGAACTACGAACGCATCGCAGGCGTATGGACCGGAACCAAGAAAGAAGAAAACACCGTTGTCGGCGGCAAACCCACGCAAACTATCACATACACGTGGAATGGCGCATGGGTAGAGTCATCCAAAGAGACTTGGACATACGAATCTGGCAAAACAACCTCCCACGAGCAATATGTTTGGGAGAATAATGCTTGGAAAGGTACTGCGAAAGAAGTATGGGCATTCTCCGGTACTTATCAGACCTTGCATGAGACTTACGAATGGTATAACGATGATTGGTCGATGACCTTGCGGGAAATCGCTGCTTTTGATGCTGCGGGAAACCAAACCCTCATCGAGAATTTCACCGGAACCAACGGCACGATCAAAGGTGTCAAGAAAGAGGAATATACCTTCAAAACAACTACCGCAGGACTGAAACAAACAAGCAAAAAAACCTATACATGGAATGCGACAAAGCAAGCCTTCGTAGGCAAGCAATGGAATGTTTCGGATGTCGATGCTGCCGGTAATATCATTGAGTCATGTACTTACACTTACAACACATCGAAAGAGGCATGGGTAGGTACTTCTACGGGGCGCACGCTAAAAACCTATAATAGCGACAAGAATGTAATTGATGAAATTGTCCAAAAATGGAACACTTCGATTACACCCAACGGTTGGTTAAATAATAAACGGACGACTACTGAATATTACGACAGCAAGAACCCTATCCTAAAAATCATCAGTAAATGGTCAAAAGATATTGAGGATTGGGTAGGCGTTACCCGACAAGAATGGCACTATACCGACGCCGGATTAAATGATTCCATCCGTAATTTCAGATTCGAAAATGACGTCTGGAATCCAACTTCTCGGACCGTAAAAACGTACGACGAGAACAAGAACAATATTCTCACTCATAACGCCGATTGGGATGGTGAGAAATGGGTAATGACCTCCATGACGCGCTTGGATATTATTGATCATACCATAAATGGTATCCGTCAAGTTCTTCAAGCCTCATGGAAGTGTTCCGCCGATTCTATATGGATAGGCGACCAAAAAGATACCGTGGCGTATCTAACTGATGAGAAACTTCTTTTTCGAGCACGCTATTCTTCATGGTCAAATGGGAATTGGATCCCTGCATATAAAATAGAATATGAATATGATGAGGCCCAACGAAATACACTTCAGCAACGTTTAGAATGGACGAATGGAGCTTGGGTTGGAAAATATCGTTACGAAAAACTCTATGATAGTGCCGGGCGGGAATTACTGAATGCTTCCTATGACGGATGGGATACCTCACGGCAGGATTGGGTTGGAAATTCTAAAACAACCACCACCTATAATGCAGCAGGAAAGAAAGAGACTCAAACGACATATCGGTGGAGAGGATCTCAATGGGAGCCGTTATTCACAAATCAATATGGATACGATGCAAATGGTCGCGAAGTCGATGTAATTGTGCAGATGTATTTGTTCGAGAATTGGATTAACACCAATAGAACGCTTAAAGAATATCAAGGTAACACGCTGGTTAAAGAAAATGAATACATATGGAAAAACAATCAATGGGTAATCGCTTCGCGCAATGAAACTTATTATGACAACGATGCGCAACATAAGCTTCGCCGCGAAGTACATGGTGCATGGAATAATGGCGCTGTAACCTCGTTTGAGCATTATTATTACATGTATTCCTGCGACCCGTGTATCATTCGTTTCGTCAACTATGATGGTACGGAACTGGAGTCCAAAACGATGGACAAAGGACAAATGCCGTCCTATTCCGGAGAAACGCCTGTCAGAGAAGGCAATGCGGAATACTCCTACACTTTCGCAGGATGGACTCCGGAAATCGTAAAAGTAGCTTGCAGCGCCACCTATACCGCCACCTTTACGCCGGTCAAGAACCAATATACCATCACATGGCTCAATGACGATGACTCGCAGATCGACCAAACGACCGTTGATTATGGTATTATGCCAACCCACGCTAATCCTACCAAGGAGAATACAGCTGAATACACCTATACCTTTACCGGCTGGACACCCGGTATAGGCGTCGTCACCGGTGAGGCAACATACAAGGCTACGTTTAGCGCTACAAAGAATAAATACACTGTCACCTTCAAGAACGGTGATGAGGTCCTGCAGACCACCGAAGTAGCGTACGGCGAGTTGCCTTCTTATACCGGAGAGAAACCGACTAAAGATGCTGACGTGCAATATACCTACGATTTCAGCGAATGGAGTCCTGCACTTGCTGTGGTACAGGGTGAACAAACTTATACTGCTCAATTCAGTAGTACCGTAAATAAATACACTGTCACCTTCAAGAACGGCGATGAGGTCCTGCAGACCACCGAAATAGAGTACGGCGAGATGCCTTCTTATACCGGTGAGAAACCGACCAAAGAAGCTGATGCGCAATATACCTACGATTTCAGCGAATGGAGTCCTGCACTTGCTGTGGTACAGGGTGAACAGACATATACGGCTCAATTCAGTAGTACCGTAAATAAGTACACTGTCACCTTCAAGAACGGCGATGAGGTCCTGCAGACCACCGAAGTAGCGTACGGCGAAATGCCATCATATACCGGCGAAAAGCCGACTAAAGATGCTGATGCGCAATATACCTACGATTTCAGCGAATGGAGTCCTGAGCTTACTGCGGTACAAGGTGAACAGACCTATACGGCTCAATTCAGTAGTACCGTAAATAAGTACACTGTCACCTTCAAGAACGGCGATGAGGTCCTGCAGACCACCGAAATAGAGTACGGCGAGATGCCTTCTTATACCGGTGAGAAACCGACCAAAGAAGCTGATGCGCAATATACCTACGATTTCAGCGAATGGAGTCCTGCACTTGCTGTGGTACAGGGTGAACAGACATATACGGCTCAATTCAGTAGTACCGTAAATAAATACACTGTCACTTTCAAGAACGGTGATGAGGTTTTGCAGACCACCGAAATAGAGTACGGCGAGATGCCTGTTTACGAAGGAGAGAAACCGACTAAAGATGCTGACGTGCAATATACCTACGATTTCAGTGAATGGAGTCCTGAGCTTACTGCAGTACAAGGTGAACAGACCTATTCGGCTCAATTCAGTAGTACGGTCAATAAATATACCATCAGGTTTATAAATGATGATGAAACCGAACTCCAAAGCAGCGAGGTAGAATATGGCACCATGCCTACTTATAATGGCGAAACGCCTCACAAAGATGCGGACGAACAATATACCTATACCTTCGCAGAATGGGATCAAGAAATCGTATCCGTTACAGGTGAAGCTACGTACAAAGCGACCTATAGTAGCACAGTAAATCAATATACCGTTAGGTTCCTCAATTATGATGGCGAGGAACTCCAAAGTTCATCATGGAACTACGGAGCAATGCCTTCCTATTCAGGTGAGACGCCTACCAAGCCTGCTGATGCGCAAGATTCCTATGTGTTCGCAGAATGGAGCCCCGTTGTCACCATCGTAACCAAAGATGCTACATACACCGCTACCTATACAAGCACCACGAATAGTTACACTATCACATGGCTCAATGACGATGATTCTCAAATCGATCAAACGACTGTAGCATACGGTGAAACACCGACTCATGCTGACGCGGAGAAACCCAACACCGCCGAATGGACCTATACTTTCGAGGGATGGACTCCGGAAATCGTAGTTGTTGATGGAGATGCGTCCTATAAAGCAACATTCTCCGCTACGAAGAATAGTTACACCATCACATGGCTCAATTACGATGGTTCAGAATTAGAGCATGAGACGCTGGAATACGGTGCAACGCCCGAATACAAAGGCACAGAACCCAGCAAAGAGGCTACAGCACAATATACCTATTACTTCAGCGGTTGGGATAAAGAGATTGTAGAGGTTACCGGCGACGCTGCGTATACTGCGACCTATAATAGTACGCTTAATTCGTATACCATTAGGTTTATTAATGATGATGAAACCGAACTCCAAAGCAGCGAAGTAGAGTATGGCACTATGCCTACTTATGATGGCGAAACACCTCATAAAGATGCGGACGAACAATATACCTACACCTTCGCAGAATGGGATCAAGAAATCGTATCCGTTACAGGCGAAGCTACGTATAAAGCGACTTATAGCAGCACGGTGAACCAATATACCGTCAAGTTCCTCAATTATGATGGCGAGGAACTCCAAAGTTCATCATGGAACTACGGAGCAATGCCTTCCTATTCAGGTGAGACACCTACCAAGCCTGCTGATGCGCAAGATAGTTATGTCTTCGCAGACTGGAGTCCTGTTGTCACCATTGTGACAAAAGATGCCACATACACCGCTACCTATACAAGCTCTACGAATAGTTACACCATCACCTGGCTGAACGATGATGATTCGCAAATCGACCAAACAACTGTAGCGTACGGAGAAACACCAACTCATGCCGACGCGGAGAAACCCAACACCGCGGAATGGACCTACACCTTCGAGGGATGGACGCCGGAGATTATAGCAGTCGATGGAGACGCAACCTACAAGGCAACGTTTAGTGCGACGAAAAATAGTTATACCATCAGGTTTATAAATGATGATGACTCTGAACTCCAAAGCAGCGAGGTAGAATATGGCACCATGCCTACTTATAATGGCGAAATGCCTCATAAAGATGCCGACGAGCAATATACCTACACCTTCGCAGAATGGGATCAAGAAATCGTATCCGTTACAGGCGAAGCAACATACAAGGCAACCTATAGCAGCACGGTAAATCAATATACCATCACCTGGCTTAACGAGGATGGTTCCGAATTAGAGCACGAGACATTGGAATATGGTGCTACGCCGCAACATGTCGCTCCGGAAAAGGAAAACACCGCCGAATGGACATATACCTTCGAAGGCTGGAATCCGACGATAGAGTCCGTTACGGAAGATGCTACGTATCAAGCTACGTTCTTTGCGACGAAGAACAGTTACACCATCACATGGCTCAATGATGATGGCTCTGTGATAGAAAGCGAGACGCTGGAGTATGGTGCTACGCCCTCGCACGCGGATATATATAAGGAGAGCACCGCAGAGTGGATATATACCTTTGCCGGTTGGGATCCGGAGATCGAATCTGTAACGGGTGATGCAACGTATACAGCGACCTTCGATGCCGTAGAGGCTACTATCTACTATCACATCACGGTAATGGTGGATGATGCTGCGCATGGTAAGGCAGGCTTCATCTATGCGGATTCAGAGTCCGCTACGTTGCTGACGGATTACGATGTAGCCAGTGGAACATGGATCGAACTGCAGGCGATAGCTTCCGAGGATTGGCATTTCGACCATTGGAGCGATGGCGATATCGCTTCGGTTCGCCAAATAGAAGTAACCGAAGATATGCAGATAACGGCTCACTTCGCATCCAACTGCGGCGACTATCCGACCTTGCCGGTGGTAAGTCTATACGATTGGCTTGTGATGCTGGATGTACGGTCTATCCACGCGATGGGGTATACCTTCAGCGAAGAGGATGTGATCTGGTACCGCGTCAAGGGCGAACCTGACAAAGAGAGCGATGGCGCACAAGCAGATGACGTACGCGTGGGTACCGGTTACTCCTTTACGCTCAATGAGTCGCTCATCAACTCCGGCGATTACTATGCAATGGTGGATGTAAGCAGCAGTCCGGCTGGCACTTTGTGCTCCGGCATGATGCGTTCGCAGATCGTCCATTTCGCCTCTAATCGTGCTTACATGCCGCCTAGGCTGACGCCGGCACTCGTGCGTCCGAGCGAGCCGCAGCAAATCTTGCATCTCGATCCCGAGTTCCCGACTACTGTCACGATCTATGATCTGTCAGGACATCTGCTGCGAACCTTCTCTGAAGAAGGTGTGGATCGCATAGATATGCAAGCAGAAAGTGTTACCGGTTGCTATCAAGTGGTTGTCCAAAACGGCGACCAACGTAATGTATTACGTTATATTGTTGTTCAATAAATATGATTATGGAGTCTCGCCATTTTTGAAATTTTTTGGCATTTTTTGAAATAATTATTGATTTGAATTTTGCCTAAAATTCAGAAGGTTTATTTGAAAAAATGATCGTTAAATTTATTTAAAAGAGCAGTTTTTAAAATAAAGATTCATAACAATAAAAATCAATAATTATATTTTTCTTAACGTTTTTTGGGGTTAATTAAAATATAATAAAATCATAATAACGAAATGTCGCAGTCTCGAAGTCTCGAAATAGTAAATATCAAAAAAATAGCATGTCTGCTATTGGTGGTATTCTGTACTCAAGTAAGCGCCCATAACTCGCTCATCGGCATCGGTATACGTGGCGGCGGACAGATGTACCTCACTTCTGCCGCAAGTACGACCGGAGATATTAACAGTGCCATCGGCGGCGTAGGAGGTATTGACCTGCGCTATACCTTCCATGGCTTTTTTACCGATCGGTTCGGAATGGGCTTTGTTGTAGGCGCAGGACTGGGATACGGTTCTACGAAGATCAAGGGCACCAATACGGACCAATATACCAGTTACGATTACCTCCTCAATCGTATCGAATACACCGTGGATTCCAAGTTCCACCAGACCACGAAGTTCACCCAGGCGAATGCATCGCTGATGTTGGCTTTCTGTTTCGGCAACTTCACCCTCAATATCGGTCCGCGATTCATGATGCCCATCTCCCCGTCGTCCACGCTGACGTTTGACGAGGTGCATATCAATGCCTATTATCCGAAATACGATGTGACTGTAAGGGATCAACTGATCACCGGCGTACTCTCTACGCCTGCTACCCAAGCCGTTTCATCGCTCACGCCTACCTATGATGTGCTCTTGGGTGCGGAACTGGGCTACGAATGGAATATCACAGACAAGACCAGCCTCGGTATCCAGCTCTTCGCCGATATCTCTGTCTGGAATCCTAAATCACCAATTACCAATAACCAATCACCAATCATCGCCGTAGGCAAGATTGCTGATGCCCTCAACCCTGTACCAACGGTAACGACCAATACGATTGATGGAAAGATCGAAAGCTTGCGTTATCTGGATTTCGGTCTGCGGGCGTTTGTGGCATTCTCCGTGGTGAAGGAGCAGAGATACAATTCGCGTATCCATCCTCCTCGTGACACCCGAAAGCACCACAATCGCTATCTCTGGTGGTAATTATTTTAACTATATTTTTCTCCACCCAAAACATGGAACAGGGATAAGGCAAGGTTAGAGCAACATCGAGCCAACATCGCATCCCACCCCACCCTATATATACTTTGTATATATCCCGTGATTTTGAACTAACGAAATATTAATATATTTTTGGTATTTTTGTGATGATTGATTTACTCTCGTAGAGTTGAGAATTATTCAGATAAATGATCTGTAAATTTATTTATGAGAACATTTTAGCGGAATAAGACTCATGTACGTAGTACATAAATCAATCATCAATTTTTTTCTGTATTTTTCTCTTAATAAATAAATTTTCTTGATTTTTTATCAAAATATTACAAAAATTTACGATTTTTTGCATTTTTTCCAAAAAACATTTGCGTATTCAAAAAAAAAGCAGTAACTTTGCCGCCGATTTATGTTCGAATTATTATACGAGAACAAAAATCAATACACAACAAAAGAAAGTTTTATTTAAAAAGAAAGTTTTATTTTATCTATGTTTATCTCTTTTGAAATAATTTGACACGTAGTGTGTGGGAATTGATGGTAAAAAGAACTGAAAGCTTGTTTTCGAGGACTTTTTAACAACAATTGCCACGAATGAGCGTAGCTCTAAATTATTTAAAAAGTGTTTATCTGGATTTATTTACCATAAGCAAAAAACAAAAAAAAATAACAAATAAAAATTTTTTGACAAAGAAAACAAAACCAATTTTAGTTAACGCGGCATAGCCGCAAAGTTTAATCAACAAATTTAAAAAAATGAGAAAGTTTTATTCATTCGTGCTGATGGCAGCGATGTTGCTTATTGGCACCAACGCTTGGGCTAAAACCATCAAAGTAGCACAAGTGGAAGCTGAAGGTATTGACTACACCAGCCTTTCTACTGCTTTTGCTGAGGCAGAAAGTGGTGATGTCATCCAATTACAATCCCAAATGACACTTAGTTCCTACATTTGGATTGGAGAGGCAGATCAGGCTGCTACATCCGGTACTGGAAAGGTGTTAACATTGGACTTGAATGGTGAGCAGTTGAGTTATACCGGTAGCACACCCTTCCTCCGACTGACGCACGGTACGCTGACTATCAAAACATCACAAGCCGGCGGTAAGATTTACAGCAACACCGGAACTTCTACCAAAGCAGAGTCCGTTATTCTGGTAACCGGTTCTACTTTGAAAGATTGCAAGCCGAAAACGCAAACCAATTACTACTCGCACCTCGTAATTGAGAAAGGTGTTGAAATTGAAGGTCAAAAGAACGGTATCGTTATTGATGGTACTCATGCGTTCAATAGTACAGAAGCAAGCAACCCCCTCAATTACACAACTTGCGTATATCAAACCTCTAACGAGCAATGTATTGCTAATGGCGTTCGTGTAGATGTGTATGGTAAAATTAACGCTTACAAGTATGGTCTCAAAGTAAATGGTTTGGTAACGAAACCGACAACAGACGGTGTTACGCTCAAAAGCGTAAGAACTACCGGTAAATGGAGCTCGAAAGTTCCTGCAGGCTATACTATTGCTGCTTCCGATGTAGACTACATTCCTTATATCTTTATTGCAAACGGCTCAGAACTCAAAGCTAATGAAACCGCAAGCGAGTCAACCGGATTGTATTGCGCTGGATATGCAGATTATTTGATAGAAGGTTATGTACATGGTTCGACAGGTGTGTACATCAAATCAGGTAATGTAGAAATTGCAGAAGGTTCAAAGATTGAATCCGACAACGATAATGACACCGGTATTAAAGTTACCGGAAAGGGTTCTGGTCTTGATGCAGGTGGTAATGCAGTTTCTGTAGAGTCGAACACTAATAGTTATGCAGGTGACATTAATGTAACTATTTCTGGTGGTACGATTACCGCAGGTGATCACGGACAATCTGTGCAAAACACTAATGCAAATGGTGCCGGTGCTGTAGAAGCAGTAGTCATCTCAGGTGGTACTTTCGTAGGTGGTGCTGCAGGTGGTATTACTCTCGATCCGAACAGCACTCCTACTAACGTAGAATTGACCGGTGGTACCTTCACAGGAAGCATTGACGACTTGGTAAATGCTGTGGGTGAAAATAATGTTATCACGCAAGTGGTTTCTGTTGATCCTGTAACACATGAAGCAACCGTTGTTGTTGGTCAGAAAGAAGCAGGTGATGAAATTGTTGACCTGGATGATGACGAAAAGCAAAAAGACTTCGCATTTGTAAATGATATGGCTAACGATATCGTTAACTTGAATGCTGATGCTCTGACCGGTAATATGTCGAAGACTCTTCCTGATGGAACGACTGAAGTTAAGTACCTCTCTTTGACTGGTGAAGAAAACTATACTGTTACCGTTATTGTCGAGGATGGCAAGATCCTGAAAGTTGGTCAGGTTGTTATGAATGGCAACGGCCGTATCATCGTTGAGGCTGGTGGTCAACTGATCATCACTGGCAACAACGGTCTCTTCGCTGACGCTATTGAGAACATCATTCTTGAGACTTCTGAGCAGAAACAAGCTATCTTCCTCTTCAACCCTGAGGTAGGAAACAACCGTCACCCGAAAGCTACTGTAGAGTTCATCTCGAAATCCTACGCTGAGGGCAAGACTGTTCACCAACGTTTCGGTCTCCCGACATATAACAACGATGTTACGCTTGAGTATCAGGACAAAACATCTTCTGTTGAAACCTATATTAAGAATTGGGATTATGCTGCTGACCACTGGGCATCCTCATGGACCGCTGTTCCGGCATCTGGTTTAAATATTGCTGTAGGTGGTCCGTTTGATTGTTTTGACTTAGTTTCTAACAATGCTAAAGCAACAAAAATGCATTATATTTTCAAAGGTGCATTGGTTGGTAATGTAGATGGTGAGATGTCCTTCAACCACGGCTTCAACCCGTATGCTAACTCCTACATGGCTCCGATCGATATTGAGTCGTTCTTGAATCGTTTGGCTGCAAACAATCCTGAACTTCAGGCATCTATGTGGGTATATCAGGCTCTCGCAAATGATAACTACACATGGAGAGGTATTGGTCAAGCTGACTTTGAGTTCGGAACTCCGGACATCACAGAAATCGATCCTATGCAGGCATATATGCTGAACTTGGTATCTGGCAACTCTTCTGATGCAACTATCAGCTATGAGGCTAACGTATATAATCCGTTCATGGGTATCGTTCCCAATTCAGCTCCTTCTCGTAATGAGGCAGCCAAGAAGAACTACATGAACTTGAATATTGCAAAGGACGGCGTTGTTCGTGACTATGCACGCCTCATTGAGGACAATCGTTTCAGCAACGAGTTCGATAATGGCTACGATGTTACCAAATACATGAACGAGAAAGTAAACATGTATGTAAATGCAGAAGAGGCATTAAGCACCATCGCTTCGAATGATATCGAAAATAGTTTCATCGTTGTTAATGTTGCTGAGTCCGGTGTTTACACCCTCAATGTAACTTTCAACGGTCTCGAGTATGCATTGGTTGACTTGGCAAATAATAACGTAATTGAGCTTGTAGAAGGCAATTCTTATGAGTTCTTCCAAGAGGCAGGTAAGAATGATGCTCGCTTCCAAGTAATTAAAGTGAACAAAATGCCGACCGCTCTGGAGAATATGGAGATCAACGCTGTTAGCGCGAAGTTTGTAAAGAACGGTGTATTGTATATCCTTAAGAATGGCGCTGTTTACAATGCTCAGGGTCAAATCGTTAAATAATTATGAAAAAGGAATATATTAAACCGGATTGCGTAGCGCAGGTGTTGACAGTTAAGACTTTCCTTCTTACTGGTTTCAGTGATGCAGCAGGGGAAGATCCGGCACCTTGGGATGCACCTGCAAGACGCACAAACCCATTTTAAAAGATTGTTTAACCCAAATGTATACTAAAATGAAAAAAGTAATTTTATCAACCCTGATGTTGTTTGTAGCAGTTATGATGTCTGCTGCGACCTATTCATGGCAAAAAGTTGTATCGGTTAAGTTGACCGATGGTAACAACGACACCTATACTTCGCGTTTTGGTGCAGCTCCTGAGTTGACCGACGCAGCTTCTTGGGGTGCTGTTACTGCAAACTTGGAAGGTGCTACAGTACGTGCTTACACGACGCTGGGTGGTACCAACTATGAGCAGTTGTATTTGAACTCGATTGAGAACCTGCCGTTGACGATCAAAACGTACGAAAGTGACGAACTGACAATCGCATTGACCGCTCTCTATGGCGAAATCAAACTCTATGACAATGGTGAACTTGTTTTAACTGTTGCTAAAGGTGGCCAAACTGAGACTGACTCCTATGTATGCACAGTTGCTACTAACTCTACTATTGAGAACCGTTTCGTGATCAACTATGTACCGGCTCCGTCATGCGACTATTCTCGTGAAGGTTTGACAGTAGGTCGTTACTACACTATCTGTCTCCCGAATGCAGTTGAGCTTCCTGAAGGTGCTTCCTTCTGGAACTTGCAATATCGCAATGCAGAGGGTTCGCTTGCTTACCTCGTGGAAGCAGAACTTCCTTTGGTTGCAGGTCGTCCGTATATCTTCCAAGCTGAGGCAACTGAACTCTGCTTAGAATATAGTGGCAATCCTGTAAATGGTCCTAGCGCTTATGGCGCACTCCAAGGTACGTTCGAGGATTTGGATCAATCTGATTTGGACGCTGCAGCTAATGATGCAAATTCAGCTATCTATCTGTTGTTCAATAACGCTCTTTGGTTGGCAAGCGATCAATCTGAAAACATTGTTGGTGCAAACCGTGCTTACATCGTTTACGAGGCGTTTGAGGTGTCTGTACCGAACCCCGCTCCTGGTCGTCGCGTACGCGCTGTCCCGATGCAGACCAATGGTACTACCGCTATTGAGAACCTCAAGGTTTCTGACAAACCGGTTAAACTGATGAAGGACGGTCAGATCTTCATCCTCCGCGGTGAGAATCTGTATGACGCTACTGGTCGTATGGTAAAGTAAGTTGAATAATTTAATAAAGGAATAAAATTATGAAAAAGATGTATATTCAACCGAATGTAGAGACTGCAGAAGTATTGGCTACTTCTCTGATGCAGGCTGCTAGCCCCGCAGGATCGGGTCTCATTATTAACGATCCTACTAATCCTGCTAATCAAATTACCGCCGACTAATTAAGCTCGACGTAAATCTCAAACAACGCCCTCCCTCGGTGGGCGTTGTTTTTTTGTGCCTATGGTCCAAAATAACCCAAAATGATTCAAAACAATCGAATTTATTTGATTTTTGATGTCAAATCCTTGTGTATTCCAAATATTTGTTGTACCTTTGCAGCACAAAATTGAATGAATATGAAACGAATCTTGTTTATAGCAGTCCTGTTAAGCGCTATCTTTTGCGCGCCGATGAGCGCCGTTAACTACTGTGCTTCCTCTTCATGGGGTTACGCAGGCACGAACGTGACGGGTGGTGGAAGTGCAAGTCCTACGCTCGTAAGCAGCATCGCTGAGTTAAAAACAGCTATCAACGGGAAGCCTAAAAACAAAGTGATCATCATCACGAAGAGTCTAACCTTCACCTCCATGCTCACCATGCAGGACGCCAGCAATATCACCATAATGGCGCTGCCGGGCGTGGTTCTGAAAAGCGACCAACAGGATGCTACGAACTCCGGTATCCTCTTTGTCAAACGTTCGTCCAACATCATCATTCGTAATATCACGTTTGAAGGTCCGGGTGCCTATGACTGCGATGGCAATGACCTGCTGTGCTTTGAAAAAGTGACGAACGCATGGGTGGACCACTGCGATTTTCAGGATGGCTGCGACGGCAATTTCGATATGAAGAGTACTACGGATAATATCACCGTCTCCTGGTGCAGGTTCCGCTATCTGAAAGCGCCCAAAGCGGGTGGAAAAGAGACGGATGACCACCGCTTCACCAACCTGCTTGGATCCTCTGCTTCCGATAAACCGACGGACGGCACGTATAATATCACCTGGGCTTTTAACTGGTGGGACCAAGGATGCGTGGAGCGCATGGTACGCTGCCGTAATGCCGAATTGCATTTCCTGAACTGCTACTGGAATAGTTCGGTAGCCAACTACTATGTAGGCCCGGAGAACGCCGCATGCTATTTCGAGGGATGTACGTTTGCAGGCAAAGCGAACACGGCCAAGTTGATCTATAAATCGTACAACAAAACCACCAATGCCTGCCTGTTCGTTAACTGCACCGGTAAATTACCCTCCAACAGCGGTACGGTCAATGCGCCTACCTACGCCTATGATCACCTTTCTGCCGCAGATGCCAAAACGATGGTCACCAATGCCGACTGCGGTGCCGGAGCTACGCTCATAGTCAACACCAAAGGCGAAGTAGGTTCGTCTTGCGACAGCGCTACGCCTGAACCCGAACCGGAACCTATCACCAGCGACCTGACTTGGAACTTCTCCACAAGCCTGTTCAAGGATTTAGGTACGCTGACTTCCACAACCATGATTGACGGACTCACTATCGCCGCGTCCTCTGACAAGAGCGTCACGATAACCGCAAGCGAAAAAACGATAGATGGCATTAAGTTCACCCACGTCCTCAAGACCGGCGGTACAGGTTCGGCTACAGGACGCAATTTGAATTTTGCCGTTACAGGACCATGCACGATTGAGGTATATTGCATCAGTGCGAACGCTACTACTGTCCGCACCGTCAATATGTACAGCGGGTCCTATGGAGGAACGCTGCTCACAACGATGACAGCCGATACCGTGGCAGCCAAACGGACATATGAATACAGCGGCGGTGCGACCACTATCTATTTGGGTAGTGCTGGCAGCGGTGTCAATTTCTATGCTATCAATATTATCTACACGCCTGCTATCACCTATACGCTCTATTACGACGAGAACGGAGGTTCGGGCACAATGGACGAACAGACGGTAGAAGAAGGAGGTAGCGTAACGGTTAAAACCAATACCTTCACAGCCCCTGCAGGTTATAGTTTTCAAGAATGGAATGATAACTACAAAGGTTCCGGAACCACCTACGAGGCAGGGCAACCTATCATCCTGACCAATGACCTGACGCTCTATGCCGTTTGGTCACCGAATACCTATACAGTTACTTTGGACGCCAACGGTGGTACAGGGGGAACGGACCAAGTGAGCGTCATCTTTGATGCAGAGATGCCGAATATCGCTATTCCTAACCGCGAGGGTTATACCTTTACCGGCTATTTTGATGCTAACGGTAAGCAGTACTACGACGAGAACGGAAGCAGTACGAATAGTTGGATCACTCCTGAGGATGCTACCCTGACCGCTGCATGGGAGGAACAAAGCGGTGACACGCCTGCGCCGGAGACGGGCGATCTCCATTTCTGGTTCTTTAACGAAGCCGATGCCACGGCCAACGGTTTGACGAACGACCAGACGGTCTTCTCCAATATGGTTGCCGCCGGTAGTCAGAAAGAAGGTTCTCTTACCATCGACGGTACGAATTATTCGGTCACCAAACGAACCGGAGACCCGTCAGACGGCAAGTTCGGGTCATTCACCATCCCGGCCAACACAACGGCTATCTTCTATGCCTTAGCCATCTCATCCGGCGGTAGTAACCGTCAGATTAACCTGATTCGCGAAGAAGAGAAATACGAATATGAAGTACCCGGTGGAAGCAGTGCTTACCAGCGTTTGGAGAGCGAAGAATTACCGGCAGGTACCTATTCTATCGAACGCGAAGGAAGCGGCAATGTGCGATTGAGTATTATTGTGCTTAAGTTCATTACCGATGCTACAACCGCCGTGGAGAACGTACCCACCGCAACGCCTGCGCGCAAAATAATACGCGAAGGACGATTGCTCATCCTTCGCGATAATAAGACCTATGATGTCTTAGGGCTTAGTCTTTAAACTTAGCACACAAGAATTCACGGTTGAGCCTTGCGATATTCGCGAGGCTTACTGATTTCGGGCACTCGGCAGCACATGCACCGGTATTGGTACAGTTACCAAATCCGAGTTCGTCCATCTTAGCCACCATCGCTTTGGCGCGCGCCGCAGCCTCGATCTTACCTTGCGGAAGCAGGGCAAGTTGGCTTACTTTAGCAGCCACGAAGAGCATGGCCGAACCGTTCTTACAAGCGGCCGCACAAGCGCCGCAACCGATACAGGACGCAGCGTCCATCGCCTCGTCAGCTACCGGCTTCGGAATAGGTATAGCGTTGGCGTCCGGTACACCACCGGTGTTAACGGAAACGAAACCACCTGCTTGCATAATCTTGTCATACGCACCGCGATCGACCATGAGGTCCTTGATTACAGGGAACGCACGGCTACGCCAGGGTTCAACGGTGATGGTCTCCCCATCTTTGAACTTACGCATATGGAGCTGGCAGGTCGTGATGGCGCTGTCAGGTCCGTGCGGGTGACCGTTGACGTACATAGAGCACATACCGCAGATACCCTCACGGCAATCGTGATCGTAGGTAACAGGGTCTTTGTGTTCAGCAACGAGTTGCTCGTTGAGAATATCAATCATCTCCAAGAACGAAGCACCTTGGAAGACGTGCTTCAGGTCATAAGTCTCAAAATGACCTTGTGCTTTGGGTCCCGCCTGTCTCCAAACGCGAACCTTAATATCAATGTATTGATCCATAATGCTTAGTTTTTGTAGTTACGTGTTTTACGTTCCGTGAACTCGTAGTCGAGCGGCTCCTTGATGAGTTGCGGTTCCTTGTCGTCGCCCATATATTTCCAGCAGCCGACATACGCGAACTTGTCATCCTGACGCAGCGCCTCACCTTCCGGCGTCTGGTATTCCTCGCGGAAGTGACCACCGCAAGACTCCTCACGATGGAGGGCATCTACGGCCATCAGACGACCGATCTCGATGAAGTCAGCCAGACGGAGGGCTTTCTCGAGCTCGTTGTTGAGTGCATTAGCCTCACCCGGGATATAGACATTGGTCCAGAACTCTTTCTTGATAGCATCGATCTTCGCAATACCTTCCTTGAGTCCTTCAGCCGTACGACCCATACCCACGAAGTCCCACATGATAAGACCCAGCTCCTTATGGATCGAATCCACCGAACGCTTACCTTGGATAGCCATCAGTTTGTCGATCTTGTCTTGAACAGCTTTCTCTGCCTCAGCGAACTCAGGCAGGTCGGTACTCATACGCGGTACGCCAATTTGGTCAGAGAGGTAGTTTTGGATCGTGTACGGCAGAACGAAGTAACCATCTGCGAGACCTTGCATCAGCGCCGATGCACCGAGACGGTTAGCACCATGGTCGGAGAAGTTCGCCTCACCGATACAGAACAGACCTTTGACGGTCGTCTGAAGCTCATAGTCAACCCAAATACCACCCATCGTATAGTGGATAGCCGGGAAGATCATCATCGGGTTCTCGTACGGGTTCTCATCCACGATCTTCTCGTACATCTGGAAGAGGTTTCCGTATTTCTGAGCTACGACGTCTTTGCCGAGGCGCTGGATAGCGTCAGAGAAATCGAGGAAGACAGCGAGACCGGTGTTGTTCACACCATAACCTTTGTCGCAACGCTCTTTGGCAGCACGCGAAGCTACGTCACGCGGAACGAGGTTACCGAAGGCCGGATAACGACGCTCGAGATAGTAGTCACGATCTTCTTCAGGGATGTCACGACCCTTGATCTCACCGGCTTGCAGACGCTTTGCGTCTTCGAGTTTCTTCGGAACCCAGATACGACCATCGTTACGGAGCGACTCCGACATGAGGGTCAGTTTGGATTGGAAATCACCGTGCTTCGGGATACAGGTCGGGTGGATCTGTGCGTAGCAGGGGTTAGCGAACAATGCACCGTGGCGGTACATCTGCATAGCCGCCGAACCGTTGGAAGCCATGGCGTTCGTCGAGAGGAAGAAGGTGTTTCCGTATCCTCCGGAACCTACTACTACCGCATGTGCGAAGAAACGCTCAATGCGACCCGTAACGAGGTTACGAGCGATGATACCGCG
>Ga0265298_10003551_pt1 | contig 20533 bp, 18 predicted proteins | sample AusTroGonzalo_MG_3_FD_193486 | JGI IMG/M metagenome (GOLD analysis project Ga0265298, IMG submission 193486) | Bovine rumen microbial communities from tropical cattle in Woodstock, Queensland, Australia - Gonzalo_01 | ecosystem: Host-associated > Mammals > Digestive system > Stomach > Rumen ... | reverse complement strand
AGTAGTAATTTCCTTTATCATCCCTAAATACATTATTATCTAAGTTAGTAAAATCATTAGAACGTACATCTGGAGTAACATTTGCTACACCATCTATTGAAGATAATGTATTTACTATTTCTTTATATAAGTTATTTCTTCTTATTGCACCTTTTTGAGATATTGTATATCTTGCTAGTGCTTCTTGAATAGGTAATACTTGTCCTGATCCACCTTTAGCACGTTTTAATCCTTTAGCACGTAGTTCGTTCATACTTTCTGCTAGTGAATCAAAATTACTTACATCACTTATATATGGTACATAGTGTGGATATATTTCTGCTAGATAATTACTTAAATCTTGTGTAATTAATCCTGCATCTACCATATTTTTACGTGCATTTTCACCATATTTCCATACATCTTCAGCCCATTGTCTTAATTCAGGATATTTTGCTTCATAATCAGCAATTTGTTTTTGAGATATATCCATTGGTGTTTGACTTCCTTTTCCATTTCTCCATCTATCTACATTTGAATAATGGAATAATAAGTCATTAAAGATAACATCTAGTCCTTTATCTTTAGCAGGTTGGAATAATTGATTAACACTCTTAGCTTTCTTACCATCTTCATATGTTATTTCATTTCCATTTATATCTGTTTGTGCTGCTTCAATATCATATTGTGCTTCACCAGTATAATTATTTAACATATCTCCAGCAAACTTAATATTATTGTTTCCAGATTCTTTAGCAAGGTTATCTATTTCAGTGTTTTCATTTATAAATGCACTCTTTAAAGTATCAATAGTAGTTCTTAATTTACCTTTTTCTTTAGCAATTACAGGTTTTACTAATTCAGCTTTTTTACCTTCGTTACGTTGTCTTTGTGCATCAAATAATTCCATTATATCTTGTTTATCAGGTTGAATTGTAGGTTCTACATTATTAAAGTTCTCTATATTCTTTACTGCAGTTTCTTTTTGTTGCCTTTCTGCAGGTAATATAGCAAGTTCATCTTCTAATTGATTTATTCTATTCTCTAGATTTTCGTAAGTATTATCTTCAAATTCTTCAGTGGCTAAATTATCTACGATATTGTCATAGTAACTGTTAGGTACTTTTTCATTTTCTACTAATTTTTGAGTAGATTCTTTTCTATAATCTTTAATCATAGAGTATAGTTCATCTACATAACCATCTACATATTCCTTAGGTAATTCTTCAAATACAGAATAATATCTATCCATATCAGTTATTTCAGCAAGTTGTAATAATTGATCCGTAGGATTAGAAGTTATTTCTTCATTGAATACGTTAGGATATTCATTTGTAAGTTGCTTATATATCTGGTCTATTGCATTAGTTCCATTATAATCACCTAGTTTTAACTTACCAAAATATTTCTTTCTAAAATTACCGTAACCATCATGTGTAGATGCTATTTCTTCTTTAACATTTTCAGGTACACCTATTAAAGTATTTCTTAATTCACTTCTTATTTCATTAACATCTTCATTTAATGTTTTTATTTCTTCTTTACCAAAGTTATTATAGATGTAATTAGCAACATCATTTTTAGTTAATTCAGGATTAGCACTTAATTGTTTTATCATATCAGTAAATTCTCTTGTTTGCTTAGCATTTAATTTAAAGTCATTTTTAAAGTGTTTTACATACTTGTTGAGTGTTTTATCATCTAAAGAAGTAACAGGGCTATAACCAGTGTCTATTTGTTCTTCAGGTATATATTCAGGTGTATAACCTCTTAATTCTTCATCTCTAGCAAGTGCTTGTTCTTCAGTTAGACTTTGATTTTCTCTTTGATAATCTTCTCTAAGTGCTTTTAATGATTCAAGTTCGTTTCTTAACTCTTTTTCTTTATCATCATATTCTTTTCTTATTTCATCAATTCTAGTATTTAAATTACTTATTTCTTGTCTTACAGGTGCTATTTCTTCTTCTACTGCATCTCTATATTTAATATCTTCACCAGTTACATTATAATTTCCTATTGGTGCTATTTCTTCTTGATTAGACATAGAAAACTTTAAATCATCAAATTGATTAATAACTCTTTGTCTATCTCCTTCAACTTCAGGATTATATTCTACAAATGGTATTCCCATTTCTTGTAATCTATCTCTTAATTCTTGAGATGAATCACTTGGTATTACTACTTGTTGTATTTCATCTAATCCTACTGCTCTTTGAGGTTTAGCTTCAAAATAATCTGTAGGAATATTTTTTAATGCATTCATGTCATTAATAATTTTTTTGATTAAATCATCAGGAACATTTTGTGTAGTTTGATAATCGTTTTTAGTTAATTTTTTAAAGTTATCAATAGTTAAATCACCACGAGCAAAATCTGCTAACAATTCACTTACTATCATGCTATCAGTATCATTTCTAGCAACTATTTCATCAATATCATTTTCAATATTGTTTCTAGCTTCTTCTAATACTTCATTATTTTCTGCTAAACTTGTTAATCTATTTTCATTTGCTTTAATATCAGCAATAGAATTAAATCTATTAGACATATTAGCTTGTATTTGTCCGAATCCAGCAAACCAACTTTGTGTACCTGTTGTTTCACCTTTAGTTAAAGCATCTACAATATTTTCTAGATTATATTCATCATGTAATTGCCAAAAGCTTCTTCTATTACCTCTTGAATCAAGATAATCTCTATCATTTCTTATACCTTTTTCTCCATAGATATCTTTTACTTGCTCTTTTAAATAATCTTCAATACCATTTTTTATTGCTGCATCTTTCTTATTTTTGTTTGTTTGCCATTCATCAACTACTTTATTTTCTCCACTTTTAATTAAATCAAAATCATCTTGATATCTTTTTAATTGTCTTACTGGTTCTAAATCTCCAGCACCTTTTTGAAAGTCTATAAAATCTTTTAATTGAGATATTTTTTCATTATATATATTTTCTTTTACTGCTTGAGGTAAAGTAGAATTATCATAGTAATCTTTAATTAAATCAAAATATTCTTGTTGTAATTTTTTGTTTTTATATAATTTTTTAAAATCAAAATCATTATCAATAATAAATTGTCTTATTTTCTCTCCTCTTTGGTGCATATCAACTTTTGTTTCAGCATCTTTATATGCAGTTTCATAATCAATATTATTATCTTCAATATATTTATCAATTAGTTTTTCTTCTCTTAATAGTCTTTCAATTAAATATTCAGGTTTATTATTATCTTCAGCAGCATCTCTTAATCTCCATTCTTCAATACCTAAATCATTTGCTACTTTTTCAATACCATCTTCATTTAATTCATATTCTACTTGAGGAAAAGTAGGACTCCATACATCTCTATCATATACTTCATTAGCACTATATTCAGGATTAATTGTTTCTTTATCAAATAATACTGAAATATCTCCAAATTGTTTATGATTAACTAAATCAGGATTAGTTACTGCTATACTTGGTACTGGGAAACCACCTAAATCTAATACACCATTTAATTTATCTTCACTTAAATTATGTATTGCCATTAATGTTCCTGTATTACCAGTATTACTTGTTTCTAATGTTACTTATTACCTTCATTATCTACCATTTCACCTTTAGGTGATATTGAATATCTAATATCTGGATCAATTGTAGGATTAGTATTATCTATATTTTTAATTTGATTAGAATTAAATGCTACTGCTTGATAAATAGTATTTTCATCTCTATCAATAATTCCATCATATCCCAAAGTTTTTAACATATCTTGTATATCAATGTTACCAAACTTTGCAGAGTCTAATGCTTTGATATTACTTGTTATTTTACTAGCAATAAAACCTTTTTCTTTTAAATAATTTTTTACATCTTGATTTATTTTATTATTAGTTACATAAAAAGGGTTTTTAATATCTAAATAAACTTTCATACTTTGTGCTGGTTTTTGTGTTTCTCGTTCTACCCAGTTATTCCATATGTTATAACTACTTTGTAAATCACTAAAATAAAAACCTCTACCTAATTCACCTTTTTGATTATAATATTTACTACTATTTTTTCCTTGTTTTGCATCTTTAAATACTGTAAAAGAAGCATCTGGAGTTGCATGATTCATTATAATTAAATTTCCATTTTCATCTCTTACTTTACTATTTTTAAAATATTCCTGTTGTTGTTTACTTAATTCTCTACCTTGTGAATCAGTACTTAATGAATATTTATTTTGTTTAGCCATCTTAACTTTATTATCTCTATATGCTTTTTCAAACATTTTCATAGCTTTATTAAGTTGTCTTTCTTCTTTTGATCCTGTTGTTACTTGTTTTAACATATACTTAATTTCATCAAATATCTTTTGAAATAAGTTTCTATTTTGTGTTAGATGATTTACAAAATCTTGATTAGTAAATAAATAATCTCCTACTAAGTCAGCAGTTAACTCTTTAGTTACATCTGCATTTTCTACATCTTTATATAAATCAGTTAGTTCTTTCAAACGTTTTTGATATTCACCTTTAGTTTCTGCATATTCTTTAATAGATTCACTTAAAGCATTATATAAATCAGTTCCTTCTAGTACGTGAGTTATTTCATGCCCTACAACACTATTTAAAGATTTATTTCCATCTATATTAAGTGTTATATCTCCATTAGCATTTACATAACCATTTACTACTTTACCATCTACTGCAAAACCTGAGTTCTTTAAGTTTTCATTATTAGTAAAATCAAATGTTACACCTTTATCAGTTGCTATCTTTGAAATAAAATCTACAAATTCATGTGTTCTATTAGTATTATTTAATATTCCACTATCAATGGCTTTTTGTATCATACTACGTTGTTCTTTACTATACTTAGATAAATCAGCTTCAAACTTTTGACTTCTTTTGCTATCTTCTTCATAACTTGCCATTAGTTGTCCATCTTTATTTTGTATATCTTGCATAAATTGTTTTCTAGCTTCATTATAGATTATTTTATATTCTTCATTACTTACTTGTTTACCACTTTTATTTTCAAATTCTTGTACTAAATTATTTACATAATCTTGCATACCTAGAGTATCTTCAATAGTTTTAGTACTAATATAACCTTTTTCTAAATCAGTTTCTACTTGTTCTGTAATAGCATTTATTTCTTTAGTAGATAGTTTCTTACCATCTTTTTCTTGTTCTGCTATTCTATTTTGTACTTCTTTATCTACTACACTTTGTTCGTTTTGTGTTCTTCCAGTTACATAATCTCTACCTTGAGAAGTAGTTTTAACTAATCCAGGTGCAGATGATATACCTGCAATTATCATACCTGAGATAAATTGATCCAGTAATTGCTCATCTTTCATTATATCTTTTAATTCATCTTCACTACGATATGTTAACCACTTACCAAATCCTTGTATAATACCTGAAACAACTTCTTCTACACCTTCTGCACCTGCTTTTATTGTATATTCTGCTAAGTTCTTTGCAAGTTGTGATTTAAACTTACTTGCTACTTTTTTTGCTACTGCATCATCTAAACCTATTGCAGACTTAGAAATACCTACTGCATTATTCCATTTACCTAAACCACCGAACATCAATTCTGTTCCTGCTTCTGCTACACCTGAAATAATACCATATTTAAGTGCTTCTTCATCAGTTGCTCCACCTTGATATGCTTCACTCATACCTGAACCCATAGAAGATGTACCTGTTACTAAACTTGTTACAACAGTTGTTCCTTTACTTCCTAATCCAGCAGCAGCACCTAAATTACCAGTTGCTATCATAGTGGTTGCATTACCTAAACCTTGTGCAACCTCTTGTGTTTTAGTACCTGCTACTGAGGATTTAGATATACCAGTTTTATCTCTTATATAATCCCATGTTAATTGAATAGCATTATCTTTAGCAGCTTCAATTATCTTATCAGCTTTTTCATCATTACCTAATGCACGATTTATACCAGCTCTAGCATATGAGATTAAATCTCCTATACCTTCACCAGTATTCATTATACCACTTACAAAATTACCTGCTAAATCTCCAGTAGTACCTAAAATAGTCTTAGTTACATCACCGAAATCATAACCATCTTGCATTAATTCATTTTCGTGTACTATTTGACCATCATTATTTTTTACACTATCTACTACTGTTTTACCAGCATTATATACACCATATACAGGAAATAATATACTTAGTGTAGTTTTATAATTATCTTTTATTTTATTTAATCCAGCTTCTAATAGGCTTTCATCTTCTTTTTTCTTCTTAGTAGAAGATACAGAAGTAAATTCTGGTCTTTTTAATCTTTGTAAATTACCTTGCTTATCTATTGTTGTATAAGTTGGTACATTTGAATTAGAGTTGCTTACTCCGTTTAAATTACCATTTGCATCAATACGAACCATATAGCACCTCCTATTTTGCAATTACTGTTCCATCATCAAATGTTATAGTATCTCCTGCTTCATACATAACTGGTAATTCTTGTAGATTTCCGTTAGGCATTTGATAATAATATTTACCACCACTTTTATATATTTGCCATCCATCTAAATTAAATCCAGTATCTTGTAAATTACTTGCATTTACTTTACTTGTTCCTCCATCTTTAGTTATTGCTGGTACTGAACTTCCACCACTACTTTTACTTGCACTTAAAGAAGCATTAAATTGTCTTTTTTGTTCTGCAAATTCATTTTCTGTATTTATTTGTTTTAATGTATCTTGCCATCTTGAATAATATCTATCTTTTACTTCATTTTGTGCTGATAATTGTGTTTGTATTAACTTGTTTTGATTTTGAAATCCATCTAAAGCAAGTTGTAGACTTTGTTGTAATGATTCACTTGCTATCTTCATTAAATTACTATTACCTGTTTGTTTTATCTCAGCCATGCTTTGATTATATTGTTGTTGTCCTCTTTCAAATGTTTGTCTTGCTACTGCATATCTATTTTGATAAGAGTTCCACATAGCAATTCGTGATGATTCACTATAACCTGTATTTAATAGTCCAGATGCTGCTAAGTTCTCATTATTTACTCCATATGTATTTGCTTGTTTTTGATAATCTGCATATGCACCTCTTTGTTCTTTTTCATAATCTTGTCTAGCCCACTCTTTATCTTGTTCTACTTGTTTTAAAGCTAAGTCAGTTCCTTCTTGTGCTAGTGCTTTTTGTTCTTGTGTATTTTGGTCTAATCTTGCTTGTGCATCTTGATATATCATATTGCTTTGATTTATTAAATTATCATAAGTTTGAGTAACATTACTTAAATCTTGTGCTTGTTCTTGATTAACTTTTTGAAATCTCTCATCATTATAATCTACCATATTGTTACCTCCTATCTTTTAACATATGATCCTACATATGCTTCTAATGTACTTGAATATATACTAAAAGGTTTATTTGAATAAAACTTTAATTGTACACTTTTCCATTTTTTCTTTTTAATTCTTGCTACTACAAATCCTTTTGTATTTACTAATTTTTTAACTAAATCAAAACTTTTATTATCAGTTTTTGCATATACTGTTATTTCTTGTCCTTCTAAATCTACTACACAACCTTTTTTATTTGTTGTCTTTAGATATTGAGGATATTTAAATTCATCTTCAATAGTTGTCCAGTATGCTTCTACGTTTCTTGTTTCACTTTTATCAGTCAATGTATATATTCTATGTTTAGTTACTTCTACACCGTTTTCTTTTACTATTTCATCTACACCTAAATATAAAACTCCATCTTTTACACAAGTTGTCTTTATATCTTGGTCAAATTCAAAATAGTACCACTCATATTCTATATGGTCATTAACTGTTGCTTGTTGTCTTGAATCAGCTAAATATACCTTATTACCCATTATTACAAGTAAATAACCTTCCCACTCCTCTAATATCATGTCTTGGTATTTACTTTCATTTAATAGTCTATTATCTACAAAACTACTCTTATGAGATATTGTTTGTTCTGTTGTTACATCACTTGTTATACCTTCTAGTCCTCTTTCACTAAAAAAGCATATTGTATCATTAAAATTAACACCTGTTGTTTTACAACCTGTACTAATACTTGAGTGTGTACTTGGATATACTTTTCCATATGTACTATCTATAACTGGATTATGATAGAAAATAGTTGTATTGCTTTGACTAGGTTCTTTTAATACCCATAAAGCATTATTTCCAGCTACTATTGACTTTACTCCTGAATCAGTTAGTCCTTCTGTATAATAATCTTTATCAGCACAATAAGATGGATCATTTAATTTACTATGCCATAAGAAGTTAGGATAATCAGGATTACCACTAAAAAACACCCTATTATCAAATACTTCTAATAGAGTGCATTTATTTATTCTATTTGCATAACCAGTCATTATCTTTTTAAATTGTATTACTACATTGTCTTTTCCTACTGTATCAGGTACAGATGGTGCAGTACTAAACGTTACTGTTCCATTTGTTAAATCATATGTAAAAGCAGTTGTTTTAGTATCATTTACCCATGCTTCTATTTCACCATCTATTTCTTTAGTATCAAGTTTATATACTGTACTTTCTCCATCTCCTACAAATGAGTTCTTTCTATATGGTGATAATAAATTCACATCTTCATATGTAGTTCCTTGTCCTGAAGGTGTCATACTCATTGTTGTTGTTGGTATATAACCTACTACATCTTTACAAGTACTTCCATCATATACTAAATAATTCTTACCATCTTTTATGTATAATAAGTTATTAAATACAAAGAATTTACTTGGTGTTTCTTCCATATCATCAAATATTACTGTTTCTTCATCATATAAGTTTGTACCTGAGTGTACTATTTTATGATTTACATTATTATAAGCATAAAAAAATAGACCAAATATAGTATTACTATATTCTTTTAGTAATTCTACATCTGGTCTTGTTTCTATACATTTACCACCAGCATTTTTATAGTTCTTCCACATATTCTTTTCATCTGGTGTTCTTGACAAATATACTTCATCTTCCCTATCACTAAAATCTACACCTCTAAAATCACTATAATTTCTTGTTATTAATTTTCCACTTACTTGTGTCATACTTCTATACCTCCATCAAGTTGTACTGCACCTGTTCCATATCTTGGATCAAGTCCTTGTAACAACTCTCTATATCTAGCTGCATATACTGAACCATATTGACTTGAAACATCACTTTTCAATATATCTGCTGCAACTCCATATGGCATTATTTCTAACAAGTCAGTAGTTAATTCAAATCTATAATCATCTTCAGTGTCCATAGTGATTTGTTTAGGATATTTATAATAATATATTTTTGCTATTCCATCTTCTTCAAATGTTACTCTATCAGCTATTGCATCATATTTTACTCCTCTTATATTATTTAATTGATATAACATACTATCTATATCACTTAATTGAATTTCTTGTCCTTCTGTAACATTTAAAGTTGTATAAGCAGGTATTTTCTTATATCTTGCTAATTCATTTTGTATTTGATTTATAACTGAGTTCATCTTAGTTGCTAAATCTTCATCTTCAGTTAAGTCATCAGCATCTTCACTATATTCTTCTATCATTGAATATACTTTTTGCTTCATTTCTTCTAAAGTCATATTTTACCTCCTTATTTAATCAATTCTAACTCCTTTATTGCTTCTTCAATTGAGTACATTTCTTCAACAGGTTTTACATAACCTCTATCTTTTTCTTCAAATACTAATACATCACCATCTTTTAATTTAATAGTGGTATCATATGTACTTTCAAAATCATCAGTTTTTATAGTCATTTTAGACTTTAATACTAAGTCCTTGACTGTTTGTTCTACATTATCATTTTTAAACTCTATATTGGTGTCTTTATTTACTCTTACACCATAATAAAGTGTTATATCAGGTTTAGTTATAAATTGTTCCATTATTTAATCTCCTTTACTATTTCTACGTATTTACTTCTATACGGATTATTTCCTAATAATACATCTAATCTATCTTCATTTACTTCATATTCATAACCTTCTTCAGGCATAAATCCTAAATCAGTATCTATTAAACTATCTACCATCCATTGTCTTGTTGCACGTACTAAATACCTTTTTTCTTCTTCAGGTTCATATGTTGATTTACTCTTTACTAAGTATTTCTTATATGAATCTTCAAACTTTTTAAATTCAAACTTAGGTATATTTCTTATATTCTTAACTATTTCATCTACATTAGAACAGTCAAACTCCATAATATAAGCATTTACACCATTTTTAACACCTATTTCATCTAAATAAGGCAACGGTGTTACGATAACAGGTTTATTCCTAAAAAGCATCTCATTAATTGAATAAGAGCAACACTCTGTATCACTCAAAGCTACTAAATAATCTGCTTGATCCATAAAATAACTTAAATCTAGTCTAGGTTTTACATATACTAGATGTTCATCATTTACTTCCCATTGTTCATCTGCAAATATGTACCATAAGTAGTTTATTTTAGCATTATTTAAAGCATTAATCAGCTTCTTCATACGTTCAGTTCCCTTCTCAGGTCTTAACCTCAAAGCAGATAACAATATAAGTGGCTTCTCAGTCTTTTCTATACTCAACGGATTATAACTAAATAATGGTTTTATTCCAGTTAATCTTTCAAAACTCTTTTCACTATAATGAGTTATTGTTATATAACCTTTTAATCTATCATCTGTTGGTACTGCTATACCTAAGGCTTGGTAGTGTGGATTACTATAATCACCATGTATTGTTTGATATACATCTCCTTCTATAATCTGGTCTATTATACTTGTATCATAATTGATTATTGCAACCTTACAGAATATCTTAGTGTTTTCATCAACTCTATATACAGGCACTAACTTTTTTAATCTTTTAATTTGATTCTTATCTCCAGTTTTATAGCATACACATATATCATAATCATGGTATTTCTTACACATCTCATATAAATATGTTTCAACTCCACCTATCATATGTAAATCATTAGCATATAATACATTAGTGTGTTTTATTGCTTTCCACCCTCTAGCATCATATGTTACTGAATTTTGATTAGTAGTATTGTAAAAATAAAGTACTTTAGTAATATTTGCTTTCTTACCTCTACGTACTCTATTATTAAAATCTCCATCTTCTCCTATACGTATATCAGGATTAAATCTTTCATTTCCTATTAATGTTCTTTTATATATGCAATTACAAGCACTTGTATTCCATACTGGTGGATCATCAGTTATGATTATATCTTCACCATTATAGTGCCAACTAAATAAGCAATAATCAAATTCTTCTGTATTAATCTTATCTAATAAAGTCTTTACAAAATCATCAGTTACCATATCATCTGCATCTACAAAGACTATATTATCTCCAGTTGAATTTTCTATTCCTACATTTCTTGGTGTACTTGCACTTCCACTATTTTTTTCTAAATGAATTACTTTAGCTTTAAACTTATCTAATTCTGTTTCATTACAACCATCATCAACTATTATTACTTCTGTTTCTTTAGTTAATTGAGGTTCTAATACTTTCATTAACTCTTTAGTATATTTTAAAGCCTTATAATAAGGGATTATAATTGATAGTTTCATACTTTATCTCCTTTTACATAATATCCATAATAATCATTTTTAAATAATAATTTCATATATGGATAACGTTCTTTAAATATCTCATCAGTTAAGTCATCTTGTTTATGTATTTCATAAATATTATCTTCAACTATACCCTGTTTATATTCATAAGGTACTGCTACTATCATTTCCTTACATCTATCATAAGCATATTCTAATACCTTTTTAGCCTCATTTACATCTAGGTGTTCTATTACATCTCCAAATATAATTAAGTCATAATATGAGTATTTAAAATCACTTATATCAGTATTAAATACATTTCTATACAACTCTTTTAGATTATATTTTTCAATGTTAGGTTCATATACCTCTACTGCATCTACATTTACATAGTTATCTAGTAGTTTTTTATATGTTCCACTTCCTGCACCTACATCTAATATTTCATCATAGATGTAAAACTTACCTTGTATATAGTCTTTTATATCATTTTTAAAGTAGTTATATGATGTAGCCATATTTACCTCCAATTATAACTTCCCTTTTTAAATGTTTACGTTACTAAGCACTTAAAAAGAGAAGTTATACAACTTCTCTTTTATCCTAAAGTGATCCTGTTGCTACTGGGAATTTTACAACTTGTAATCTTTCGTTGTCAATTATCTTAGCACCAAATGTGTCTAGACCACGAACGATATCTTTGAATCTCTTTTCAGCTCTCATTGATTCTACTTCATTGATTTGTCCAGCAAATGCAATAGCTTTCTTTCCTCTTATATCACAATATACATAAGTTGAATCTTTAGCCATATTATTTGACATAATTACTTCAAATCCATCATAGTAACCAACTAAACCTCTCTTAATATATTCAGGGTTATCAGTAGAAACTAAGATTAAGTCTTGTTTAAATACGTTATAAACTGCTGGTGATATTTCAATTACACCTTCTTCATCAAAGTTTCTTTCTCTTAACTTAACAATAGCACCATCAATTGCTGCTCTTACGTTAGCAGATGTTGTTCCTGCTGCAGTTACTTGATAGAAACCACTCTTAATTAAGTTAGCAATATATGTATCTCTCTTAACTGCTAATCCATGTACTGCTTTAGCTTGATATTTCTTTGCTAATCCAGGTACACTTTGTGCTTCGTTAATATCATCTACATAGAAAGCAAAATAATTTGCTTGGTCAATAGTTAAGATTTGACCTTTATCACTCATTTCTTCAATTTCAATATCTTGAGTGTTATCATATGCTCCAATTGTAGGTTCTCCTACTCCTAAGATTTTAACACTTCTTGCATATTTAACATCACCTTGATATTCTCTTGTACAATTTTGTACTAATTTTGTCTTTAATTCAAGTTCATCTTGAATATTTTTACTCCATATTTGTTGGATAAAATTACTTACTGCCATTTTAACTCACTTTCCTCTCTCTATTTGCAGTTATATATGAGAGGTACGTTTTTATTTACTCCATTTAAGCATTGATTTTTCTATTATTTCATATAATTCAGGATGTTTTTTGTAGTCATCATCAGTTAACCTTTGTGCTTCTTCTACTGTATAATAATCCTTTATTTTATTCTCTACTGGAGTATTTTTCATACTTCCCATATTATTAATTTCTTTTTTAGGTTGTGTTCCTAAATACATTTCATATTGTTCTTTTAATGATAAGTTAGGATTTAACTTCTTAGAGTAATTGATAAAGTCTTTATCATCTAGTAAATCAGCACTTACACCTATTGAAGATAATTCTTTTAAATCTTCTATTCTTTTACGTTCAGTTGCTAATTTAACAAATTCAATTTTTTCTCTTTTACTCATCTTGTCTATTCCTAAATCATTTAATCTTTCAACTTCATCTACTATATCTTCATACCCTAAAGATATGATTTTATCAGCATCTGCAGTTCCTAAGGTTTCTATATCATCATCATCTTCATAAGACATTTCAGGTATAGTTATTCCTTTATTTGTATAGTACTCAGTTAACTTAGTTACTGCTTCTTCTGTACTTGTTGTACCTAGTCCAGCATTTACTACGTTTTCTAATTTTCCATACTTGTTTTTGTACTCTTTACGAAGTTTTGCTTCTTTACGAGCTAGTTTCTTTGCTATCATTTCATCTACTTGTTCTTTAGTAAATGTTTCAGCAGGTACTACTGTTTCTTCAGTAGATTCTTCTACTACTTCTTCAGTAGGTGTTTCTTCTGTAGTTTCTTCTACATTTTCAGTTGTTTCTTCAACAAGGTTTTCATTTTCTTCCATAATATTTCCTTCCTATTTTTTCATATGTGTTTGCTTCACATGATCCATAAAGTTTTGTGTCATTAATGCTTGGACATATAAAAAAGTAGCTTTATGCTACTTGATTATCCATACTTTGTATTGCATTTATAGTATTTGCTTGTGTTTCAGGAGTTCCTTCTAAGAATTGGTTTGCACGTTGCATCATAGCTTGGTTTTGTGCATCCATCATAGCTATCTTCTCTTGTTCTTTCTCTATTTCTTCACATATCTTTAACAGACTTTCTTTAGGTGTTGTACTGTCATCTGGTAAAGCCTTTGCATAATACTCTAATTCTTTATACCTTTGAGGTGTGAAATAACCTGCCTTTAAAAAGTTTTCTAAAGTCATTTCACGTGCAAATTCATCAAATGCACTCTTAGGTGTTATATCTATCTTAACTGTTCCTTTTAGGTTCTCTAATACACTTGCAGGTACATCTACTATTTGAATAGACTTTTCTCCTGTTTCTTCATCTATTATTTCTTGTTCTAGTTTCATACCTTCAGGTGTATATGTATTCCACATATCTAGCCATATACGTGCTAAGTCCTCTATAAATGTTTTTAGTCCTGTTAATTGCTTTACTAGAGGTTGTTGTGATGCTTGTTGTACTGCCAATATAGCCTTACCAGATGCTTGTTCTGGATTTATTTGTCCTGTTGCTATATCTCCAGCATTTTTTAAATCTCTTGTAATTGTAATTAAATCGTTCATTACCTTTGAAACATCTGTACTCATACTTGCAGGTTGTACATAACTAAATATCTTATTTACATCATCTAATGTACTTCCACCACGTGCTTTGATTATTCCACCAAGTTGATCCAGTGCTTCAGGATTACTTATTTTTTCCATATTTGCTATCTTTTGAGGATATGCACATTGTTTTAGACTTAATAAAGCTCTTGCTAGTGTTTTATTTAATTCTAATTGATTTGGTATTAAGTATCTTACTTCTCCTTCTCCTCTAGCCCAGCCTTTTTTAGACTTCCAGTTAAAGTGTGCTACTGGATATAAACTTAAATCAGTGTTTTTATCTTTGATAATGTCTACTTGCATTGTACTTTGACTATAATATACTTTTCCGTTTTTCTTATACATCTTAGTAACTAATGTACACATATCATCTTTTTCTAATTTAGCATCTTCTCCAGCTTGTTCCCATGTATTTTTATCACCTATTATTAATTCAATATCTTTTTTCTTAACACCTTTATCTAAAGCATATTGTCTTACTTCACTTACTGGTCTACGTTTACTTATTATGATATAAGGTTGATTTTGTATATCTTCATCTTGTTCGTTACCATATTGTATATCATTTTTATTTATTATTTCATTTACTGGACTTTGTGTATCTGCATTATAATCTACATACATTATACCTTCATCATTTATTGCTGCATCATCACTTACTTTACGGATTTTAATATCCATTTGATCCTTTTCCCATACATTTGCTGCTTTTCTATCTAGCATCTTGCAAGTTTCTTCTGCAGTTTCTCTAAAGTCTTTATTCTCATAGTTCTCACTGCTATAATGTACTGCCCATAAGTTTTGATTTATTGTACTTACTTTATAATTTACTACTGTTTCTATAAAGTTATATTGTGCCTCTTCAATTCCACCTAGATTTGCACCTTCCCATTGATTTCCAGAGTACATACGATAATTTCTATCTGTATCATCAAATACGTTGTGCATACGTAGGTAGTCTATACCTTGTTCATATAACTTCCATACATCAGTTTTTACTATTTCCTTTTCATCCATATGTTTCTCCTATCTAGGTATTTCTTTTTGTCCGTAACTTGTACCATCATAATTGTCTATATTAAATTCTATTGTTTTCATTATTTCATCTTGTCTTTCAAGTTCTTCATTGATTTTACGTTCTTCACGTTTCTCTTGAATTACTTTTATTGGATTAGCTATTCTTTTCTTATTATCACTTTTTACATATGCACCTAATAAAAATGCTATACATATACTTGCTCCATATACTATCATTTCCATAATATTCTCCTTTATACTATTACTATCTTTTCTCCATAATCTGTTGTAGGTTCGTGTGAATTAAATACATCAAATTCAGGATATAAACTAATAGGTTCTTCACTAAATACTAATTGATTTCTTATTTCATAGCTTATTGCTAATCCCATCATCATATCATCATGTCCACCTTCAGGTGCTTCTATTCTTCCTTTTTCATTTCTTACTATTGTAATTAATTCTTTCATAATATCAGTATCATTAATTAATTCAGTATGTTCTCTTACTAATTCAATTAAATAACTTATTATTGTAGGTCTAGTTATACTTGTTGTTCTAAAACCGAATTTCTTTTCCATCTTTCCTGTATAACTATCTAATTGTTCTCTTATATATTGTCTTTCATAACCTAGTCTTTGTAATTCTCTTATAGGATAACTATCAAAATTGCTTTCTATTCCTATAAGTGCATCTTCTGTATAACCTGTTCTATCAGTATATGAATAATACTTTCCTAGACAATATACTTGCCTTGTATATAAATCTGCATCAAATTGATTTCTTAGACTTGCTACTTGCTCCCCTGTCTTTCCATCTAATACATATGCAGTAAAATAATCACTGCCTTCTCCTGCAGTATCTCCACCTATGCAATATTTTGTATTGTGTACCATACCAGGTAAACGAAATAACTTTATAAATCCTTTTTCATCATTGATCCATCTTATATTACTTATTGTCATACCATCATAGTCATATTCAAAATAACCTACTTTTAATGGTTTAGGTGCAGTTGCTATTCTTAATGTTAACTTAACCTTATCAAATACAGGTGTTCCAGATGTTATAAATGCTTCTTCTGGTGTCATAGGATATTCTTGTTTAAATTGGTTTATATCACCACCACAATTATTTGCTATACACCATCTTCTCCATGCTATTTGTTCTAGTGTTAAATTAAATGATTCTTTTATTTGTTGTTCTTCATCAGTTAATTCAAATCCATCATATGGAATACTGTACTCTTTTAAGTCCTGCCACCCTACAAATAATGGTATAAAATCACTTTCTCCAGCTACTGCCTTATCCCATAGTTCTTTAAAATACTCATATCCATTTGCAGTACTTTCTATTATTACCATAGTGTTTGGTAAATATGGTACAGACTGTAATAAACCTAGCATAGTTTCTTTTGCACCATTTCCCCAGAAGGCTAACTCACTTATATGTAAATTATTAAACGTATCACTACGACCTACTCCATCAGCACCAGCAGTCATACATTTAATTTTACTTTTTAATCCTGTTCCTTCTCTATTATCAAATATTAATTCTTTAGCATTACTTGACTTTTTAGAAGGTTTTAATGGATCAGGTAAATTATCATATATTCTCTTGCTCATATTAAATAGGTTTGTAGTAGCTTCTTCTTTGTGTGCTATTATACCTGTATTAATATTGCACTTAGTAACAGTTTCTTTAAATAGTATTGATTCAGTCAATGTACTAAATCCCATTTGTCTAGCTTTTAATATTATTATTCTAACAGGTTTTCCTTGTTCTCTAAGTCTTTTAATAATATCATATAGCTTCTGTTGAGGTTCATTTAAGATAAAGTCAACTATCTTACCTGCTTTATCTCTTATTTTTACATACTTTTCTATATATTTCTTAGTATTAATAGTCATTGTCATCTTCTACTTCTTTAATTAAACTTTCATATGATAAGTTAACATCACTTTGAGTTTTCTCTACTGGTTTTTCTCCTATGGTATCTCTTAATACTTCAAATGCTTTAGTATCACCATTAGTAGCTTTAGTTAATAAAGCAAGTGATATTTTTGCTTGAGTATCACCGTTTTCTAGTAAAGTTAATAATTCTTCTCTAAATGTTTTTCTTCTTCTTTTAGCTTCACCAGATGCAATACCACCTTTTCTAGCAACCTCGACCTGTTCTTCACCTGTTTTAAATCTAGTTGCTTCGTTGTTAGGAACTACACTTGCCATAGTAATACTCACCTCCATCAATAAAAAAAGAGATAAATAAATATCCCTTTAGTTTGTGCCTTAATAAGCACCATAGAATAGATATACCTGTTATGATAATAACTGACCTTTTAGGACTTATCCTTCGGGAACTCATAATCCACAGATTATTAAGTAATTCATTTTAATATATCTACTCTATGCTACCTATTACTAGATAGCACGAAACTTAATTTAAATGTAATGGAGTTATTAAATAATACCCCACCATGTGCTTTAATAAGCACTGTGAATAGTATATACAACAAAGTATAAAGTAAAGAGTATTGATATATGAAAAATAATATCAAAGTATATGCTATTCACACTACCTATTGTAGCTATATATTAACTTCATAATAATGCACTGCCGATATTACTAATACACATATTCACGGCTACCTTCGTGTCAAGGTACATCAGGTGCATTTATTACTACTTATAGTATATCATATAATTTTTCCCATTTTTTACCAACTTTTTGTCAAAATAATTCTTTCAATATATAATAAAGCACATCTACAACAATACTATTACCAGCCTGTTTATATAACTGAGCATTTGAATTTACTTTACTAGATTTTTCATAATCTTCATCATCAAATCCCATTAATCTCCAACACTCTTTTGGTGTTAGTTTTCTAATTTTTAGATTACTAACAACTCCCATACTATCATTACATTGTAAGGTTTGGCTCACTTGATTACCAACTCTTCCTCTACGAGTTTTGCTATTAGGATATGCCAAGTTAACACTATCTCCTTCAAATGCTTCTTGATAACCTTTTTTAGTAGCATTTTTTATTTTTAAACATTGTTCTTGCAGATCTGTTGTATCGTTTAATTTATTACTATATACTTTTAAACCACCACATTCAGCACCACTTCTTGTAGTCAATGTTCCTAATACACTATTTTTACCATAAACTTTTTTAAATGGTTTCTCATAACAATTCCAATTTGAAATCATTTGTATTTTATCATCACTTAAATAATAATTGTCATCTACATTATCTTCTAACATATCTTTTAATCTCAATTTTAATTCTTGCTTTTGTGGGAATACATAACCTTTATCAATATCATTTCTAATGCTTATAGTAAATACTCTTTCTCTATTTTGAGGTATTCCATAATCTTTTGCATTTAAGACTTGATAATATGATGTGTACCCCCCCTTCATCATTTCTTCAATGTATGCATCGAAGTTGTGTTTGTGTTTTCCACTTAATAAGTTTTTGACATTTTCCCATATTACATACTTTGGTTTTAATTTATTTACTATTCTAATAGTTTCATACATTAGACTACTTCTAGTTCCACTATCTTTATCACCTCCGGCTTGTTTTCCCGCAAGGCTAAAATCTTGACATGGTGATCCATGCATGATTAAATCTACTTCCATATCTTTATTCCACTCACATATATCTTGTGGCTCAAAGTTTGTATTATGTATAGTATTAAATGATTTAACTGCATATTTGTCTATCTCTACATAATCTGCTATCTCATAATCTATTCCTAGTCTTTCAAGTGCTTTGCTACAAGCACCTATACCACCAAACAATTCAAGTATTCTAATCATACATAACTCCTATTCTACCTACCACTATATTTTTAATATCTAAAGCTACGTACTTTAAATATGTTCTTATTTCAGCTAAGTGAATCACTTTAACTGGTGGCATTATATACACTGTTTTATCATCTTTGTTGTAGTAAATCTCATATTTTAAGTCTTTTAATATTCTCATCTTTTACCTCTTTTTCTCTTAATGTTTGCATAGCTTCGTTGTAATGTTCTCTTGACTTCATTAATAATCCTAGATTATTTACTAATTCTAATTTAAGTACTAGAAAATCTTTACACGTATATTCATCTGCATTTTTAATAGCTTCTAATATAACTGTTACTAAATAATCAAAATAACAGTCTTTATATTCTTCCATTGTCATTATTAACCTCCTTTAATATTTCATCAGTTTTTTGTATTTCTTTTCTACTTTGATAAGTTCTATTATCTTCACACCACTTACACCCTTTATGATTTCTGCACATAGGATCAATACTCTTTGCACCTTTATAAGGTTTTCTACGTTCTTTTTTATATTTAATTGCTTTCTTTAAACTCATCATTTAACCTATCTATTATTTCATTTATTTTATTTCTTAATATGTAATTGTTTAAATGTTGCTTATTATCACTAACTTGATTTAATTTACCTATTTTTGCTATCTTTTTATATGCTGTTGGTGGATACCATCTTGCTATAACTTGTATTTCTTCTTTTGATGTATCTTCTATGATTTCTATTTCATCATTTAATAACCTGCGTGAAATACCACCACCTGCACACTCAAATATATTAGGATTACCAAGTTCATCAAGTGCTTTATGTTCATATACAAACCAAGTTAAATAATGTTTACCCCATTTTATCTTTTCAGGTACTTTTTCCCCATTTGCTATCTTATTTAATAAATCAATTACTTTCATTATCTTTACCTCCTAATATTTCTTCAGTTTCTTCTCTATACATTTTCCTTTAATTTTAATTATTCCTAAAATATCATTATTGAAATCTTCCAACCATTTTGCTTCTTCAAATGAAAATTCACCTTCTTCAAGTGGTAAACTACAATAGTCTTCAATTTCATCAAGT
>Ga0265298_10003550_pt1 | contig 20536 bp, 21 predicted proteins | sample AusTroGonzalo_MG_3_FD_193486 | JGI IMG/M metagenome (GOLD analysis project Ga0265298, IMG submission 193486) | Bovine rumen microbial communities from tropical cattle in Woodstock, Queensland, Australia - Gonzalo_01 | ecosystem: Host-associated > Mammals > Digestive system > Stomach > Rumen ... | reverse complement strand
GGGTAAACAACATTTTTTTCAGGAGGTTATGATCCATGTACGAAGACAAGACCCTGACCTGCCGTGACTGCGGCAACGAATTCGTTTTCTCTGCCAGCGAGCAGGAGTTCTTTGCCCAGAAGGGCTTCCAGAACGAGCCGAGCCGCTGCCCGGCCTGCCGCGCTGCGCGCCGTGCCCAGAACGGCAACGGCGGTGCTCCCCGGCAGATGTTCACCGTCATCTGTGACGGCTGCGGCTGTGAAACCCAGGTGCCCTTCCAGCCCCGCGGAGATCGTCCCGTCTACTGCCGTGAGTGCTTCGAAGCCCAGCGTCAGAGCAGGTTCTGATTGATTTAAGAAAGAAAAGAGCATGGTTGCGAAAATGTCACCATGCTTTTTTTGTGCTTGTTAAACCAAAAACAGACGAAAGGCTTCAGGAGAAAAGCGGAAGGCATTTTTCTTATTTGCACAGATGATTAACAATTTCCTCCAGTGTATCCAGTTCTTTCTCAGCAGACAGCTGATCTTTACCGCTCGCAAACAGATAAGCCTTCAGCTTCGGCTCTGTTCCGGAAGGCCGGACAACCACTTTATCTCCGTTTATCATCAGGAATTCAATTACGTCGCTCTTCGGCAGACCTGTATCGTCCAGCAGGTAATCCGTCCGTCCGGCTTTCCGCAGGCTCTCCTGCTCAAAAGCGGGCAGCGGCTGCCGGAGCGCTTTCATGATGGCGGCCATATGTTTCGCACCGTCTTCTCCTTCGTATTCGAAGGTTTTGAGCCGCTGCGCGAAAAAGCCGTACTCAAGGCGCAGTTCCTGAAGACGGTCGAGCATGGTTTTCCCGTTGGCTTTGAGGTCGGAAGCCATTTCACACAGCAGCAGCGCAGCGTTGACCGCATCCTTGTCGCGTACATCTGTTCCGGACAGATAGCCGTAGCTCTCCTCGAAGCCGAAGAGAAAACGATCGGCGGCGTTTTCCTTTTCAAGCAGGCCGATCTGCTCGCCGATGAATTTGAAACCAGTCAGCACGTTTCTCAGCTCAATCCCGTGTTTTTTACAAAGGGATGAGGCCATCTCCGTTGTGACAATGGTTTTGACGACAACGGGCGGCAGGACTCCCCGGGCTTTTTTGTTGCGGCAGAGGAAGTCGAGCATCAGGATTCCCATGTCGTTTCCGCTGATCAGCTTTACTTCGCTACCGACGCGGACGCCGGCGCCCATCCGGTCACAGTCCGGATCCGTGGCAAAACAGAAATCAGCCCCGGTCTCAATTGTTTTCCGGATCGCAAGCTCCATGGCTTCCCGGATCTCCGGATTCGGATAGGGACAGGTCGGGAAGCGCCCGTCCGGCTTTTCCTGTTCGGCGACAATCTCAACCTGTATGTGCTTCATCCGCTTCATCATTTCACGGACGGGCACATTTCCCGTGCCGTTCAGCGGGGAATAAACCAGATGAAGCGGCTCAGTGACCGCTTTCACACTGAGACTGCCGATGGCGGTATAGTACGCTTCGATGGTTTCCTCCGTGATATAACGGATGACCCCCGCGGTAAGATACCGGTCAAAATCCGGCAGACGGCCGCACAGGTCAGGCTGGGCATCGATATAATACTGGGTACGTTCCGCCGCTTCGAGCGTAATCTGACATCCGTCCGCCCCGTATACCTTGTATCCGTTGTATTTGGCCGGGTTGTGGGATGCCGTGATCATGATTCCTGCCGAAGTATGCAGATGACGAACGGCAAAGCTCAGCATGGGCGTCGGCTGGAGTTTCGGGTAAATCCAGACCGAAACGCCTTCCTCAGCCAGCACGGCCGCGGTCAGCCTGGCAAAATCTTCGGAATGGATCCGGCTGTCGAAACTGACAGCGCAGGACGGAGCATCAAACGCCTCTTTCAGATAGCCGGCAAGGCCCCGGGTTGCCTTTGCAACCGTGAAAAGATTCATCCGATTAGTTCCGGCACCCAGTACGCCGCGGAGCCCTCCGGTCCCGAAGGTCAGATTCCGGTAAAAACTGTCATGGAGGGAGAATTCGTCCATCTTTTTCAGCTCAGCAATAAGCTCTTCCGTCATGGCCGGGCAATCCAGCCACTCCTGTCTTTTTTCCAGATCCGTCATCTTTGGCTTTCTCCTTTTGATGATAAAAGCAGGCCTCTTTCAAGCCTGCTTTGATTTTCAGATAACTCCCTGCTGCCCGGAATAGAACAGCTGACTCTTCCGGAAGGGATTAATCCTTGCCGGATCCCAGGTAAACCCGTCCAGCGTGAGATTGATGCCGCTTTCCGCAAACAGGTTGGCCACATCTTCAAACAGGACGAGCAGATGCCTTGAAAAGAAACCAGCCTCGGAACCGGAAGGCTGCAGAAGCAAATCGTTGATCCCCCAGACGCGGATCGGATCATACCCGTCATAGGCGAAGGAAGACGCGTACGGGGACACACTGGAGCCGCGAAGGTCGCACGGCGTTTCCCCGAGCCAACTGGAAGCGTGCCGGAGCAGACCGTAGAAACACTGAATCACGCGGCCGGGAAGGGAAAAACATAATTCGTCAATGAAGCCGCCGTTCACATCATAGGTACTGAAAGAAAGAATCCTGTTCTCATACAGAATCACGCAGAAGCCGCCGTCCGGCGCGCGCCGATCCTGAACCAAAGGACGGAACTTATACTGAAATACCGGTTTGCTCCCGTATCCGGCAATCATGAACATTCCCCCTTGATAAACTCAATACTCTATTAATGATAACTAAATAAATGCCCATGGTCAACAAGATTACACTACATCTTGTGGTCAAAAATGTGAACTTTTTGTAACAAACGGATCAGAGGCTGCTTTTTCAACGCAGGAAGTCCATCAAGGCATCCCGATTCCGGACCGGGGTGGTGGTGGGCCTGCCGAGATCCCCGCGGGAAGAACAGCTGCAGCGGATTTCAACCATGACAGGACCCCGTGCGGATGCTTCGCGGGCTTCCCGCAGCACAGCGAAAAGACCGGCTTCGTTATCGGCTGAATAAACGGCACGGTATCCCGCCGCTTTCGCGATGGCAGAAAAATCAAGGGAACCGGAGCAGACCGGCATACCGCCGACTGTTTCATGCGCGCCGTTGTTGATGATCACATGGATGAACCGGGCAGGGGAGCGTTTGCCGATGACGGGAAGGCTGCCCAGGTGCATCAGCGCCGCTCCGTCCCCGTCCAGGCACCATACAGTCCTGTCGGGACGCTCCACAGCGATCCGCAGGGCGATCATGCTCGCATGCCCCATGGAACCGACGGTCAGGAAATCCTTCGAGTGCCCTTCACCGCGCTTTTCCCGCAGTTCGAACACCTCACGGGAAAGCTTGCCCGTTGTGGACACGATGACGTCGTCGGCTTTTGTTTCGTTCAGGATCACCTCGGCCGCGGATTCCCTGCTCATCTGATACATATTCTGATAGGATGGCTTCCTGTCGGTTGTCAGGGCGCCTTTCCGCACGACGATCGCCGCACTTCTGCCTTCCGAAAGCGCGGAGAGAAGCCCCGCGAATTCCTTTTCAAAGGCCGAATTATCCGTATTTTCGGATAGGATCATATAGGGAATATCAAGAATTTCCAGCTGGGAAAGGGTGATGATACCCTGTCTGACATGCTGCGGTTCGTCTTTTACTCCGGGCTCTCCGCGCCACCCGATGACCAGCAGGCAGGGAATCCCGTAAACCATGGGATCCATGAGAGAGGCCAGCGGGTTTACCGCGTTTCCCAGCCCGCTGTTCTGCATATAGCAAAGCGCCGGCCTTCCGCAGGACAGATAATGCCCCGCACACAGCCCGACGGCGCCGCCCTCATTATGGGCGACAACGTGCGTATCGCCTTCCGTCCCGTAGCGGTCATAAAGCTCATTGCACAGCCCCTTCAGCAGGGAATCGGGCACTCCGGTGAAAAAATCGATGCCTGCTTTTTCACAGGCATCCAGCAAAACAGAAGCACGCATCTTCCATATCTCCTCTGTCAACATACCACTGACCAGCAGCCAATGGTTACTGTTATTTCCATTCCAGCGGATACTCGGCAACGGCATAATCAAGTTTCCTGCCGTTGTCTTTCAGGACATTGATGATATCTGTCTGCAGCCTTTCATCCTCGACGGGGGTGGGAATGCAGTCATTCTTGTCCCGGATGGAAGTGATCCGGATCGGGATGATGCGGAAACCCTGATTGGAAACCTCGCCGGATTTTGACACTTTGAAACGGGTCTGGAAGATAAAAGAGGTCATATCGCTGGGGGCGTCATTGCCGGAGAAACAGAAATTCCCGAGCGAGTAACAGATATATACCCCGTTGTATTCCTCAATGGGATTGATACGGTGGGAGTGGTGGCCCACGACCAGGTCCGCGCCGCTGTCGACCGCCAGGCGACCCATTTTGATCTGCCGTTCCGTCGGAGAATAGTCCAGCTCATTCCCCCAATGGAAGGAAACGATCACGATCGGATACTGCTTTTTCACCGCTTCGATATCGGCCGCCACCTTCTCATACAGGTTGGCATACTGCCCCACGGGCTTGTCATAGCGGTCGATACACAGGTAACTCAGCATGGCAATCTGGATTCCGTCGACCTCATAGACGCCGATCTCTTCGGAATTCGAGTAGACAACGCCGGCGGACCGGAGTGTCTCTTTGGTTTCTTCATAGGCTTCTTCGCCGTGGTCCATCACATGGTTGTTCTCCAGGGAGACGGCTTCCACGCTGTTATCGCTCAGTACGGTCACATACTCCGGCGCGATATTGAAGAGAAACTTGTTCTTTTTCTTCTTGTCCGGCACATATTTGGTTTCTGTCAGCGTTCCCTCAAAATTGACCAGCGTCAGATCGTCGGCGGCAAAGATGTCTTTGGTGTTGGCCATGACAAAGTTGATATCATTATCATGTTCTTTCAGCCTTTTGTAGAAGAACTTGGATTTGTTGTGATAATTATCCCCGCCGATCGTAAAGTCCCCCGTGCAGGTCACGGTGATCAGCGTGGAACCGTCCACTTCATACACACCGGGGGTTTCTTCCGGCTCAACGGTTTCGATCAGTTCCTCGATATCAAGCTCTTCCTCCGCTCCCGCGGACCAGACGGCACAGACCGCCAGCATGAGGGCGAGGATCAGAATGAATGTTTTGCGGATCATGATAAACGAACCTCCTGCACGCTTTATGAATGCTCAGAAACAAAGTCGGCCATTCTCTCCAGCGCAATATTGATCTTGTCGATCGCCGTGGCATAGCAGCAGCGGATATGCCCTTCGCCGGACGGCCCGAAAGCGGTCCCGGGAACAGCCGCAACATCCTTTTCCTGCAGCAGACGTGAACAGAATTCCTCGCTGGTCAGCCCGGTGCGGCTGACGGAAGGGAAGACATAGAAGGCACCGAAGGGGTCAAAGCAGTCAAGCCCCATCGATCTGAAGGCGGAAACCATCAGCCGGCGCCTGCGGTCATAGCTGTCGCGCATGGCCAGGATAGACTCATAGCCGTTTTCCCGGCCGGTTCGCAGCGCTGCCAGGGCGGCAACCTGCCCCTGCCTCGGCGCGCACATGATCGCGTACTGGTGGATCTTATTCATGACGCCGATGATCTCTTCCGCCGCACAGGCATATCCAACGCGCCACCCGGTCATGGCGAAGGCTTTGCTGAAGCCGTTGATCGTAATCGTCCGGGGATACATCCCCTCCAGGGAGGCGAAGGATACGTGCGTATGCCCGTCGTAGATCAGCTCGGAATAGATCTCATCCGAAATCACCAGGAGATCATGCTTTTCCACTACGCGTGCAACTGCCTCCAGGTCTTCTTTCTCCATGATGGCCCCGGTCGGATTGTTCGGATAGGGCAGGATCAGCAGCTTGGACCGGGGCGTGACGGCGGATTCCAGACTTTCGGCCGTCAGGCGGAAATCGTCCTTCTGGTATGTGGTTACCGGCACCGGCGTCCCGCCGGCAAAAACAACACCGGGCGCGTAGGAAACATAGCTCGGATCCGGAACCAGCACTTCATCGCCTTCTTCCACCAGCGCGCGGAGGGCAATGTCGATCGCTTCGGAAGCCCCGATGGTCACAAGGATCTGCGTTTTCCAGTCATATGAAAGATGATACCGGCCGTTCAGGTAGACGGCGATCTCCTGCCTCAGTTCCGGCAGCCCGCGGTTGGCCGTGTACTGGGTTTCCCCGTCCACGAGGGAGTTGATCGCCGCATCCCGGATCATATAGGGCGTCTTGAAATCCGGCTCGCCCACGCCAAGGGAAATCGCGTCCTTCCTGGAGGAAGCCAGGTCAAAGAAACGCCGGATCCCACTGGGCGGAACAGAAGCGATTCTGCGGTTCAGATACTGTTCATAATTCACGGTGAGATCACCAGCCTGCGGTCAGTTTCTTCGTTTTCAAAGACGACGCCCTCTTCCTTATAGCGCTTCAGCACGAAACTGGTCGCCGTTCCGGTCACCATCTCAAGGGGGGAAAGCTTGCTCGCGACGAAGGTGGCAAGCTCTTTCAGCGTATGGGCTTCCACCAGCACAAGCAGGTCATAGCTTCCGCTCATAAGATAGACGCTCTTGACTTCGTCAAAACGATAGATTCTGCGCGCAACCGCGTCAAACCCCATATCCCGCTGGGGCGTCACGCGGACTTCAATCATGGCTTCCACACGCTCCCGGTCGGTCAGATCCCAGTTGATCATCGGGCTGTAGCGCAGGATAATATGACGTTTTTCCATGCTGTCAATGGCCCCGGCGACTTCCTCCATCGTCGCCCCGGTCATCACGGCCAGCTTTTCAAGCGGAAGCCTGCAGTCCTCCCGCAGAAGATCCAGCAGGGAAGTTTCCAGTTTCGTCATGATACAGTACTTCCTTTCCCGAAAGATATCAAACATAATTATTTTACATCATATATATTATGAAGGCAAGTTTGGATGAAAGGAGGCAGAATAAGGCTGAATGATGAAAAAAACATACAAAAGCAACCGAAAATAACAAAAAAGCCTTCAAACGTAAACCCCTGTTGATAGACAAAGCGCAGACCAATGCATAAAATATGTTACGGATGGTGGCAAATGTAAGAAAAATCACCACCCGGAATACTTACAGGAGAAAAGTTATGAGTATGATCGAAACCAAAGACCTGACCCGCAGATACGGGGAGAAAACCGCGGTCGACCGTCTTTCGCTCACGGTTGAGGAGGGCGAGTTGTTCGCTCTGCTCGGTGTAAACGGCGCCGGTAAAACGACCACGATCCGGATGCTGTCCTGTCTCTCGAAGCCGTCTTCGGGGGAAGCTTTTGTGGACGGGTATTCCTGCACCGCGGAAAGCAAAGCCGTGAAACAGGTGATCGGACTGTCACCGCAGGACACCGCAGTGGCTGATCATCTGACTGTCCGGGAGAATCTGGAATTCATGGCGGCAGTTTACGGCTACACAAAGGATGAAGTGAAACAGAAGACCGACCGGATCATGGAAGAGTTCCATCTGGGCGAAGTGGAGAACCAGCGGGCGCAGACGCTTTCCGGCGGCTGGAAGCGGAAACTGTCGATCGCCATGGCGCTGATCAGCGAGCCGAAAGTGCTCTTCCTGGATGAACCGACCCTTGGCCTGGACGTTCTCGCCAGGCGTGAACTCTGGCGGGAGATTGAAAAACTGAAGGGCAAGATGACCATTGTGCTGACCACCCATTACATGGAAGAAGCCGAGCATCTTTCCGACCGGATCGCGATTATGGTTTCCGGCAGGATCGTCGCCGCCGGAACGCTGCAGGAAATCCTTGCCAAAGGCAGCGCGGACAATCTGGAAGACGCCTTTGTCGCGATCGCCGAAACCAATGGCGATGATGGAACAGGAGGGAATGTATGAACAGGATGACCGCCTTTGCGGACCGTAACCGGAAGGAGATCCTCCGGGATCCGCTCAGTTATATTTTCTGCCTTGCGTTTCCGCTGGCAATGCTTCTGGTGATGACGCTTGTGAACACCAGCATTCCGAAAGAATCCGGCATGACGGTGTTCCGGATCGATAACCTGGCTGTCGGGATTGCCGTGTTCGGCCAGACCTTTGTGATGCTGTTTACCGGCCTGACCGTCTCCAAAGACCGCTCCGGATCCTTTCTGGTCAGGATGTACGCGACCCCAATGGAATCCGCTGATTTTACCATGGGCTATCTGCTGCCGATGCTGGCCATCGCGTTTGCCCAAAATGTGCTGATTTATCTCGCATCACTGGTGATCTCGCTGATCACCGGGCCCGTGATCAATCCGCTCGGCCTGCTTGTGTCCCTGGTGACACTGATCCCCTCCGCGGTGATGTTCATCTGTATCGGCCTGCTGTTCGGAACCCTTTTCAGCGAGAAAGCCGCGCCGGGACTGTGCTCGATCATCATTTCCCTGAGTTCTTTTCTCGGCGGCGTCTGGTTTGACGCCGATCACACCGGCGGCGTCATGCTGACCATCTGCAGGATCCTGCCTTTCTATTACTGCACCCGCGCCGGCCGCAGCGCCGTCCGCCTTGATTTCGAGACAGACACCTTTATGATTCCGCTGCTGATCGTTGTCCTGTGCGCAGCCGCGCTGGCCGTGGTTGCTTCGCTGGTCTTCCGCTCGAAGATGAAAGCCGACCTGTCATAATCCGGAGGAAAGCAATATGTTCGGAAAGAATCTGATACAACTGCGCAAGATACACCAGCTGACCCAGGAAGCCCTGGCCGAGAAAGTGGGTGTAACCCGTCAGGCGATTGCCAAATGGGAAGCGGGCGATTCCGTTCCCGATCTGCAGACCGGCCAGAAACTGGCTGAAGTTCTCAATGTTTCCCTCGATGAACTGGTCAGTTTCGAAACGGATAACCAGGCCGGGCTGCTGATGCCTCCGAAGGGAAAGCATCTTTTCGGAATCGTGACGGTGGGGGAAAAGGGACAGATCATCATCCCGGTCAGAGCGCGGAAGCTTTTCAATATCGCTTCCGGGGACCAGATCGTCGTGCTCGGAGATGAAACCCAGCAGGGGCTGGCGCTGCTGAAGGCGGAGAGCTTTCTGGGAATGGCGGACATGATCCGGATGCAGATGAAGGAATCGAAAAAAGACTGACTCTATACGCCCCGGGGCTGATCCGGCAGACGGTAAAGCGGAAAACAGCAGGCTGCAAACCTGCTGTTTTTTTCATGCTTTATTTGAACTTTCTTCACGATTTCTTTGTATTTGTCCTGTAAAATAAAAACACCAACAAAAACGGAGTGATTCCAATGAAGAAGAAACTGATCCTGTTCCTGCTGGTTTTTTCGATCGCCCTGCTACCGATCTGTTCAGCCTTCGCGACGTACCGGGTGAATACAAGCTGGCTGAAGGCGCATAAGGAGCCGAAGTATTCCTCCACCGTGGTGGACAGCTACCGCCGTGATTTTGCCGTCTCCATTCTCCGGACCTATAAGGGCGGGTGGGCCCGGGTACGCTTCCTGCCCTCCGGGAACACGGCGTACGTCCAGTCCAAATATCTTGCCAAGTCCAAATCCTATACGGCCTATGTCAGCAAGAACAACACCGTCGTGCATACCGGGCCCGCCACTTCCTTCTCTTCCCGCGGGAAGCTGAGCAAAGGTACAAAGGTCACGGTGCTGAGCCACGGGCATGCCTTCGACTATGTATCCACGCCCAAAGGAAAAGGTTATATCCGGAACACGCACCTGACAGGCACAAAGCCTGCCGCTGCCAAGGCTAAAAAAACGGTCAGCACGGCGGCGCATATTAAAAATCCCCGGAACCGCACGGTGAACCTCCGTACGGGCCCGGGAAAGAACTATAAAGTGATTGCGGAATACCGCCCGGGAACCAAGGTGACGATCCTGCAAAGGGGCTCCGCCTGGTTCAAAGTCAGAGTCGGCGGCAGGACCGGATATATCATGAGAAAATATATTGCCCTTGATTAAAGGGGCTGCCCGGGACGGGGTGGCCCGTTACTGAAAGATCAAGACCGGATCCCAGCCGAAGTCCTGATAGGCGGTCACTTCCAGGTTGTTGGCTTCCACATAGGCTTTGATAAATCTCGTCCGGATCTCCTGGTTTGCCTCGGCCATCAAGTCCGCGGCGGCAAAGAAACTGTCCGCCAGTTCCTGGTTCCCGCCGGCAAAGCGTTCGATGTCCGCGATATAGTCTTCGCCATCTCCGGCCACTTCCGTTTCGATCACCTTCCACTGATTCCCGTCTTTCTCCAGCGTCATAATGCCCGGATACTCGCCGCCGGAGATGTTTTCCAGTACATTTCCGTGTTTGACATAGTTCAGAATCCAGAAATCACCGTAAACTTTCGCGTGGGTTTCATCAATTTGTTCAGTTTTGAAGATGTTCACGCAGGGGATCGTTACATAGCCAGGTTCCGTTTTGTACATGCCTGCCTGTTCGTCCCTTGCCAGCGCATTCGCGATAGCTCCCTCAACCGGATCATCCCCGGTATAGCTGTATACCGGCAGATACTCCACGGCGGCTTCGTCCTTCGCTCCGGAGACAAAGCCGGAAATAAACCCGGCTTCGTCCGCCTCGCTCCAGATCGCAAAGTAGGGAAGCTCTTTGGCATCGGGATCAATTTCCTGCAGATGGGACCAGAACATGAACGCTTCCGGCAGCCCCTCCACCGGCGTTCCGGGAGACCAGACCGTAACCGTTTCGGCCTTTTCCAGCCCGTACGGCGCCGCCGTCACATAGCGGATGCCGTTTTCAATTGCTTCCGGGACCTGGCCTTCATCCGGCTCCAGGCTGACTTTGACAGTCCAGGTGTGTTCATCCACCTGCTGCGGATCGGAAAACTGCCCGTGAAATGTACATCCGTATACCGTTCCGTCAGGATAGTCATCGCCGGTTTCGCCCATCTCGCTGTCATGGTAGTTCCCCGAGAAGGAACCGTTTTCCCCCATAATCAGTTCTGTATTCCAAGCACCCACACCGCTGGAGAACTCAAAAACCTGCCCGTTCAGCTGCTCCAGGATATTCGTTGCTTCCGTGGATCCCACCGCAACCATCAGCACCGCCATCATTACCGCGACAAGAATTGCTGTCAGTTTTTTCATTTTCCGCCTCCTGTTTTTACTGTACGGTGTCAGGCCGTACATCATATGAAACGACCCGGTCTCCGGATTTCTTCCCGCTGAAACCAGATTTATTCCGTCGGCTGATACACAGGCAATCATCCGGCAGACGAATTCGGGAGAACGGGAACGAAAAAATGTTTCCCGGGGACCGTGCGCGTATGTCCGAAAAAAATACTACACCGGAGAATGTCTTTCATGTTATAATGCCCCTGAAGAAGCAAGGGCAGAGATAAACAGACGGCCGGGCTGAAAAAAATCTGGAGAATAATCATGAAAAAGCAACTTGTTCTGTACATTGTACTGTTTCTCTTCACAGTTTCAACGGCATTGGCCGGGAATCCGGCAGGACATGCGCGAAGTATCAACCATCGCGGGTATAATACCGTTGCCCCGGAGAACACACTGCCGGCTTTTGAACTGTCAAAGGAAAAGGGCTTCCGTTCTGTAGAGACGGACATTGCTTTCACGAAAGACAATGTCCCGGTCCTGCTGCACGACGCGGAGATTAACCGTACCGCCCGGAATGCCGACGGCAGTGAACTGGACCGGACGACCGAAATCAGGAAAATCACCTACGAAGAGGCGCTCACCTATGATTTCGGCATCTGGAAAGGCGAAGACTACAAGGGGACGAAAATACCGACTTTTGAGGAATTCCTTCAGCTTTGCAAGCGCCTTGACCTGGATCCGTACATCGAGCTGAAAGGGGACAGGGGGTATTCGACGAAGGCGGTCAAAGGCCTGGTGGATCTGGTCAGGCAATACGGAATGGAAAAAAGGGCAACCTGGATTTCCTTTGACAAGCCATATCTTGAAGCAGTCAGAGCGTGTGATCCAGATGCGCGGCTCGGCCTTCTGATCATGCTTTGGCTCAGTACCGACAATGTCGAACAATCAATTCAGAGCGTCAGGGAACTTCAGACGGGATCGAATGAAGTGTTTCTTGATGTATACTCTTTTTGCCTGAACATGCTCGAAGGCTGGGCCGGAATGTGCAGAGACGCCGGTATTCCGGTTGAAGCATATTTCATTGAGCAGGATTTTTTGGCAGAACTGAAAAAACTGGATTCGTATGTTTCCGGCGCCACCACAAACCAAATCCGGTTTGATGAATTGCCGAAAGAAGAACGAAAGGATTCGGACAAGTAACGGAAGGTGCTTTGCCCAGTCACATCATCCGTTATATTTCAGGCACAGCATGGTAATGTCGTCAAACTGCTGCGCCCCGGCCACAAACTCATTGATGCCGTCCATGACGTTTGACAGTACTTCCTCAGGCATGGCATCCGGATTCCGGTTGATCGCACTGAGCATGCGGTCTGTACCGAAAAGTTCATTTTGGGCGTTCGTTGCCTCGGCGACCCCGTCGGTATAAACAAACAGGCTGTCGCCGGGATGCAGTTCAAAACTGTGCTCCTTAAACGGAATCCCTTCCAGGGTGGCAACAGCAGGAGAGTGGCGATAGACGACGAGTTCATACTGACCGCCGGCGCGCCGCAGGACCGGGTGTTCATGGCCCGCATTGGCGGCAGTACCTTTTCCCGTGGAGATCTGGATCACCGCCGCCCAGACGGTCACAAACAGTTCCGCCTCGTTGCTCTCGCAAAGCTGGTCGTTCACATTCTCCAGCGCTTCGCCGACACTCTCGCCGTTCTGGAGATGGGATTTAATGAGCACCCGGGCCACCATCATGAACAGCGCAGCCGGCACGCCCTTGCCGGAAACATCTGCCATGACCAGGCCAATGTGATCGTCGTCAATCAGGAAGAAATCGTAGAAATCGCCGCCGACCTCTTTCGCGGGCGTCATGCTGGCAAAGACGTCAAATTCCGGGCGATTGGGGAAGGCAGGGAAGAGCCGGGGGAGCTGGCTAGCCTGTATGTCCGTGGCCATGCTCAGCTCAGCGCCCATCCGTGTCGCGGTTTCATGCTCCTGCTCGTATTTCTCCATCTGATCCTGCATAATGACCATGGCCATATAGACCGCCGAGGCAACCGTGGCCAGGATAATCAACTGGACATCGTGAAAGAACGCCTGGACCGCAATTGCCGCAATCGGCGCAATAATATAGGCCCAGAAGGCGTGCCTGATCCGCGGAGTGAAATTGTTCCGCCAACGGATCAGAAGGAAAACATCGATACACAGCATAACGATATGCGCCAGATTGGAAAGCAGATAAGCAGGAGATCTGTGATAAACGTTTGCGCTGTCAAAATAGTAGCAGAGATCGGTAAACTGCGAAACAATCATCAACAGTGTGTGCACAATCAATATTCCCAAGAACAGCCGCAAAAACGTTTTTCGATTCTGCCTGGGGTTTGCGACATGCAGCGTGAGCAGAGAAAAGAGGAATGCCATCATGCCGGAAGCCAAAAACTCCAGCAGCGTCACAGTGATCAGGGCGATCCGTATCCCCTGACCAGGGATCCCCTCCATCAGCTGACGGGCAAGGTGACTGCCGATGTACAGGATGATCATTCCGAAGAATAATTGGAAATAATGCGTGGCTTCTTTGGACAACCGCGCTCCCGTACTGACCTGCAGGATGTTCATCCCGCAGATCCCGATACCTGCCGCGATGATAATAATATTAAACATGTTGCCGGCTGTTACGTTGAAAACCATCATCCCACACCTTTCTATCTTCCTCTTCCTCAGAGGAAATCTGTTTTTCAGTATAACACAATTTTGTGATCCGTAAACATCCGGCATGCTACGGTCCGGGTGTTTTATTCCTGCAGGGATTTTGAAGGCGGTGAACTTCAGAGTAAAAATCCAAAATGTAACAAAAAATTAAAAATTATGTGACGATTTGTCACACCTATTGAAAAACCGTTTTTGTTGGTTCATAATGCTGACATACTAAAGGAAGTAGCTGTCAGTTTATATGTGTACCACATACAGTACTTCCATGTTCAAAACTTTTAAGGAGGGTTCCACATGAACAAACGGATTCTTTCCCTGATTGTCGTTGTGGCGCTGCTTGCGATGATGCTTGCTGCGTATACAACGACCGCGTCCGCTGCCTACATCGTGTATTCCAAATGCCCGAACGGCAAGGCGCTGAACCTTCGTGCAGGTCCCGGCAAAGATTATGCTGTCATCGGTAAGATTCCCTACGGCAGTGAGATCCTGGTCGTCGGCGAGACCAGCCCAGAATGGCTTGAGTGCACGGATGCAGGGTGGGTTCAGGCCAACCTGACCAGCCCCTATAAACCCGGCCCCTATGTTCCGCCGGCTCCAAAGCCTGATAAGAACCAATCCAGCATTGAATCCGTCCTGGCCACCGCGAAGACAGTGGATCCCTACATTATTACCCTGAAGGGGACCAAGACCAGCAAAGGCGTTGCAAACGTCCGTTGGGCGCCCAGCAAGAAATCGAAGCTGCTGGCTGCTTACCCGGAAGGAACCGAGGTCAAGGTGATTGCCGAACTGAAGAACTGGTACCAGGTAGAAGACCTGGAGACCGGCGCTGTCGGTTACGTGAACACGGCTTACGTAGATAAGTATTGATCCCTCGAATAGAACAAAAAGGAGGACAACAACATGAAAAAAATCATTGCGCTGGCTCTGAGTCTGATGCTGCTGCTCGGCTGCGTTTCCGCACTGGCTGAGGAGGAGTCCGACCAGAGGGGAAGCGTGACCATGCTGGGCGCTTTCACGATCGAATTTAACCTGATTCCCGACGGCTATACACTCAGCCGCCCGACCAAGAATTCCGAAATGGAATATGAAGCGATGATCCAGTCTCCCGAAGCGGGCAAGCCCAATATGATCCTGTACATGGCCTTCAATGATGCGTGGGATGGGGTGGAGACCCTGGCGGACGCCACCGAACAAGATATTGAAGAAGTGAAGCAGAGCTTCTACGATGTCCTGGAGTTCGATGACGGCGACCTGTCCTTCGAAGAAGGCAAGACCGGCGAAGGCACTCCTCTCATGATCGTCAAGAGCGTTGACGGAGACTTCGGCGCTGTTTACACCGTCTACAAGGGACATGAGATCGAGATCGACATCTATCCCGAAGGCGAAGAAGACAAGGTGACCGACGAGCTGTTTGCCGCACTGAACACTTTCCTGACGAACGTGAAGTTTACTCCCGTTGAGGAATAAGGATTGAATCAAAAAGCCATTGAAGCCCGGGCAAAAGCCCGGGCTTCAGCCATTTCAGCGTCAGGATGCGTTCCGAAATGTCATATTCATGAGCGGCAGAGTGTGACAAACTGTCACAAGTCTTGAAAACCGGGGAAAGGTGATTCATAATACAACAGATGTATTAGGATGAAAAATCAGCCTGTCAAGGCATACGTTAAGGATACCGAATGATCCGGGGAAGGCCGGGAGGAAAGGGAACGAGACGAATGAGCAGGGCGTTTGCGGAAACCATTAAGCAGCTGAGAACGGAAAAGGACCTTTCACAGGCGCAGCTGGCGGAACTGATCTTTGTGACGCGCTCCACGATTGCCCGGTGGGAAAACGGAAGCCGGATGCCGGACAGCGTGATGATTTCCCGCCTGGCCAAGTGTCTCGGGGTGGATGCCGGAAGGCTCTTCAGCCTTTTATCCGAAGAGGAAGAAACACACAATATCATCATGCTGGATGACGAAAGCATCATCCTGAGCGGCGGACTGCCGGTGCTTGAAGAAGTATTCCCGGACGCGATTATTACCGGATTTACAAAACCTTCCGAAGCGATTGAGTACGCGCGTTCCAACCAGGTTTCCCTGGCGTTTCTCGATATCGAAATGGGTCCGGTCAACGGTCTGGAAATCTGCCGGAAACTGCAGCAGATCAATTCCAAGACCAATGTGATCTTTCTGACGGCCTATCCGGATTATTCCCTTAACGCATGGGATACCGGCGCCACGGGATTCCTGCTGAAACCGGTCACGGCGGAAGGCATCCGGAAACAGCTGGAACGGCTGAAATATCCGGTCAGCGGAGGTACGGCGGCAACATGATGAACGTTATTGATGCAATCAACTTTGCTGCTGTCATCAGCGGGCTGATTATCGCGGTGATGGGTCTGTTTTTTACGCTGTCTCTTTCCTATCTGAATCGAATCCTCCGAAAGTTTTTTATCATCCTGTTCTCGCTGGTCACCGCCTATGTAGCTTCCGATTTTCTGTCACAGATTTCCCTGGTTTTCCTGGGACCGGATTTCGCGCTTCTGTCCAGGATTGCCATCTTCTGTGAATCCCTGTTTTCCTCCATGCTGATGCCGGTACTTACAATGTTTATTCTTCGGTGCTCCGGGGAAAGAAGGAAAAGGACGCCGGTGTTCTCCAGCGTCCTGACGCTGTGGCTGGTCTATGTGGTATTGCTGTTGTTTACACAGTTTACAACACAGATTTATACGATTACGCCGGATAATGTATACCAGCGGGGACCGTGGTATTTTATCCTGCTGCTCACTCCGGCTGTCATGACAGTCATCAACTGTTTCACCCTGTACTTCCGGAGGAAGAACCTGAGCCGAAGGCAGTGTCTTGCTTTTTCCCTGTATCTGCTGATTCCGCTGGTCTGCATGTTGATCCAGATGTTTTTCTACGGCCTGCTGATGATCGTGATCGGAACGACTATTTCAGCCATCATCCTGTTTACGTTTATTCTGTCGGACCATATTAACCAAGAACTGCGTCAGCGTGAGGAGAACGCCGCCCAGCGGGCCAGCATCTTCGTGCTTCAGATGCGTCCCCATTTTATTTACAATACCCTGATGAGCATTTATTATCTGTGCAAAAAGGACACGGATCAGGCGCAGCAGGTTATTCTTGATTTTACAAGCTATCTTCGGAGAAACTTTTCCGCCCTGGCCGGGAAAAACGCCATCCCGTTTTCCGAGGAAATGGAGCATACCAGGGCTTATCTGGCCGTTGAACAGGTCCGCTTTCAGGACGGGCTGAAAGTTCAGTTCGACACCCCCTATACCGCCTTCAGGATTCCGCCGCTGACTCTGCAGCCCATTGTGGAAAACGCGGTAAAGCACGGTATGGATCCGGAGAAGGAAGCACTGAAGATCAAAGTCAGCACGCAGAAAACGGATGAATGGATCGAGATCATCGTGGAAGACAACGGTCCGGGGTTCAAACCGGCGGATGAGAACAATCCGCAGATCGCCCTGAAGAACATCCGGGAGCGGCTGGATCTGATGTGCAAGGGAACGCTGGCCATCGACTCCGAGGAAGAAGGCGGTACCGTTGTGACCATCCGGCTCCCCGGACAGGCGGAAGAGTCCCAAACCCCGGATTCAAATTAACGTCGGAAGGAAGCTTCATGCTCAGTTATTACACCGCGATTATCATTATGTCCCTGATTGCGCTGGGCGTTCTGGCCCTGCTAATCCGGGACAACAACCGTTTGTCTTCCGTGGATAAACGGCTTCTTTACGTGACCTGCGGCCTGATTGCCGTCTCGGCTGCCGCGGAATGGTGCGGTGTTCAGATAGACGGCCGGGCGGATATTCCGATATGGGTCCTGCTGGTCATCAAATGCCTGGACTATATCCTGACACCCATGGCCGGCGGTGCGCTGTCGATGCTTGTCAGAAAACGGAGTTCGTGGCATATCGCAATTATCGCCCTGATTGCCGCCAATACGGTTTACCAGATCATCGCGATCTTTTTCGGCTGGATTGTTTTTGTGGATGCACAGCATCATTATCATCACGGACCGATCTATATTGCGTACCTGATGGTATGCCTGGCGATTATCATCCTGATGATCCTCAGCATTCTGTTCTATAGCCGCTATTTCAGCCGGCAGAACAGAAGATCGCTCTATGCGGTGATGGCGATGGTGGTGGCGGGAATCGTCATGCAGGAACTGATTCCCGGCAATCCCCGGACTGCTTATATCGGAATGACGCTCGGAGCGGCTATGATGTATATCCATTTTACGGAGTACAATGCGATCGAACTGGATGAACAGATTGTCGAACAGCAAATTCAGATTGACCGGGACGAACTGACCGGCGTTTACAACCGCCACCGGTATGCCGGCGTCCTCGCGGAATGCAAAGAAATCGGTCAGCTTCCGGAGGATCTGGTCGCTTTCGTGATCGATATCAACGGTCTCAAGGAAGTTAATGATACAAAAGGACACGAGAAGGGGGACCTTCTCATCCGCGGAGCCGCACGTTGCATTGAGGAGAACCTGACAAAGGACGGATACTGCTTCCGGACGGGCGGCGATGAGTTTGTAGTCCTGACCAGAATGCCTCCGGAAGTGTTTCAGGAATCCCTGGATGCCCTGAAAAAGGCAGCAGAGGAATGGAAACACGAAGATCTGGAAGGGCTGAAGCTCGCGATCGGTTTTGCGTTTGCCCGTGACTATGAGAACTGTACGGCAGAGGAACTGATCAAAGAAGCGGACTTTGCCATGTACGACGCTAAAGCCGCTTATTATGCCCAGACCGGCAAGGAGAGGCGAAAACGCCGTACGGAACGGCGGGGACGGCATGAAGCCGTTCTGTAAAATCAAAAAACAAAAAAAGTGTGACACTCTGTCACACCTCTTGCAAAATTGATTTAAATAGTTCATAATGCATATATACTAAAGGAAGTGTTCGGGGTTATTTGTACATACAAGATACGGCACTTCCATCTCAACTATTTCTTAAGGAGGGTTCTACATGAACAAAAGGATTCTTTCCCTGATTGCTGTCATCGTCCTGCTCGCAACGATGTGCGTTGCGTTTGTGACGACCGCATCCGCTGACTATTGCGTGTACTCCCACTGCAAGAACGGCAAGCCCCTGAACGAGCGTGCTGGCCCCGGCAAAGAGTATGCAGTCGTCGGCAAATTCCCCTATGGTACCCAGATCTGGGTTATCGGCGAGACCAGCCCCGGCTGGCTGCAGCTCAATGACGGCAGCACTTTTGTGCAGGCAAGCCAGGTCTGCAGCTACGACCCCGGCCCCTATGTCCCGCCGGCCCCCGGCCCCCAGCCCACCAAAAAGCCTTCCGACAGCCTTGATTCCATTTACGCGACCGCGAAGACAGTAACCCCCTATATTGTCACGCTGAAAGCGACGAAGAACAGCAAGGGTGTTGCCAATGTCCGCTGGGCGCCCAGCAAGAAATCCAAGCTGCTGGCTGCATATCCCTCCGGAACCCAGGTCCGTGTCATTGCCGAGCTGAAGAACTGGTACCAGGTCGAAGATCTGGTGACCGGCGCCGTCGGCTATGTGAATACAGCGTACGTGGTTAAGTAATTTAATCCGGAACAGATTTTGAAGGAGGACAACAAAATGAAAAAGATCATTGCGCTCTCTCTGAGCCTGATGCTGCTGCTCGGCTGTGTTTCCGCATTCGCTGAATCCGCCGGAAAGGGAAACGTTACCATGCTGGGCGCTTTCACGATCGAATTTGACGAGATTCCCGACGGCTATACACTCAGCCGCCCGACCAAGAATTCCGAAATGGAATATGAAGCGATGATCCAGTCTCCCGAAACGGGCAAACCCAACATGATCCTGTACATGGCCTTCAATGATGCGTGGGATGGCGTGGAGACCCTGGCGGATGCCACCGAAGAAGACATCGAAGCCGTGAAGCAGGACTTCTACGATGTCCTGGAGTTTGACGACGGCGACCTGACCTTCGAAGAAGGCAAGACCGGCGAAGGTACCCCCATCTTGATTGTCAAGAGCAAGGACGGAGACTTCGGCGCTGTTTACACCGTCTACAAGGGACATGAAATCGAGATCGACATCTATCCCGAAGGGGAAGAAGACAAGGTAACTGACGAGCTGTTCGCGGCTCTCAATAACTTCCTGACGAATGTGAAGTTTACCCCCGTCGAGAAGTAATTTCATCATCCAATATTCAAAGGAACCCGGGCCAATCACCCGGGTTTCATCATGTAATTAATTCCGGGGACGGAACAGAGCCGTTTCATGGGTATCCTTCAAAAATCGGCCTCCGGATTTGATCCCGGAATTCTGTTTTGAATATCGAATGTTAAACGACAACAGGCTGGACCTGATGTGCAAGGGAACGCAGATCATTGAATCCGGGGAAAAAGGCGGAACCGTTGTGACCATCCGGATTTCCGGGCAGGCGAAAGACAATGAAACCTGATGTATGGAGGCATGATCCGATTCCCCGACAGTCGGAAGGGAATAAGAAAAAATAGTAAAGCGAACGGTTCGGAGTAACTGGAGCAGGCTTTTTGTGCTTTTGTTGAGCCTGATAACAGCCCTGTCCCTCCTCCTGCCGCAGCCGGCAGCCGCAAGGGCTGAGACGGAGGGCGCCCGGCGGGAGGACATTTCCGCGATGCTGAACGCGGCCCCTTACAGGGAGGTCGCCGTAATCGCCGGTTTCCGAGGCGTTTCGGCGGATGAGCTGGCCGGGCTGTTCCCGGGGGAGGAGATCAGCGTCACCACTTTGTTTGAGGCCGGCGAAGGAGCAGAACTCCTGGCGGAAGTGACATCACCGCGGCTGACCACGGAGGAACTCCTTCGGAAGCTTGCTGAAACACCGT
>Ga0265298_10003549_pt1 | contig 20537 bp, 18 predicted proteins | sample AusTroGonzalo_MG_3_FD_193486 | JGI IMG/M metagenome (GOLD analysis project Ga0265298, IMG submission 193486) | Bovine rumen microbial communities from tropical cattle in Woodstock, Queensland, Australia - Gonzalo_01 | ecosystem: Host-associated > Mammals > Digestive system > Stomach > Rumen ... | reverse complement strand
GTAGTAGTAATTGTTGATAAGTAGTAGTTACTAGTATTAATATATCTTTTCATCAACAGTTAGTTATTAACTAAATTTTTCTTCCTCTGTTTCACAGTCTTTAATTTTTCATCTTAACTTATCAGCAGTATAATGTAATATACTCTGAAAGTTAGTATCATTAACAAGATGCCATAAGTCTCATAGTAGAACTATAATATTCTGACATAATGTTTTAATCTTAGATAACCTTTCTAATTCTTTATAGTTATCTTCTTTTACTAACGTGAACACATATCAGTAAGTATGGAATGGAGCTATCTCACTAGTATCGTGCATCAGCTCATAATAGTTTTCATCTTTCTTACCATCATAAGTCTTACGTCACTTATAGTTATCTTTAATCCAATACTTACCATCTTTCTTAACAAGGCATATAGCGTGACCAAATGTACTAGCACCAAACTCCGTTCAATCAAGCTTAGCATCTGTTCTATGGTCTTTTGTCCATTTACTGTTTCAATAGAAACCAGTATAAATATCATAACCCTTGTCAAGAACTTTTTTAACTAGTTCATCATTATCTATCTCAATTCTATAGTAGGCAATCTTTCAGTATTTTCAAGTAAATTCCTTATCATTATTAAAGAATTTTCTTATACATTCAGCCGCTTTATTTGTATACCATCATCTACCTACAACCCTTCATTGTGTGTAGCTTGTATCGTCTACGGCTTTTATCTTATCTAAACTAAACTCTTCATTAACTAAATCACTAACAGCTCAGACTGCTCAGAAGATAGTACAGCTAACTGTACTCCAATCCTGATTAGCCTGATTATATTCGTATCTTATTTCATCTTTATCGAATAGTTCAGGTAAGTTATCATAAACTCCTTCATCAAGGATAAAGTCTTTAGATGTTGCTCAGTCACCTAAACAACCATCTATCTCTTCTTCTAAAACAGTCATTGTTATTAGTTATTATATAAATTAATGTCTACCAATTCTAGTAGTATCATATCAACCTCTACTTGTTAAAGGTCATTCCTTTTTCTTTATCTCAAATGGATTAACGATATTATCCTCGTAATCATTAATTGTATCTCCTACATCATATATAGTTTCATCTACATATGTATCATCAATATACTGTGGCTCTGGATAACCATACCAATCATCATAGTCATTAGTTCTCTCATTAACATTTACTCTTGTAGAATATTCTCTCTCTTCTCTATCAGTAAGAGGAGTAGATGAAGGAACTACAGAACTTTCAACAGTATCAGTAGCTGGTGTAGCGGCTTCAGAATTGATAGCTTCTAGAATACTCTCATATGAAGTAGCCTCATTAGGAGAATAAGAAACTGTTTCTGGTGTGGCTAATCCAACTTCAGATAAGATGTTATTTAATTCATCTTCATCTTTATTTCCATAATTACCCATTAACTCATCAAAGTTCTCTGAGTTAGCCATCTCTACATTATTAACTCCTTCATCAGTTACAGTACTCTCATCAGATACGGTATCTGTTTCAGCTGTTCAGTTCTCAATACCAGAATATGCTTTTTCAACATCTTCGTTTGCTATAGCATTAGTGTCGTCAAAGTCTGGTTCCTTAACTGTAGAACTAGCAACATCTCATTTACCAGATGTAGTATCAGCTGGAGTTTCTTTAGTTTTATTACTAGCCAAAGCAGTTTCTACAGCAGTTTCTTTCTGCTCTACTTTAGGAGTTTCAACCTTAGGAGTTTCAGTTTTGGTCTGTGTAGTAGTTGGTTTAGTTTGTGGCATCTCTAGCATAGAAGAAGCTATACTATATGCTTCATCAGCAGATGCTCATTTACTTATTTGATAATCAAAAGCATTCTGATAATTAGCAACACTCTCTGGAGTATATTTACTAGTATCAATTGTAGGAGCAGTAGGAGTTGTAGGAGTTACTTTCTTAGTAGTAGTTTTAGTAGTACCACCACCTTTGTTAGTGGTAGTACCTCCACCTTTGTTAGTAGTGGTACCACCACCTTTATTAGTGGTAGTACCTCAAGTATTTTTTTCATTCATTTTTTGTTGCGTCCACTTTAATAGTTCCTGATTATTCATTCAGGTTTGTGGCATAACATTTCATACAGAACTTCATCATCAGCTTTTAGCTCATCAATTCTTTCAGTTCTGTATGGCTTGGTTAAAGCTTCAACCATTCTTTAAAGTTTTTAAATCAATTGCCATTGTATAGAATTTAAATTATAAATTATTTATCTTGAAACATTTCCTTAGAAGCATCATCAGCTTCCTTCTTTCATTTAATACTTCTCCACATACTTCAAGCATCTTGTCAAGTTTTCTTGTTTACCCAAGTTCAATCATCTTTCTGGTAAAAATCATTTGTGAAGTTATTATAAGTATATGCATCAGGAGCGTCAAGCTTCTTACCTTTACTTCTATTCATCCAAGAGATATACAAATTAGCATCTCTTTTATTCTGCTGTTCTCTATCTGCACTTACTCAATCAGTTGCAGCCTCTCATCTACCAGCAGTATTTCCTTGTATCTTATCAATTGCTTTTTCATTCTTAAGCATAGTATCTGCTTTACTTCATTTCTTAGCAGATGGCTTTCAAGTATTAAACCAACTTCATTCAAATCATTGGTCTTCCATCCATTTATTTCAAGCAGCTACTTCAGCTTGTTTATCAGGGTCATTCTCCCAGAATGTTCTAGCACTATCATTTCACATCCAATTATTTACAAGATAGTTAGCTTTTGATAATAATCATCATTTAGAATAGCTCTCTCAGTTTGCATCAACAGTATCATCATCTCAAATCCAATCACCAAGATAAGCATCTAATCATAAATCAATCCAGCTAACAATTGGTAATGTTTCAGTAGCACTATCTACGGCAGCCAAAGCTGAAGCCCACCAATTATCTTTATTTAGTCAAGACTTATTTTCATTATTAACTTCATTAATCATTACAGCATCAGTATAAATTCACTGAGCTAATGCTCATAAGAATTTACCTAATACCTTTTTCTTAGTTTCAGTGTCTAATGCACCAGCAACATTTCTAGTACCAACATCTATAGCTTTAGTTCAATTCTTTGTAGCTATATTTTGCACATTAGCCGTAGTGCTTTTAGATGCTTCAACCAATTTCTTAGCAAGTTCTGGGTCCGTCTTTCAGAATATTTGTACAGCATTGTCTGCGAAATTTTCCATAAGGTATTCCATAGCCTTGCTATCATTCATAATACTCATACCCTTATTAACTAACCAATTCTTTAATGCTCAGTTAGTTCCTCAAACAAGTCGTACTTTACTAGCCTTATCTGGAGATAAAGACATAAATGCTCAACCAGCTTGTCTCCGTTGCTTTTCAGCTCTGTCTTTATTCTGGTCATCAGTAACCTGATTATATCACCATCATTGAGTATTATCTACATTTTGATTTGAACCAGTATTTGTATTTGCAGAGAACGCTTCATCTTCCTTACTCTTCTGAGTAGCATTTCACTGGTCATCAAAGTATAATGTATCATAATCTTCCTGAGTGACATATCAGTTCTTTAGCATAATGTCGAAAAATTCTTTGTCAGTATATCACTTATTGTGAGCAGTTTGATACATATGATTAAACTGCTCATCAGTAATTTCTTTTAACATTTGTGCCATTTGCTATTTTTTGTCAGGAAATAAAGTGTCTTCTGTAAATCATAAATCATCCAATACTCAACCAACTCATTTACTTCATCATACTTTAACTCAAGATTTAACTAATTTGTCAATTGCTTCATACATAGCTCTACTAAAGTCATTAGGATTATCATTTACAGCTTGTTCAATCATTTGATAATAAGGAGCTTTATCATCTGAAAGACTAATTCCTTCAGGAAGATACTGTATAAGATTATCAGCAATCATAGCTCTCTTATCTATATTATCTGCCTCGGCATAAGTAGCTAATTTATTTTGACGCTTAGCACTAGTTTGAGAAGCTTCTTTAGTTCAAGCAATTCTTGCGTCACTAATATCTTCATATGGTTTCCATATGTCATTAGTCATACTATCCCTGGCAGTTTTAACTCAATCAATATATCAAATTATTTTGTCATTATAATCTTTAAGCATAGCTCTTTCTTTATCTGTAATATTTCACATAGTGTTACCAACATTAGTCAGATTAGTTGTAACATTATCAGATAATTTCATTAATCTCTCAATATGATTATTTAAGTTATCATTATATCTTCTGGCAAATTGATTACCCACTCAAGTAACTGCTGAGGAAATAGCTCAGTATCCAAGTCACTGAGAAGATAATTTAGAAGCAACTCAAGCAGCAGTTCCAGCCTTTTGCTGGTCAGTCATCTTAGTTATGTTACTCTGATATTGATTTTCTAATTCTCTTAATTTACTATAATCATTCTTAATTCTATCTAACTCAATTTCCATAGCATCATATATCTTCTGATATTTAGGAGATAAGCTATCAATTGCTGGTTGCAAAGTATTTCTTACATCAGCAAGATTTTGCTCTGCATTAGCTAATAACTGGTTACCTTTAAGAGAAGCAATTTCACTTCTGTCATCAGCATTCTTGTTTTCGTTAGAATTTAGTCAGAACTTATTATAGTTATCAAAAGACCAATCCAACAATTTCTGTTGGCTTGCGTCACGTCAATCGTACTTAAAGTACTTATTAAATTCATCTCTGTTCTCAAATAATTGAGGATTAGAAACAGCATAGTTCTTTAAGTTTGTAAGCATTTGCTTTTGTCTATCAGTATCGTTATCGATGTTTGCTTTATAATCCCATTCATCTCAACCTCTACTTCCAGAAGCAATAGCATTTACAGGACCAACTTTAGTCTCTGTATATTTGTTTGTGTTCTTGCTAATATTATTATTAGCAGCAACTGGTGTACCAATATAATTTGTTCATTGTTTACTCTGCTTTAATTGATTAACAATGTCAGCAGTTTTAGCACCAGAGTTGTAAGATTGCACTGCATTGTTGATGGCATCCTGACTATAACCACCTTTCTGTAATGCCGCAATAAATTGTTTCTCGTCTAATTTTGCCATTGAAATAAATTATTCATCTAAATAAGATACTACATCTTCGTATGGTGTCAAGTGGTTATCGTGAACCAAACTTCATAATAAGTTACCACCAATCTCGAAGTTTCATTCTATTGTAATTTCCAATAGACTATACGTTAATCATAATGGAATTTCAAGTACATCTACTTCTGATATATATTCTCATTTAATTAACTTCTCAGCTCATCAACCAAGTACTCTAAATCAAATAATTCAATTACCAAGCACTCAGTCTGTTTTTATGTTAGCATTCTTTTGCAAGAATAATGTGTCTTCTAATCTAATAATATATTCATATGTTCACGTAGAAAGCCTAGCATTATATTTAACAATAGTACTTAAGTCAGTCTTCTGTCATAAATATAACTTATGATATAGGATTGTCTTAAGACTAAATATATCTGTATCTCAGTTAAACCATCTTAAATGTTGTTCGTATTCTTGTCATCATTCATCTACATCTTTATCTGTTAGATTATAACGATAGCATACTGGACCTAGATATGTTTGCGTATTATCAACTCTTATTCATTTAATGATAAGTAATGTTTCCCATCTATGCCAGAATTGATAATAAGTATCATACTGGAATATTGTACTCTTCTTATCTCAATTCCATACAATATATATTGTATCCTGGTCTATTCATAGAGCAACATCATCTTCTGGTTCAATATTATCCATCCATTGCTGTATGTCTACTCATAAGTCTTCAGTTGTAATTTTATATTTATTATAATAACTTTCTTCAATATTTAATGATAAGAATGTATTCTTACTTGACACAAAGTATATTCAAGTATTATAAGGAATAATAGCTTTCTTAGAGTGTAATCACACAAAGTCAAATGATAATGACATTGTAAATCTATCTACCTGTAATACTCAGTTCTCTTTAACACTTGAAGTTACTTGTTCGGTCTCTTTCTTAATAGTATAGATACAGTTATTAGTGAATACACAAACTATATCATTGAACGGTACAATACGCATTCATCATATTGTGTTTCATATGAATGACGACTGGTTGAAAAATCCACTCATCCTTCATCAACTCAATGTCATAGTATCTCAGTCACTTGTTATAACAGCAGAACATTCTACACTTCAGTTACTAAGTAATGCAAATATTCTTCAGTTATTCCAACAAGCATCTACTACTGATAAACTAGCTTGATTTATACCCTGATACCTAGAGACAAATTCATCAGAGTGAATTGCATATAAACCATCTGGTCAGATAAATGTTAGTACTTCTCAATATTCATCATAGATTATATATGCACTATTATGTGGAGCAGTATCCCATCAGTCAACAGTTAGATATGTAGACGTGTTGGATATGATTGTCATAATTTGTCAAGGTCAAGTACCATTAGTATCAGTAATACTTGTCTGTCATCAAGTAATTAATACATAACATCAGGCTAATGAATTAGTGTCCCATCAAGGAGATACAGTAGGAGTTAATATCATTGCCTCATCTTGAGTACTTCAAGTAATCTTTGAATTAACTCAGTCTCAGTATAATAGTTTTCATTTAACAGATTGAAAGTCTCTCTTAAATGAATGGTTAACATTTCTATTATATCATCATTGATATATTGTAGCTGCGTGACTAAATCATAATTGAACAACAACCATTCAGTCTTGCAACACATAGAAGTTAAATCATTCATAATCCAACACTAATTGCTGACATAGATTTGCATCAGTTCATACCTCAACAAAACTGTATGTTGTAGACATTGTATCAATATCGAACTTAGTATTGAGCCAATATTCAAATATCTTTCAATCAGCACATAGATATAATTTGTTTCAACTAAGACTTATTGCAACTCAAGTGTATTGTCTATCTCATTGTGTATCTTTATATTTTACATTATTATCTTTTGTAATATCATTATATGCAAATGTATATTCTCAAACTTTACTATTTCAAGATACAAAGAATATTCTATCTCAAGTGAATGATATACATATAGATTTTACATCTTTAACTGTCTTTGGGAACAAAGAAGCTCATTCACTATAATCATCATAGAAACTATTCATATCCCAGTCTCTTTGCAATTTAACCTGGAACATCTTTCTTTGACTTGGTACATAGGCAAATAATGATTTACCAGTGTTTGACATTGTAACAACTACTCAGCTATCATCAATAACTCAAGACAAAGAACGAACCCAATATGTTTTACCTTCAACACTATAGTCTATGTTTCCAGGTGAAAGTAATTTATATTCAGTTACAAATAGTTCTGGTGTCGTAACATTTTGATATGTTCTGTGTGCTACTGAGAAGAAGAATATAGAACTTCCTCATTTATTTAAAACGTAGCTAACTATATTAAAGTTATCTACGTCTCATACAAAATCGTGTTCTAACCATTTAGGTTCTAGTGCTCTTCAGGAATTGATAAGGTCTGTAACAGAACTAACCTGAGCATCATCAATCCATTTCATAACACGTATTTTATTATCAAAACGAACAATGGCATATTCAGAGCCATCGAAGTTTATATAGTCTAATACTTCATCTCCTCACCAATCGTGATAACTTTCAATTCATTTCCTACGTTTTAGGAAAAATGTTTCAGGTACCTTTCAGTCCCAATATTCTGGATGAGTTATCTCACAATTCAATATATCTTTATAGAATGTGTTTAACTCCTGTTGAAATAGTAAGGGTGTGTTTTTTACTTCCATTAGTGTATATTTCAAATAACAGTATTAAGTTGGAACGCGTCCGTTTTAGCTAGATTAACTAGCTGTGTTTGTGATTTGTTATAACTATTAGCATCTTTATTATCTCAGTATTGTCCATTAATAGGATATAGATATGTCATAACTATATTATATAGACAAGCTAAGAAATGCTCAGGTAAAGGTATTTCATCTTCCCAATCTACAGGATTATAGAAACTAACCCAGTGTAACATATATCCACAATTATCGTTATTAGGAACCCATATTTTATTATCACCTGGTTTAAAATAGATTTGGTCTGGTTTCAAATCATCTATTCAAACTGTAGGTTCAGTACATTGAATAAAATATTGAGGACCTGGTAAAGGTGGTATAGGTCTTTCGTGCTGTCTGTCGTTTAATGTATGAATAATAAATACCTTCTTAATTGGTTTAGGTAATTCAATGCATACTGTTTTATCATCAGTAGGCTCCCATTCCAATTTAGTTTTATTATACATAAACGTCCATTCCTTTCATTCGTAAGTATAAATATCACTTAACGAGAAATTTATAGCACCAACTATAGCAGTTCTTCATAACAAAACAGTCTGAAGTTTCTGGTTAGTACCTCTATAAATGTTGTTGTTTACTAAATCCTTTACCTTCATATTAATAATTAATATAAATATTACTAATTAATAGTAGGATAACTTAGACAAAAATCAATAAGAAATTGAAAAAAGCACTATATTTCTATAGTGCCTTTCTCATTATTTAGGTAACAACATTCTAGCGAGATGTTGTGTGAGCAAAGTTCTTAATCATATGATAAGGACTTTGAGCAGCAGACATACCTCCAGCGATAAGTCCACATTCCCAAACCATATCATAACTCTTCTGTTCTCTTAAGTTATTGATAACATCGTAGAAATGAATTGATTGGTCAGCTCTTGTTACTCATCCTTTTGGATTAAATTCTTGATTTTCTCTAGTCCACAATTTAACTAATGCTTTAGGAAGTGTGAAAGCTACAGAGTAGTTATATAATGTGTTCAACATTGGGTCTCTAACTAATTCAACATCTCCGTATACAGTAGCTAATGTAGGAATAGTCATATCTAATTTGTCTACAACTCTATCGTATCTAATTTTCTCATCTCTAAATCTTCCAAGTTCTGTTAAGAAGCGGTCGTTTACAAGAAGAGTAATTGTGTCGTTAGAAGCAACAGCTCCTGATAATTGACATTCTTCAATAATCTTGTAGAAAGCATCAAGCATTTCATCTTCGTAAGTATTAGAAGACAAGTCTTCGATGTTTCCTAATTGTCTACAAATTTCCTCAAGTCCTAACATTTCCATCTTCTCTGTTGCAGAAGGAGCAATGTTCTTTCCTTTATAGATAGCTTTGTTAATTTCTTGGAACATAACTCCGATGTTGTAGTTAAGTCTCTTTGTAGCTTCTTCTTTAGCTTCACCTTCGTATTGATAGATTTTGTTAAGTTCAGCTTTAGTGAAAGTAATTCTCCTTGAGAAGTGTTGAATGTAAGATTGATATTCTTTGTAGTTGTATGTAGAAGCTGGTCTTACAACTTCGTCGTTGTCGTTTCTAGTCCAGTATCCTCTTACAACTTCTTGTCCTGATTTAAGAGTTACAGCGTTAGATGCAGTAGCAGCTACTCCGTTAACAGTTTTAACTTTAATCTTAACGTGAGTTGCATCTGCTTTAGCAGTAACTATTCAGTCTATGTCGTTTCCAGTTCCATCTGTTTTGATGTATACAGTATCACCTACAGCAAATCCTGTACTGTCAGCAACAGCTAGAGAAGCAGTCTCATAAGAAGACAATGCAGTAGAGTTGTCAGCAGTAAGAGTTGTGCTAAAGTCGAAAGTGTTATAATCCAACCATTTGATTGAATATCCATCAACAGTAATAGATGGTTCAATTCCTGGAATGTCTTTAGGAGAAACAGTTAATCCTGGTTTTTCTCCAGATAATTGCTTAATGTCGAAGAAACAGTAAGCTATGTGTTTGAATTGTTTATACATTATAGGGAACATTCTAATGTTTCTACCTACAATTGTATCCAATACAGTACCTAATGTGTATGTATTTCAAGTTGCTACGTTAGCCATTATAAGTAAAAAATTAATGAATAAAAATTAATTAAAAATTATTTATCTTCTTCCTCTTCAGGTTCTTCAACCTCAGGTTCTTCTACTTTAGGAGTAGATTTAGGTGTGCTTTTAGTTTGAGCTGGTTCTGGTTCGTCACCTCCTCAGCTTTTCATTGCTGGGCTACCTCCACAAATTCTTGTGTCAGCGCTTCCGTATTTAGTTACCAAGTCGTCTTTTATAACTTGAAACTCGTTAGTTAATGAAGGTCCTCATACAGTTCCTTCTCCTTCTGCATAGCAGTGCATAACAGTCTTACAAACTTCACCAAAGCTTGGTGTCCATCTTGGGCTGTCTACACCTTGGCATCTATCTTCAGTATTAGTAATTGTTTGAGCGGCCTTACATACTGTGTAAATTACTTCAGCCATTAAAATAAAAGTTTAAGATTTAAAACAAATCATTTATAGATGCGTTATAGTCAAGGTCTTCTTCAGCTGGTGCTTCAGGAGTACTTGCATCCCGTCATCCTTCAACATTAGTTAGCGCATTGCTAACATTGTTTTTCTGGTTAGTATTAATCAATTGACTAATATCTTCACCAGTCTTTTCAAATATCATATCAGAGAGTATTGATAGAACACGTTCTTGAGCTTTCTCGTTTTCACTATTATAGTTTTTAACGAGCATCATAAGCTGAGGATTTTCCTCTAACTTATTAATAGTTCATTTGTAGAAACTGTAGTTCTCTGCATCTCCATATGTATCCATAAGTCTACCAGATGTAATCTCGTCCTTTTTGTTTAACTCAGCAATCTGCTGGTTCTTCTCGGCCAAGAGTGTTTGTAGCTCATCAATCATATTGAGCAAATCTTCGTTACCACTTGAACTAGCTTCTTGTTTAATCTCTTCAACTTTGTCGTCAACTTCGTCGGCTCAGTTAAGAATTTCTTCAACAAGAGCATCAATGTCTAAGTCCTCTTCTGCAGGTTCAGGACTTTCTGTTGTGTCGTCTGCAGGTACTTCATCAACAGCTTCATCGACAGCTTCATCTACAACATCTTCTGTTGTTGCTTCAGCTGGTTCCTCCTCTACCTCCAACTCTGGAGCAGGAGCTTCAGTAACTTCCTCTGGCTGCTCTTCATAAGCATCACCAAAAAGGTCAAAGTCTAAATCTTGTGACATATTTGCCATTCCCTAAAAATATAATATAAAATCCCTTCACACTTATTGTAGATGAAAAGACGCAAAAATCAAGTAAAAGTTATTATTTTCCGCACATTTTGTTAAAGAAACCTTTAAACTCCAGTACTCCTTTTAACTTTACTTCTAAGTCTTCATCTATGTTTTCTCCGTTAATTTTGTTCTTAACGTGTTCTCTCATTTCATAATCTACATACCTGTCGATTAAGTTTTCAATAATTTCAAGAGCTTGGTCACTTAACGGAGAGATTAGAAGTTTGAAGCCTTCCTTGTCTAGGAAGGCAACTTCTCTAGTTTGTTTTTTATTTCCGAACATTATCTATCTATAAGTTTTGAAACAACTCTAACTAATACATCTTCTGTGTTTTCGTTAGGGAAGAATGTTTTGATGGCATTAAGTATTTCGTCCATCCTAGATTTTTCTTCTTCAGAAGGAGCTTCTAATTCTTGCGCCTCTTCTTCAGGAGCAGCTTCTTCAGCTGGAGTTGGTAAGTCTTCACTTTCTTCTTCTACTTCAGGTTCGTCTGAAGTTGGAAGTTCAGCTGGTTTAGCTTCACCATCTTCCTCTTCGTAAACTGGTTCAATTTCTACAACCTGTACTTCTTCTTCTACAGGTGCAGCTTTATGAGCTTTAAGCATATCTTCTATTCAGTCGATATTGAGCTTGTCTCAAGCTCTACCTTTAAGCTCTTCAATAACTTTGTCTATTCCGTACATACTATGCTATAACACGATTTAAAATATCTCATTGCATTTGCAATCAAGCTTCAGCTGGAATATTCTGCTCAACATTCTGAACTATATCATTACCAGCATATATTCAGTTAGCCATCTGTTCTTGTTCAATTCCTGTCTGAGCCATATTCATTTCAGGTGCTCATTCAGAACCCATAGCCATCTGTTGTTGTTCTGTAGGCTGTTGCTGTGCCATAGCCTGCTGAACCTTTTGCTCACTCTGAGCTTGTAATATCATTGATTTAGTTTTCTCTTTATTAACCTCTTTACTATTCATAACAAGGTCTTGAGACATTTCAAAGCTATCAATTATTTCTCTCCATAACTCACGCATATCAATGAAGTATTCTCCAGTATTAGGGTCAACTCATCATTGAATTGCAGTAGTAAGAAGTTGTAATAGTTGGTCTCTCTTAATTTCACGAGTAGCAGATTTAAGAGCCTGAGCATCAAACTCAATATCATACTTACCAACTAAATCATCGATATTAATATCTTTAAAAACAGGCTTACCATCTTTACCCATTTGTCTGATGGCTATCATATCATCCATCATAACCACAGCTGTGGCAGTCCACATCTCAGCAATCTTAGCTAAAGCCTGGTTCATACTTTCAACTAGTGGCAGCAATCTAGATTTGAAAGCTTGAACCAAAGCTGAAACTCCAGTAGCAGAACGCTCCACCTTATTCTGGTATCACATTGAATATGAGTTAAGTCCTTCACTCATCTCTCAGAGTTGTAGCAAGAACTGTATCATATCAACACCAGTAAACTCAGGTGAACCAAGTTCAAGCCTATGCATTCACTCTGGAGTATTTACCTCTACAACTTTAAATGGTTCGTATGTTAATCCGTTAGCGTCCTGGCTAAACATATCGCTTCATTTTAGCTTTTGAAACATAGGCGCTATTTGGAACTTGGTATTATCCATTCGCAGATTAAGAAGTTCATCTGTAATATTCTGTATATCTTCAAGTGTAACTCCAAGTCAACTTCCGAATGCAACTCAAGGTGCTTTGTTATATTCAATATCAACGTAAGGTCTTTTCTTTAATGGTAATGGATTTTTCTCATCTAAGAATACTTTACCATTAATCATTGTACAGTGTTTCTCATCTGACCAATATTCAATAACCTCAACATATTTACTATTAGGTTCGAATGATAAATAGTTTTGAGTAAACGTATCAAACGTTCATCCATCATTATTATCATTCTCCTGGATATGGTAGAAATATTTTTTTATTTCTCTCTCATCCCAGAAAGCTGCGTGCTTAATTTTATTATAATCATAATTACTAAAGTAATAAGGATTAGCTAATGCTTTCTCCAATATCCTTTTTGTATTATTATTAAAGTATCCTCAATAATATTTTTTAAATGCCTCAACAGACATTACGTTTCTTTCGAATACGTATGGACTTTCTTCAAAGCTCTTAACTGTTGGGTCAATAAAGATATTAAATACAGGAACATATTTAATAAATGGATATTGTTCTTTAGTAACTTTCTTAATATTCTTTAATCATTTCTTATATTCAATCTTCTTTTCTCTATCAACAAATCCAATCTTTAAATATCCGGGTCAACATATCAAAGCTTCCTTGATTGCGGCCATCAACTCCATTCTAGAATTGCTAGCTGAAAATCCCCATTCCAAAAATGCCTTAACGTCATCAGCCTTCTTCTGGTCATCTCTATCTCTACCAACAACACGGAAGTTAATAACGTTATCATATAACCCAGTCCACATTGCATCAACATACATCTTAACCACAGGAGATTTGATATTAGTCTGGAAAGGTTTGATTAATAGAGCCCTATCTAACTTATACATAAAATAATTTCTATAAGCAGTGGCCCACTTATTCCATAGGTGTTCACTATAAAAATTTTTAATAATCTGAAGAGTGTCAATCATTTTGTCTTCAGTCTCTTTGTATGGGCTTACCCATTCTTTCACATCCTTTGGATTATTCATTTAGTAGTTTGTATATAAATATATCAAAAGTATAGTAGGATAATTATACTCAAAATCAATAACTTTTTCACGTTTTTATATTTCTTTTACTAGCAGGTATATCGCTCCTCTGTGCAAATGGCTCGTATAAACCTGAAATAGGATTAACTCATTCATTACTAATCTGTCTTTCGCCAGCCATTTTATAAATATATCATTCAATATAATTGTACCAGAAACTCACTAACATCATTGCGTTAACAAAGTCATCGTGACCAGCGCTAGCTTCGTACTTAGTATTACCAGCAGGAGTAGTATATCAAACAAAATATCTCATTTCATCCATAAGTCTCATCAATCAGCTTACCGCTTTCAGGTAGTTCTTCTCCATTAATAATTGTGTTCCGTGTACTAATATTGTCTTAGGAGTTTTCCAAGCTCAATAATTATCAACAACTGGACGTACTCAGTTAGCTGTATATAATACTTTATAATCAACAATATCTCAGAATATTTCTGATACAGCTTCTCATACTCAAGTAACATCCATTATTAATGTAGTAGGGTATCACTGAAAGATAAATCATTGCTTGAGTTTTCTGATAAATTCTTTTTGTTCTGTATATTCTCCGCTAAGTCAATACTCTTCTACAAGCTCAACGTATCTATCTCTGTCTTTTGGGTCTCTAATTTGTCATACAATAACAGCACCAGTGTCGGAACGTTTAGCCGGGTCATATCAAATAACATATCAAAGTATCCTTTCTCATTCAGCCAGGTGTGTTCCAATATTGAAGAACCCCTCAGGATTGAATACAGCCTGGGTGTTTGGAAAGGTAGCGTATAGTTCAGCATAGTAGCGTTGCATATTATTTTTTAATGAACGCTTCATTCTCTCTTTATCTGCAGGAGCAATAAGAGTATCCTCCAAGTCGTCGATAGTAACACGCATTCAAAGCATCTCATCATCGTAACCCATTTCCGCGTCAACTAGTTGTTCGTAAAACCAGTTACGCATACTGTTCCATTCAATTGTAGATACGGCATAGAACTTAGCACGTTCGTTAGAAAGAATAGGAAGAATGTTTAGCCAAACATCTTCGTTAACGTACGCGGCCTCATCTACGAGAATAAAGTCAGATGCTTTACCACGTCAAGGTTCATAACCCTTAGCAGACACAAAGTCACAAGAAGATACGACTAATTGAACTTTTTGTCCACGTCATACCTTCTCGTCATATAAATATAATCTATTTTCTTTTTTATTAAAGTCTAACACTCTAAGCAAACGAATACTCTCACTGGCAGTTTTAATATAATCCACTACTTCTTTGAACTTGTCTTCAGAAGGCGCAATGTAGAAGGACTTAACAGTTCTCTGAGTTTGTTTAATACTGTTAGGCATTCTCCACAACTCACGGACAATCAAGTAGCTACCCAAAAGCGTCTTACCACTACGTCTACATCCTGCCAAGAATGTAATCCTTTTTTGTCACATAAGCATATTGTACTGCCAAGAAAGCGGACTAAAGTCAAGCATATTTCTGAGTAAGTGAGTGTATGCTCATATCAAGTGGACATACGTCAATCAGTCTCTTTCTTCGATTGAGTACGGTTTAAAATCAATTGCGTTGATTTTTTCTCAATCCGGCGTGACAACTCGCCATCACTTTTTATCTTTGAAAGCAGTGTACTGCGTATCTCTTTGTTTAACATCTACTACGTTGTTATCATTTAAAATAATATCAATATCCTTTCATATCTTATAATCCTGTTGTGTCATCTGTCAGTTGATTTTATCCACAAGGCTATGTTCCCTAACATCATAATATCCATCCATAACCTCCTTCATTACAAGTAATACATTTTCATATCTACCTATATCTCCGCTGTCTTCAATATCTAATTTAAAACTACTACTACCAAAATCTAATTTAGTAGTCTTAGATTTAAATACAATATCCTTCTCATCAAAAGCCTTGGTTTCGATAAATCAAATAACGCCATCATCAATCACAACATCCATATTCTCAAGAATACGAGATATGATAGTTCCGCGCCTATCTGACAATACACCATCTTTGATATATCTATTTAATGTATTAAGATACTTGTCTTTAACACTGACAGGATTGGTTGTTTTCTTAATTATAGGTATTGTAATATTAATAACATCCCCTAGGAATTTAATACTAATATCTTTAAATTCAATACGTTTGTGAGTATTACGATACCATTGTACTCATAATGCTCAGTCAATAAGATTACCGAGATTATTAATATCTCAATCGTACATTATTAAAAAAGCGTTCTTACTATCCTTAGTAATATGCGCTCCTATTAATTCATTTAACAAATCGTTCTCGTCAAATTTACTCGCCATATAAATTATTAAAGAGAATAAAAGCTCAGGGAGATAGTAGCCCCGTCACCGCGTCAGGCTACTATCTATTCTTTATGAGTGCATATAGGGAAAGGCCTCTCATCACTCATTTCAGTTTTCGTCCACGTGCGCCCAGCCTCCCATAGTGACCCAGTCGCGCAATTTGTCATACTTTAACGTGCGGAGCTTAAAGGAACTGACAACCCAATAGTTTTATTTCTTTTTTGTTTTCTTAGATTTTTTCTCTTTTGTTTCAGATTTTGTTTCTTCTGGTTGCTCTGAAAACAGTTCAACAATTATATCATCAACCTCTTCGTTGATTAGACATAACTCTTCTTCAATGTCATTAATCCTATCTAAGATGGCTTCGTCTGTATCACAGATAAGTTCTAATACATCACATACGTCATCGTTAGTTTCTTTAGCAACATCCAATACTTCATAGATGTTTCTAAACTCGTGATTAATTTCATCAACTCTTTCGTTAGCTTCAGAATAGAGATTATCAATGTCGTCTCTAACTAAATCAACGAACCCATTATGTTTCTCCACCATTTTGTCGAAACGATTAATGAGCTTATGAATTTTGTTTTCTTGGATTATTGCTGCAATTCCGAAGCAAACTAATCCGGCAATAAGTAATCAAATGTACATAGTAATATGATTAAGATTTAAAAGGTGTTTGTTTAATATCATCTTTAGAGATGTGGTATTCCTGGCAATATGATTTTAGTCTATCGAGCTGTTGTTTCTTTAACAGAGGAACGTCACACCAATCAAATACCAAAGCGTCGCTTTTACCAGGAAATTTACGCAACGCCCTACCGACCGCTTGGACCACAGTTCATCTGAAGCGCACAGGGCTGAAAAGAAACAAAGTATCAATCGGAGGTATATCAACACCACGGCCGACCTTGTCGATGGTTCATACAATCGTGAAACCCGTGTTACCATTTATAGCTTTCTCAATTAAAACAATATTCTCATCATCTTCTTTCTTAGTTAATGTCCCATTCATAAGTATTGAATTAGGCAGGTCTGCGTGGATAGTCTCACTTTCCTTAATAGTCTTAACTAAGATGAGATTATATTTCCTTTTGTTTTCATTAATAAACTTAATTTGGTCTTTGTGTCTTTGTTCGTTATCATTAATACTAACCTGTAGTTCCGCGAAGTTTTCAAAGTCGTATGGTCAGTTGTATTTGTATAGTATCTGAGTTATCTGCGGCGTGAAGTTATATTTAGATTGGTTAGCGTCGTATGTCCATATCCTTCAGAATATACGAAACAATACCTCTTCACCTCACTCAGCTCTATATGGTGTACCAGTAAATCAGTACAGATATTGAGTTGATAATTCTATTAATCAGCAGACCATACAGTGGTAGTCATATCTAACCGGGAAGCTGAGATTATAGTCACACTCATCGTATAGTATCATTCAATATTGTTTCTGATACTGTTCGTAATTCTTTACAAATGATGCGTGAGTAATAATATCAACTATTCCTGTACGCGGATGTTTGCTTTTTGAATGTACTAGTCATACTTCATTCTCTGGGATTGTAGTATTTTTTATTATTCAAGCGTACATATCATCCGCGCATTTAATATTATGACAGAGTATAAGAGTTGGAACCTTCTTGGCACATATAGTATTATATATGACCCAGCTCTTACCTCTTCACGTACCCATATGTACGACCCCCTCTTCAAATTTATTTATTTGTTCGGCCTGATATTTCTGTTCATCCGTCAGAGTACCCTTTAATTTCCAGGTGGGGGAACTGAGAGGGATAGGGTACTGGTGTTTAAGTCAGCCGAACGTATAATATTTCTTATCCCTGTATGTATAAAACCTAAGCAGCTTCGGAAACTGCTGGACTTGGTTCGTCGGTTGGATTATCATCTGATGGAGCGGCAGCTCATTCTTCTGTATTTCCCTCATTATATATACTATCAGGTAAAACCGCAGCTAATTTTTGATGCAATTGGTCTGCTCTATTACGAGCAATATCCAAATATGCTGCCTGTTTCTTATATTCATTAATACCTTTAATTAGGTCAATCGTCTTAGCTTTATCGCTACTTGTTTTTAACATCTGTTCTCACTGAGCTATAATCGTTACATTAGTACGATAGGTGTATTCAACAAATCCTTTATAGTCTGTAAGAATTGCGTCGAGGGTGCGTAAGTCATCTCAAGAATAAGTAATAGATAAAGATGGGTCAACCGGTTTAATTGTTGCTTTAGCTTCTTCTAAAGCCTCTTCTTTAACCTTCTCAAACTCCTGTTCCTGAATAAGCTCTATATCTTGGTCATCAGATAATGGAGTTGGGTCAAAATTAGTCTCCGTCAACGGAGTTTGTTTCTTGATAGCTTTCTTCGGCATTGTCTTTTCTTTTAATAACTAAATGATTAAATAAATGTGACAGCTTGTACTGTCTGTCTTGAGTACTATTCCATAATCAGAGAATTTGACTGTAGTCAAACAGCCCAACTATGTAATCAATGTCTCAATCTATAAACGGACTAACTCTATATTCGGCATCAAATATGTTGTTAATACGAATACTGTAATCCTCTCCTCCGAGAAATTTTACAAGCTGGTCATTAAACTCTTTACACACAGTTACATAAACCGGATAATCCGGATTTGATGCGTGTAATTGCTCAATAGCCAGTTTTATGGACGCTAACTGTTCTTGCATACTGCATTTTTGTAGTAATGTAAAATACTTTATATACCTTATAGTATTCATTTATTATTAAAAATCAAGAGAAAGTTATACTTTTTTTGCACTTTTACTTGACAAAAGCCCCTCCTATTTTTTTTTAAGAGTGGGTAGAAAAGCTATGAGAAGAGAGAGATAGAGAGGTAAAGGGGGCCGAGGGGGGTCAAGAAGGTGAATGTGAAGAGAAGGGAAAAGAGATAATAAATGATGATTATAAATATATATGATAAGGAAAAATCATATATATATTATGGTTAGACATTTATATTAAGAAAACACTCACCGACTATTGATACACTCACCGAACCCGGTTTTCACTTTCACTCACCGAAAATAGGTTTTTTATTTATTCACCGAATTTACCTATGTTTACTATTTATTATTTCATCCTGATTAAGGATGCGCGGAGTGTAGGTTTAAGGATTTGCTCTTATCTGCGGATTTGATGAGAGTATCCTTGAGCAAAGAGCCGCACAAAAGAACGCATCGGACCTTGGGTCCCGCTGAAGAACCGGTTGACATATACCTGTTCCGAGCGCACAGAGATGCCGAACTTCGGTATGCTGAAGCGACACTTCCCCCACCGAAGACAAGCGGAGCTGCCCCGCAGAGGTAGATGGATATGAATTTTAATTCCCAATTTTTTAAAATTTTTATCCAAAAATGGGTCTATCATCATTATATATATATATTTAGTGATGATAAATCCAGATAGTATATTCGTATATATACATTATATACACATTACACATATATATATATAAAAAAAATGTTATAGATATATATATTTATTTTATCATCATTATATATATATATTTAAAGATTATTTATTTCTTTTTCTTATAAAAAATGGAAAACTTATTACCTTTAATGTTTATTATTATGTCATTATTGCTTATGTTTATAGCTCCTTTGTTTAAAGGAAATGATTGACTTGTTTGTTTATGTATAGTTATATCTCTAGTTTGTATGTTAGCAGGAATTATAGTCCCTGTATTATCTTAATCTTTATATCTTAATATTATATAACAATGGAAAGAATGTTCTTTAAAATTTTAACAGCTGTTATAGCTGTATCTTTGTTTTATATTGTATACAAAGACGAAACTTTAGATTGACGAACACAAACTAAATTATTATTTGTAGGTTTGTTGTTCTTAATGTGAAGTGCAATTATTTAGTTCTTAATTTTTAAAACAAAAATGTATGAAACAAAAATATTTGATAGCTTAGAAGCTATGTGAAAATTTATCTGTAAATATAAGATTATAGATTATTCATTTACAAACTATCTGTTTAATTTCAGATGAGTTGTAAAAACAAATTACTTTTTATCTTTTAAAATAAATAAATAAAATGTACGTAAGACTTGTAATTAATCAATCAATCAGTTGGGCTGAGTTAGCAGCTAAGGCTTTAGAACTTAACATTAAGTTCGATTGAAGCTTTTGTAAATTAAGATTAGCTGCTTTGATTGATAAAGAATTATCTAAATAACTTCTCTATTCTGTATCCGCGGATGTTCGGGTACAGAAATAGAGGATTTGTTTCCTCAACTTTTTATTCTTTTATTGTTTGTAAAGATGACACACAACAATGCAGTTTGTCCAAACTTAAAATGGACT
>Ga0265298_10003545_pt1 | contig 20543 bp, 12 predicted proteins | sample AusTroGonzalo_MG_3_FD_193486 | JGI IMG/M metagenome (GOLD analysis project Ga0265298, IMG submission 193486) | Bovine rumen microbial communities from tropical cattle in Woodstock, Queensland, Australia - Gonzalo_01 | ecosystem: Host-associated > Mammals > Digestive system > Stomach > Rumen ... | reverse complement strand
ATGTCTATCACCTTGGTCAGCTGCTTCGCGTCCGCGAGCGAGCTGCCGCCGAATTTGCATACCTTCATTCTTCTTCCTCCAACGAGAAACGGCGCATATTTTACCATAAGCTCCGCCATCGTGGAAGTGACACTCCTGTCGCTTTCCCTGATTCGCTGGAATCAGCGGATGATGATCGTCATGCCCGTGATGGCCGCGTTGGCAATGAATGTTTTTGTTCCATCGTCGTTCGTGCGCATGGATACGCTGCCGTACATCTTGGGCGCCGGCTGGTCGACAACGAACGTGCCGACCAATGCCTCTGCCGCACTGGCTGTAACCGTCAGGAATGGCACGGAGAATGAGGCGGGGTACTCCCCTTGCGCATCCGGCAGGATCTTCACATGGATCTTGCTGTCGTCCGTGGACGCCGTGACGGGCGTCGCCCAGGCGACGTCGTACAGGCCGAACTGCCGCGTCGCCGCATCCTCCTCCGCAAGCGACGCCGCGATCCCGGCGTTTCCGGAGAACGTGAAGGCGAGTCCGGCCGTCGCGTTCGTGTTGCCGCCCATCACCCATCCGTCCCTCACGAGCACGGTGTTGTAGGTCGCGGAGGCAGCGGTTGCCGCACTGTGCGCGAAGCGCGTCAGCGGGGCGGCGAACGCGAGCGTGCCGCCGCCCAGCTTGCGGAACGTGCCGTTGTAGGACACGACCGACTTGAGCGTCAAGGCCATTCCGGTCGGCACGTCGAATCCACCGTCGTAGAAGAGGAAGCCGCGGTTCTGCGTGTCGAGTGTCATCGTCCGCGCCGGCTGCAGCATCACGCGCGACGCCTGCATGTTGACGCCGTAGTAGTTGAAACTGGCGGGAGAGTCGCCGAAGTTCCGCGCATCGGAGAACACGACATGGGAGAGCTTCGACTCGTCTTCCGAACTGTTCCCCTTCAAGACCAGGTTTCCGGTGAAGTTCGTGTTGGCCGCGTTCAGCTCGAACCAGGAGCCGTTGGCGCTCGTTGCGTTCAGCGTCAACTGTTCGGAACCGCTGAATGCGGCGTCAAGCACTATGTACGAGTGTACAGACAGGTTGAATATCGTCTCACCCTGCAACAGCCGGATGTTCCCCTTCAACCAGCGCGTGCCGCCGGAGATTTCCGGATGGGCCGTCTTCTCGCCATACTCGTGCCACATGTAGATTATGCCGCCGCTCATGGCGAGATCGGGGAATTCGCTCGTGTAGGACTGGAGGATGAGATTGGAGGCGTGCAGCGTCAGGCGACGGCCGGTGAAGGTATAGCGGTCCGACGTGGCAGGAGTTCGGATGTTCATTCCGCCCCAGCCACCATCCCCTTTGAGGTATTTCGGCGCGACGTATTCCCTCTGGGGAGAAGGCACCTCCCCATCAGACCAGTTGGCCCCCACGTCCATCGCCTGGTCGCTGTTGATCCATTTCACGCGCGCAGAGCGGCGCACCCATACGCCTGGATTGCCGTCGTCATCGTCCCGTTCGACCAATTCACAAAAGTTGGTCGTCAATCCGTCGGACAGCCGCAGCACAAAATCATCCTTGCTGATCGTCCCCGTGGCCGTCTTCGACAGGATCAGCACCGGATAAAAACGCTCCGGCACGTCGTTCGTGGAGATGGAATCTGTCTCCGCGAACTGAACGGTGACCGGCCCCGCAATCGAAAGCGCGGCCGTCACGCGGTTCGTCGTGGCCTTGCCAGTTTGCCGATTGGCGACAATCGGCAGAATGGAATTTGCTGCCAGATCAAGCGTCCCGACCGAGAATCCCGCATCGTCCACATACGGCTTGAGGATCGCCAGCTCGCCTACCTGCACGGTGCCCGGCAGCGGGCTGGACGAAAGCGCCAGCGTGCCGCCCTTGGCCGTGTGGACAATCGTTCCGTTGAAGCCTGTCAGATCACCGACAAGCTGCATTTTGTTCAAGGAATCTGTCACTGTCCCTGAATAGAACGTGAACCCGTTGCCGACATCGGCGTACAGCGGGCCGCCAAACTGCCAAGTCCCCTTTCCGTTGCCGCTCGTGGCGCTAACTCCTTGAAACGATATCTTGCTCGGCTCGTTGTCGAAGGACACCTTGCCGTTGATTGTCAGCGTCCCAGGAGTCCATGTCGCAGAATACGCATTGAACAAATGCAAGCCGTCGTTCTCGAACGTCAGCGTGGAACCCTTCGTGTAGAAGTCGCAGCGCGTACCCGACGTGCCGAACGTCATCGACTGGCATTTGAAGGTCAAGGTCTGGTTTTCCGGCATGCGCATTCCGCTTTTCGCCGCCAGGTAATCCCAACCCGCCGCCGCATTGTCCGTCGGCGAGATGCCATTTGACCAATAAGCCGCCGTGTAGAGCGTCTCGACATTCCCCACCGTATCCAGCGTGGCCGTCTGGCCATGGACATTCAATGCACTGCCAACGCCTGCGGCCGCAGCAAGGAGCGCGGCTAACTTACGTCCCCCGAATCGGGCCCGTCTTGTCACTTTCGTCATTTTGTCGTTCTCCTTGTTGGATTGTCGCTTCCGTTCGAGGGCTAAATGCCCCCCTTCCAGAAAACGCCAATATGATACCACATCCCCCCGAAGGCTTCAAGTGGCGAGAAAACGTGAGAAAACGCGAACGAAATTCGCACGCGGGCTCGTCACTTCACCGCCGTGAAACGTAGTTCATCCGCGTCGAAGATGCCCGTGCCCACGGGGATGCCCTGCTCCATCCAGAACGAGCCCTTCTCGCGGCGACCCCTGTGCTCGTATTCGAGCGCTGGGTCGAGGACGGGACGCACCGTGGTGCGGTTCTGGCGCGAACGGCCGGTCGCGACGACCACGCGCACGTCCTTCAAGTCGACGTCGCTGTACTGGAGCACGACGACCTCGGACGTGTCGCAGAGGACACGGCCCACGGCCGACCGCCAGAAAGTCTCGTCCTTCTTCCGCTCGGCGACCAGCTTGCGGAAGTATTCCATGTGCTTCTCCGAAAAGGCCGTGAGGTCGCACGAGAACCCGACCGGCCCGCCCGAGGCGAACGCCGCGACGAAGTCCGGCGCCACCGAGCGCATCTCGCGCCACCAGGCGTCCTCGGTCACGAGCAGGCGCTCGTCACGCCCAGAGTAGTTGGGCTGCAGGCCGGTTGCGCTCCGCGCCGTGATCCAGCGCTCGATCTTGCGCGGCGGCAGACGCAGCATCGTCTCCTTCGCGATGCGCAGTCCGTAGATCGGGCTCTGGTTGTCGCTGAGCCAGAAGCTGTCGAAGTCGCGCGCCCAGCCGAGGTCCATCATCAGGCCGCCGCTCGCGCACCCTTCGAGGTAGATGCCGGGATGGCGCACGCGGACCTCGCGGATGAACTGACGGTACCCGGCGTTATAGTCCGCGAAATCGCGACCCGAGTCGTCGATCTTCGCGTCGGCGTTGAAGTCGAACTTGATGAACTCGATGCCGTACTTCTTCACGAGGGCGTCGATCGCGGCGTGCAGGTGGTTACGCGCGTCCGCGCGCGTGAAGTCGAGGTAGATGCCGCCGTGGTCCCGGCGGAAATACTCGGGATGCTGCTTAAAGGCCTCCGAGTTGCCCACGGCCACCTCCGCCTCGATCCACAGGCCGAACTTCATGCCGGACGCCTTCACCGCCTGCGCGATCTCCGCGAGACGTCCGCCGAGCCAGCCGTCCGGACGCTCCTTCCAATCCCCGCGCGTCGAGCCCCAATCGGCCTTCGGACCGAACCAGCCCGCGTCGATCACGAAGTACTCGAGCCCGAGCTCCGCCGCCTTCGTCACCTGCTTCATCACGAAGTCGAAGTCGAGCTTGTCGAAACGGCAGAGCCAGGTGTTGTAGAGGGTCGGCATCACGCGGCAAGGATAGTTGGCGTGCCACCAGGCGTGGAGCTTGTGGCAGTCGAGGTCGGTCTTGTTCGTGAAGTCGTAGGAGACGACCTCCGGCAGGACGACCTGTTCGCCCGGCTTCAGACGGTAGTGAAGATAACGCGAAGCCATGCCCACCTCGACGGCGGCGAACGACTTCTCTCCGCCGCCGGGCGCGATGGTGGCGCGCATCTCCCAGGCGGCGTCGGACATCAGGTGGAAGACGCGTCCGCGCCCCGTCTCCTTGTTCCAGATCGCCAGCACGGGCGCAGCGCCGAAGGAGGTGCGCATCCCCCCGGCGCGCGCCCCCACGCATGTGTGAAGCGGCTGCCACGCGCCGCGGCTTTCGTTCATCCACGTGTTCGCCTGCGTGTAGACCTCAAACGCGCCGCCCTCGAAGCGGTACATGTCGAAGAGGCACGTCAAGACGACCTGCCGGTCCGACAGGTTGCGCACGACAGTGCGGCGGTGCGTGACGCCCGCCACGCCCGTCTGCTCCTCCGTCTCCACGCGGATCCCGTTCTCGTCGGCGGCAAAGCCCTTATCGGTCTTGCGCACGCTGCCCTCGAACAGACCCACGTCGCTGAAGATGTTCCACTTCTCGCCGGCGTTGCCCGCCTCCGCCGCCATCGCGACGCACAGCACCGCCGCAAGAATTCTTCCGAACCGTAATCTCATTTTACCATTCTCCTTACCTAATTTTCTCGGTTAGTTTTTGTCTTCAGCCGCAAAGAACGCATAGAAATACGGGCTTTGCGGTCTTTGCGATCTTTGCGTTCTCTGCGGCAAAAGGCAGGGCTGAAAAGTTTCAATTTGCGGACCCAGATTAGGATTATTAGGATTAATGTACCAGAACCGAAGCGGCCACCTGTTCGGCTTCCTGCACGCGAACAGGTGGCTTGTGATGGTAAGTGTCACTCCAGTTCTGCTCGCGGTCGAGCGGGTCGAGGAGCGAGAAGAGGTCGTTTGTTTCAATGCCGCCGAGCCGCTTCACGACGTCCGCCGCCGCCGCGTTGAGCGCGCGTGCCTTCGCCGTCCGGCCTGGATCCTTGAGCGGCGTGGAGGTGGCCCACACGATGCGTGCGGACGGCTGCTTCTCGCGGATGAGCCGCAGCGCCGCCTCCAAGCTCTTCGCCCAGGCTTCTGGCGGCGTACCGAGCGAGTGCAGTCCGTTGTTGAAGTGTATGACGTCGTACTTCGCCTCGTCGAGGCAGAGCTCGAGCCGCTTCAGGTAGCTGTGGCTAGTCACGCAATACGACGAGATCCAATAGCTCACGTTCATCTTCCCGGCAAGGATCCGCGCCACGCCGGACTGGTAGCCGTTGCAGATCGAGTCGCCCACGAGCAGCACACGCGGAAGGCCGCGGTCCTTGTCCGCCAGATGATAGCCGTAGTAGATCGACCACTCCGTGTTTTCGTGCCCCCGCACATTCGTCGACACCGGACATTTGACCTGCGCAGCCCGCTGGTCTTCGCCATGCGCCACCGCGAACGGCAGCACGACCGCCACCGCCACGAGAATTCTTCCGAACCGTAATCTCATTCTTATTCTCCTTGACAAGTTAGGTGTTATGGTTAATACAGAAAACCGAAAAGCCACAGCGGGATCTTGTTGCCGAATCCGACCTCGATGCCGTCCGCCGCCACAAAACTCTCTGGGATATCCTTGATCTGGTCGAATCCCTTGCCCGCACCGCCTACTTCGACAAGGAACCTGTCGTCGATCATGAAGTCGCCGTGCGGAGGATATGTCACGGATCGCCCTGCCGCACGTAGCTGGTTCAGAAAGAACGTTTCTCGGGCGCAGCCCCAATCGACGTCCCCCGCCAACGAATACATCAGGTTCACGTTGTCGAGGAATATCTTGTCAGGACGCGACAAATCCTTCAGCGATGCCTTTTGGGAAGAAAGAAGCTGCAACAACCCCGCCCGTGACAAGGCCTTCAGAATCTTTAGGCCCTGGTTCCGATCCGTCTCCAGCTCGCGGTACAGCTGCGCCATCTTAGGCGTCTGCGGAACACTTTCGGCCAACACGACAAGCATTTTCTTGGCCTTCATGACCGTTGCAGGCGACACATCATCGATGGATGGATAGTCAATCTCCAGGATCTGGTTCACGACCGCTCTCAGGCGGAAATCGAATTCCTTGATTCCCTCCTTGTAGAACGGGTAACATCCGTTTTTCAGATAATGCGAAAAGTGTTCAAGCATCTTGACCTTGCCGCAAATCTCGTCAGACATCTCGACATGGCTGCGAAGGACATCCTCCAGCCCAACGGGCGGCACATCCATGACACCCTCGAACTTGAGATATTCCCTAAAGGACATCACCGGCAACTCATAATCGACTCGCCTGCGCGACAAATCGCCTCCATCCGCCTCAAGTTTCAACATGGACGAACCGCTGTAAACAACATTCAGCGACGGATAGGAATCGTAGATGTTCTTTATTACTGTCTGCCATGCCTTCAAATGATGGACCTCGTCAAGAAACAAATGCGTCCCGCCATGTTTCCAGTGCCAGTCGGCAAGGTCAATGACATCATGGGCCGCAAACCAAATGTTGTCCAAAGAGACATACAGCGCCTTATCAGTCTTTCCACCGAAGGTTTCACGCATGTGCTGCAGGATGAGCGTTGTCTTGCCCGTACCCTTTGGACCCTTGATGCAAATCAAACGACAGTCCCAGTTGATCTCATGAAACAACTGCCGACGAAAAGCCAATGACACCTCACGTACAAGGCGTTTTGACGTTTCATACAGCCTAACCACATCTTTTTCTTCCATTTGGACACTCCTACAATATCTCAAAACATTGTTTTTTCACCAAATACAATGTTTCGAGACACTGTTTTCATTCGTTTTCCAATGTTTGCAGACATGGTTATTATAGCAGAACCGTTATTACCGAACAAGTGCTTTACTCAAGATACCGCTTGTCGCCGGAGACGCGCCCACTTTGACAAGGGATCGAGGCGGTGAACCAAGTGAGAATCAGAATGGATACAGGACCTTTGCCTTGTCGTATGTGGCGGGGGCGGATTCGATCGGCGCGCCGGCGACGCCCCAGGCGTTGAGCGGACGCACCACGAACGTGACGCTGTCATGGTCGTTCGGTATCTCGAAGCGTCCGAAGAGGCACGTCACGTCGCCGGTGTCGTACTGTTCTGGCCAGTAGCACTTGGGCGAATAGACGCGCTTGGTGGCGACGATGCGCGTGACAAGCGCCTTGCGCAGCACGGCCTGAACCTCGTAGTCGTACGCCCGCGGCGTCGTGGCAGTGGACTTCGCCGGCGGGAAGCGCACCTCGATCTGCGCGAGCTTCTTGCCGGAACGGTCGCTCCCCGCGATCTTCCGCGCCGTCACCTGCGCGCCCTGCGCGAACTGCGGCGCGGGCACGCCCTTCCCGCGCGCCTCGAACGAGGCGCTGCCGTCGTTCGGCCACTTGATGACCCACGGCGCAGCGACGGGTTCACCGCCGTGAATGATGTCCACGCGGTCGACCACGATCCGGTCGGGCCAGATCGTCATGACAAGCGCGTGCGAGCCGTCCGGGATCGTGTTGATCTGCGGCATCTGCTGCGGCGGATCGCTGAGCGCGGCGTCGCACGAGCAGCGTCCGTTCTCCCGCCCCGCCGCCGTAAGGAGCGTGAAGAGAGCCGGCGACTGGATGGCCGTGAACGCGCCCTGCCAGAGCGACAGCTCCTCCGTCGCCGTCCGATGCTTGTGCCCGTTGATCGAGATGGCGTTCGGATGCTTCGCGAGGATGGCCGACGTGCGGCCGGAGTCCTGTCCGGTCTGCGTGGGACCGCCCACCGTGCCCTTCGGGATCTTGTGCTGCACGTAGAAGAACGGCTTCACGCTGTCGAACGTGTTCGTGGCGAAGAACTCCTCCAATCCAGGGATGTGGAGCGGGTCGGCGTAGCGCATGCCGTCCTCGTCGAGGTTGACAAGGTGCGCGAGCACGAAGTCGAACCCCTTCACGCGCTTGCGCATGATCGGCGCGAAGTCCTCGCCGAAGGCGGCCTTCCACTGCTTGGCGCGGTCGTTGAGCACGATGTCGCCGCGCTTCAGCAGCCAGTCGGGGTAGGTGCCGTGCTCCTTGTAGTACTTGAGCGTGCTAGTGTAGAAGGTCGGTTCGGTGTCGTGGTCGCCATACACGAAGAGCTTTTCGACGTGCCCGCCGTCGGAACGCCTGTCGCCCGGAAAGACCGACTTCCAGATGTCCGCGAAGTGCTGCAGCTCGGAGATCGTGCCGTTCTGCGTGAGGTCGCCGCACGCCACCACGCCGTCCACCTTGCGCGAATCGAGGTACTTGAGCGCATCGCGCATCACGTCCGACCGGTGCTTGTCGGATGGCAGGATATGCACGTCGCTGATCACCCCGAACCTCGCCAGCGGCTCCTCTGCCCGCACCATGCCCGTTACGACAACCGCCGCCGCCACGAGAATTGTTCCGAACCGTAATCTCATTCTTTCCTTCTCCTTGTTCATCTCTTATTTCTCCTTGAAAAGGTCATCCATGGTCACCTCCGACTGTATCCGGCCTGAATGGGCGTTGCGGAGAAGCCCGAACGACGTCACCATCAGATTAGATAAAACTCAAGTACAAAGTAAATTCTGCTTGAAACAAAGTTTTATCTCTCCTAAAAAGCCACATAAAACTTTATTTCGACAATCGCAATAACCATTCACCTCCACCTCCGATGCGAGTACGCCGCCACTGTAACAATGGCAACTATTTCCTCGAACAAGAATAGTTGCCATTCGCGCATACCTTTACGGGACGGATTTCCTTGTTGCCGCGGAGCGTCAACGTGCCCTTGCCGTCGGAATCGAAGAAATTGAAGTCCATGCGCGACTCGCCGTCGAACACGCAGTTCGTGACGGTGATGTTGTGCACCGTCGCGTAGAGCGGCGTTCCATGCACCCCCTGACGCGCCCGCCAGGTCGTGAGGATCGCCCCCTTCTCGCTCTTCACGTTGTCGAACACGATGTCCGCGCTCGCATCGCCGGCGACAATTGCGCCGGGAACGGTCTTCACCACGTTCTCCACCCGGATGTCGATGACGGGGTAGTCCTTCGGCGGAATCTCAGGATGGACAAGCCGCGCCCATTCGCAGTTCTCCCAGCAGCACGCGATCGACCGCTTGCAGTTCATACGGATGTTGCGGAACGTGACGTTCCGGATGTCCGCGCGCGTCTCGCCGTCGTCCTGCAGGAAGAGGAAGTTGATCCCTTCCGGACTCTTCCACACGCCGTGCTTGTGCGTGGGCGCGGTCATCGAGACGTACTCGTTCGTCCCGAGCGGCATCGGAAAGACCGTGTAGACGTTCTTCCCAACGTTGAAGATGTCGCAGCGCTGGAGCTTCATGCCGGGATACCATTGCTTCCAGCAGCCCGTGATCACGCGCGCGAAGTTGCACTTGCCGCCGTCTTCGTCCACGATGTTCTCGATGAGTCCGTTCTCGATGGAACCCATCACGGGCGTGAAGCCGCCCGGCCATTCGCCGGCGTTGACGGCGATGCCGTCGTCCAACGTTCGCAGGACGCCGTTGCGCACGACAAAATTCTTGCCGCGGTTCAGGTGGATTCCGTCCTTGCCCCCGCGAATCACGAATCCGTCGACGACGATTCCGTCGAAATCAACGGCATGGTAGCAGTATTGGGATCGTTCGAAGTCCGTGCAGGTGAGATTCTGGCACGTCACATTCTTCACGCGGTAGAACGTGACGTGTCCGTTCAGGCCCGGCGCATTGGAGTTGGGGTCGGGCTCCTTCTCCATCTTGTTCACGCGGATCTCCAGGTTGCGCACCACGATGTTGGAGTCGCACCCGTAGCTGTACGCGCCCCTGTTCACCAGCACGTGCTGATACGGCTTCATCTTCTTGAGGACCGTGCCGGGTGCGAAATCGAGCGTCGTGTCGCTGTCGACGTACACGTTCCGGTCAAGGCCGTAGACGCCAGGCTTGGAGACCCGCACGGTCCTCTTGCCGCCGTCAAGCGCTTTCTGCAGCGCGGCTGCGTTCACCTCAGGCGCCGCATCGGGCGAGAACCCGAACTCGGCAGGATCAACAATCCTGCCCTCCGGTGCAGTCGCGCCTCCACCAAATGAGGCAAAGGCAACGGCCAGCCCCGCCGCAAGCGCAACAGAGACCTTCTCTTTCATGCTTCTCATGGCACAATGCGAACGACGTTTACCGGAAGATGATGCTCGTGCCCAGCGAGACACGTCCTTCGATTTCGCCGACATCCCAGAAGCCACCTTGGTCGCCCTGGCAGAACGTCCGCGTCGCCTTGTCGTAGAAGTACGGCCCGCCGTTGTCGGCGATCACCGGCATGTAATCGTGCAGAAGCGTGCCGTTCTGGTAGATCTTCAGAGAATAGACACGTGCCTTGGTCTTGGCCGCCGCCCCGTTCGAGCTGTGCCCAAGCGCGAACAGATAGAGCGTCTGTCCATAGGACACCTCGGAAAAGGAAGCACTACCTGTAAACTTACTTGCGCCATCGACCTTCAACGACTGTGCCGTTGCGCCGAGACTCGTCTCCACGAGATATCTTTGCCCCACGGTGTAGGTGAATGACGGATACTGCATGGTGCTTCCGATACTCATGTTGGCTTTACCGTTGGAATAGATGGAGAGCGCGTAGCACCTTCGGCTGACGCCACTGCCGTAGGATGTGTTGTCGAACGAACCGAGAATGTGCCGGTCGTCACCTTGATTGTTCCCCAAGCCATTCCATACGACATCGCCCACGACCCTGAGGCCAGGGTTGCCGAGAACCCCCGTGTCCATGTAGGAACCACCATCGGAACCGAGATAGGAGAGCTTGTACTTGGGGTACGTCGGCGTACCGGCGGGCGGCCCGACAAGCCCTGCGGCGGATGTGATGCCGCCGTTGCGGGAGAAGTAGCAGACATCGTTCTCGCGATCATAGAGGACGCCCTGGCCGCCCTTGATGCCCGGCACGAAGTCGCGCACCAGCACGCCGTCCTGCCAGATTCTCATCGAATAGAGGCGCACTTTCGAGTAGCCCCCCGAACCAGACCCGAAGTTCTCCCCGAAGATAAACATCGCATGTGGCGTTGTATTCACCGCCGTCTGGTTGTCGTTCGTAGTGATGGTGCCGAACGGACCTGTCACGGAATACGTCTGCGAATTGGCATGGACATCAGAAACGACCGTGTAGTCCGTGTTGGCGGCGTATGCGGTGCCGTCGATTATCAGCGTACTGCTGCCAGACCTGAAATACATCTCGCCATTGGCACCTGACGCGATATGAAAATACTGGCTATTTTTGTTTGCGCAGATCAGACGGCGGTCTTGGACCGCCTTCCACTGGAAGTGCGCCTCGATCTTCGTCTCCGGACGCCCATAGAGGCCGGTGTCGATATAGGTGGAGGCGGTGCCGTCGGACTGTATCCACTGCGTGAAGTAATCCGGCTTGCCGCGCGCGAAACGCGGCACGTTGTCCTTGAAGGGTGTCGCCGTGGCGGAACCGCAGAACACATTGTTGACGTCCTCCCAAAGGCCGTAGACGCCGTTCGAACAGGCTGGACGGTAGTCGCGGACGAGGTCGTCGTTCTGGTAGATCTTCAGCCAATACACCCGCGCCTTCGTCATGCAGTTCACGCCATCTTCCCGCGCGCCGTGGCCCAACGCGAAAAGGTAGAGCGTCTTGCCTGAACTGACGCTCGTGTAATTCTGGCGCGGCGTGGCGGTATAAGCAGCACTGCCATCCAGACCGTCGGCAGAAAAGCTTTGCTCTGATGCACCCAAGTCAGAGACGACGCGGTATCTCTGACCAACAACGTAATGAAAAGCCGTCAGGTCATTCTGTTTATCACCGTAGTGAAAGAAGGGATAGCGTAAACCGCTCATGGTGATCGGATAACATCTCCATGGAGTGTTACCATTAATTTTGTCATAAGAGCCAAGAATGTGCTGGTCGGCGCCGGACACCAAATTGGTTTCCATCCACATGATCTCGGCCTCGACCCTGAGGCCGGGGTTGCCGAGGATGCCCGTGTCGATGTACTGTTCGCCGGTGGATTCGCAGTAGGCGATGTCGAGATCAACGCCGGCGGCGGCAGCAGCAGCCTTGTCGGCAAGCGCACACGGCGCGACTGTGCAAAGCGCAGCAGCCAAGAGAAGGAACATTTTCTCGACTCGAATCTTCATCATTTTTAGCCTTTCTCGTATGACCAAACCTCCTGCCAATGCGGGAAGCATTGCAATTATCTCACAATCCCCCGCAGAAGGCAAGAGCAGCTACTCATTTTGGAAGCAACAAAAAGTTCATCATTCTAGCAACATGCAATCAGCGCGAGGGGCCGGTGAGAAGTTCGTCGTCGACGAGAAGCTCGCTCTGCGGATAGGGCGTGCGGAAATACGTGAGCGTGTTGTCCTCGTCCGCGAACTCGGTGAGGAGGGCTTCGGGGTCGTTGGAGTCCACGCACCAGCCGTATGTGATTACGTTCGCGCGCGTGGCGATGGCCGTGCCGCAGAGCGCGGAGCGCCCGCCGTCCGCATTCTCCTTGAACACGAGCTGGACGGGGTCGATCTTGATGAGCGTGGCGGCGTCGAGGGGATGCGCCTTCTCGAGGGACTTCACGCGGTTCGTGTCGAGCGCGTAGAGAAGCGGACCGCGCATCACGGCGAAACGTCCGCTCTGGCGCTTGCGTCCCTTGACGCAGCGGATCTCCATCGGGAAGTCGATGGAGATGCGGTCGCCCTTCTTCCACACGCGCGGAAGCGAGAGGATCTCGCCGGGCGCGCAGGGATACGTCACGTGTTTGCCGTTGACGGACACCGAGGGTGCCTTGCACCACTTCGGCAGGCGGAACATGAACGCAAACTGCGCCGGACGCTCCGGATCGAGCGTGTACGAAATCTTCCCCGACACCGGATAGTCCGTCTCGCACGTCACCTGCACCTTCGCCGTGCCGACGTCGAGCTGGGCAACGGAAGCCTCGAAGAGATTGGCGAGAATCGCGCCGTCCTTCTCGTAATAGACGTAGCCCGGCAGGCGTCCCATCGCGCGGCGGAAGTTGTTGGGGCAGCAGTAGCTGTCCGATCCCCAATATTTGCGGTGGCCGTTGAGCGGCGTGTAGTAGCGCAGTCGCCGCCCGTCGCGGCTCTGCGCGGCGGGGAGTGCGTTGAACGCGAGACGTTCCATGAGGTCGCCGAGCTGGGCGGCGTCACCCTGTCCCAGCCGCAGGAGACGGTCGTAGAAGAGGAACTGGAACGTGATGAGGCAGGTCTCGCCCACGCAGCCCTCGCCGTCCTGATCGTCAGTCCAGCACTCCGCGATGCCGCCCGTGCCGTCGATGAGAAGGCCGTCGTTGCGCGTCATGTGGTCGAGAGCGCGGAACGATGTGCGCAGGAGTTTCGGGTTCGCCTCTTGTCCATACAGCTCCAGCTGCTCAAGAACCGTGCCGAGGTATCCGTAGGCCTGTCCGTAGAACATTTTGTTGCGACCCAGGACGATCGGCGCGTTCCAGTCCAGGAGCGCGCGCTCGTTCCGCGTAAAGTCCAGATACTTCCTCTCGCCAGTGGCGGCGGCGAGGCGGATGAAGCCGTGTCCGAGCCCGAGCGTCGTCTCGCGGTCGGTGATGAAGTTGAACTCCCAGCCGTCGGGGAGGCTCGCCCAGTTGCGCATGATGTAGTCGGCCGCCTTACGCGCCGCCTCCAACGACCGCTTTTCGCCGAAGAGCTCCCAGTCGCTGACGAGTCCCTGCAGGATGAAGCCCATCTCGTGGAGGTCCCAGAGCGCGCGCAGCCGCGCCGCGGGGGCAAAGTAGCCGATGTAGCCGTCCTCGCCCTGTGTCTCCGCGAGGATGCGGGCGATTTCGCACTTGCGCGCCGTCACGGCGGGGTCGTTCATGTATTTGGCGAGATAGACCGCGCCGTCGAGGAGTTTCCCGAGGCCGATGAACCCCTCGGGCGACTTCTTCTCGCGGAACGGCCTAAAGAACGCGCCCTCGAGGTCGATCTTCATCAGGTTGTTCGTGGCGGTGAGCGCCACGCGCCGGCCCAAGGGGCCGTTGAGCCGCACCCGATCCACCGCCACCGACCGCCATTCGTCGTTGCGGTTAATCCCGAGGTCCGCGGTCCACGCCGTGCCGGACACGGCCACCACGGCCAAAATGCCAATCGACAGTCTCATTTGTTGCTTCCTTTCTTTAGCCAACTTGCCACAAGACGCCGTCATTATCGCACAGACACCCGCCGCTGGCAAGCGGAACAGCCCACTCTGGAAGCAAAGAAAAGTTCATCATTCACGCAAAGTTGCTTGCGTCTGGCTGTGGGACGTGGTAGACTGTGCGGCATGGCACGGACATCCAGAAGACGCAAGGTCGTCGTGGCGCTTGAAATGACAGGCGCGTCGGGACGCAACCAGCTCATGGGCATCTTCCGCTTCCTCGGCTACGAGCGCCATTGGGACATCCGCCTGCTCCAGACGCCGTCGGAGCTGACGCCCAACGTGGTGGAATCCGCCGTCGGCGAGGGCGTCGACGGACTGATCACCTGCGTGCAGGGTCTGCCCGGCACGGTCGAAGCGCTCGTGGCGGCGCCCTTCCCGGTCGTCGCGCTCGACCTGGATTCCCCTGTCCTCAAAAAACGCCGCCACGACATCGCGTTTGTCTGGACCGACGACAAGGGCGTGGGCGAGCGCGGCGCACGGTTTCTGTCTGGTCTGGGGCGGATCGGGACGTTCGCATTCGTCCCCGCCCTCGGCGAGGAGGGCTGGTCGCACCGGCGCGAGACGGCGTTCCGGTGCGAAGTCGCGCGGCACGGCGGAACATGCAGCATATACCCCGGCGGCGACGCACACGCGCTCGGCGCATGGTTGGAAAGCCTGTCGCGTCCCGTCGCCGTGATGGCCGCCTCGGACCTCCGCGCGCGGCAGGTCATCGAGGCGTGCCACGACACCAACCTCGACATTCCCGTACAGGTAGCCGTACTCGGCGTGGACAACGACGAGCTCCTCTGCGACTACACCTCGCCCACGCTCTCCAGCGTGTTGCCCGACTTCGAGGACGAGGGCTTCAAGGCGGCGCAGGCGCTCGAGCGCATGATGAACGCGCGCCGTCCATGCGCGCCGCGCATCATCCCCTGTTCCGTGAAGGGCATCGTGACGCGCGAATCGACGCATCCGTTCGCGCCGTCCGAGAACCTCGTGCGCCGCGCCCGCGCCTTCATCGCGCGCGAGGCCGCGAAAGGCGCGTCCGTGGCGGATGTCGTGGCGCACCTCGGCGTCTCGCGCCGACTCGCCGATCTCCGGTTCAGGGAAATCGCCGGCGAAACCATCGGTGAGGCGCTCACCCGCGCCCGGCTTGACGCCGTCACGCGTCTCCTGCGCCAACGCCACGTCCCGCTTTCGCAGATCCCGGCGCGTTGCGGCTTCGCCAACGCGAATTCGCTGCGCAACCTCTTCCGCCGCACCTACGGCGTCTCGATGCGCGCCTGGCACGACGCCAAGGGTTTGTAACACCCAGCAGCCGATCAGTTCGTATTGTGTAGCCCGCCGCCTACGCTTCGCGCAGGAATGTAAATGAGGATAAGTTTCGTTGAAAAGGAAACAACCATGACAACCGATAAAAACAACCCTTGCCATCCGGGCGCAACCGCGCCCGGTTTCAAGATCGCCGCGCGGTTGCGCGGCGAGAAAGAAGATGTTGTTTTTACAAGTTGTTCCGGTTGTTTCCAAAAGAACTTACAGGCAAGAGTTAGAAATTTGATTCACAGACAAAAAGGTCTTTGAATGTGATCACATTTGAATATCTGCCGCTGTATTTGCTTTTCAGCAGTCCATAAGGTGCAACCAGAACCGCGTTGACGGACTTTCGCGTCTTTGTCACTTCGGCGAATACCGACATTCGCCGTCTCATTTCATCTGCGCACAGTCAACCCGAACGGGTCACTTTCCAACAGGGTCTATCTGCACGGTTTCTCGGACGCCGGGGCCAAAGTTGTAGGGGCGGTCGGCGTGGTTGCCCTTCAACTGGTTGTTTTCAAGCCGCGCGCGGTCGGTGAACGGCACTGCAAAGGTGAACGCGGCGGCGCGCATGTCCTCGCAGACGTTATCGCGGGCGACGAGCGTACGCGCAGGACCGCACTCGCCCCAGTAACCCGTCAGGTCGTCGTGGAGAATCGCGACGATCCCGTTGCGGAGGCGGTTGCGCTCAAACACGATGTCCGCGAACGCCGAGAGTCGGTTGTGCATGTAGTCGTGGAAGTAGTTGTCGTGTATCCAGATCTTCGGAGCGTGCGAGACGTTGGCAACGTCGCAACCGATCCATTCGGCGGAGATTTCACGGTCGAAGACGATGGACGCGCGTTCCGCGTCGTGTCCCGGCTTCGGGAACTCTTTTATCGTCGCGCGCCCGAGTATCTGCTTGCCCGGCCCCTTGCCGCGCGAGAACTCCACCTGTTCGCCCACGCGGTACGGGAAGTAGCCCGTGTAGTTGAACCTCGGGATTCCGAGGTCCGCACGCGGCCCCTCGACCTTGCGGAGGATCGTGTAGTTGCCATGGATGTTCATCACATCGTCGAGTCCCCAGCTGACCTCCGAATCCGCGATCTCGATGTTCCCCTTCGTGTCCACGAGGAAGATGGCGTCAGCTGTGAGCGACACGTGCCGCCCTTCGTCCGGGCGCACAGAATAGCGCACGATCTTGATGTTCTCGCACATCTCGGCCACGATGCCCATGGCGACGCCGCTGCGGACGGCGACATCCGCCACCTCCACGTCGCGGCAATCCGCGAATGCCATCACGGACCGGCTACGTCCGCAGCCGAGCAGCAGACACAGCGGCTCGTTCATGGGATACGAGCACTTCCCCGCGTTCTTGGGATGTGAATCCTTGACGTAGCGGAAGAACACGTTCCCGCCGCCCCGGTCCTCCGCCGCCACCGGATAGAACGTCGAGGCGAGCGTGTCCTTGTTGCGCTTGCACTTGGGCGTCGTGATGTACTGAATGTGGCAATAGCGGAGCGCATGCACCGAGATCTCGCGCTCGCGGGAATCCGTGCGGCCCTCGTCCATGTCGAAGAATATCTCGCCGTCCTTCGTCTCGTAAGGCGCGCTCCCGTCGGCGAACCGGCAGAGGAAGCCCTCATCGTTCTTCTCCGTGATCACAAACTCAACGAGCGGAAGCCGAAAGACGCGAAAGGTGAAGTTGCAGATCTTCACGCCGTTGCACCTCTCCGCAACGAACGGGAACGAATCGCCGTGGAAGACGAAGCTGGCTCCATTGCCGTCCACTGTAACGTTGCGCTTGCCCTCGAGGTGGACGACAACCTTCTTCATGCCGGTGGAGCTGCCCACGGAGGCGAGGAAGTGCTCCTTGGCGCCCTCCTCGAAGAAATGGTATTCGCCCTTCGCGAACCGAAGCGTGTCGCCGTCCCGAAGACGCTCCACCGCCGCGCGCACGGCCGGCGTGGCGTTTCCTTCGACCGGCCCAACCTCGATGACGGCACCCCCGGCGATGCACGCAACCACCGCTCCTGCCAGAACGAACATTGCCAATCTCATATCCATTTCCTTTCGTGCTACCTGACGGTGATCACCGTGGCTTGCGACTTGTAGTCGGGCAGATCACCGACGAGCGTGATGCCGTTGAACACGCCCCCGTTCGCGTCCGCCGCCGCGAACGTGCCGCTGATCTCGCCATTCGCGTCGGACACGACATCGAAGCGCGTCAGCATCTTCGTCGCGCCGAGCGACCAGATTTCCTCCACGCCCTTCGTCACGCCGCCAACGGTGAACACGGCGTTGCCGGCCGAATTGCCGTTGGCAGAGTAGAGGTAGAGCGTATATGGTTCGTTTTCCTTCAACTTCGAGATGGTGAAGGTGTAGGTGTCATCCGAGCCGGAGGAGGTGACGAACGAATCGAGCAGCGTGGTGCCGGTCGCGGCCGTACCGGTCGCAATCGCCGCGCCGGATGTGCGCGTCAGCGAAACGGCCATGTTGCGCGATGTCGTTCCGGCGGCATCACGGCATCCATCAACTGCCGCGCTCGCCCCACCGCCCGGCCGTAGCGCGTTCCAGGAAAGCCAGTCGCCGAAGCCCTCGCGGGCACGTATCGCGTTCGCCGAGAGCTTGCCCGTTCCGGTACCGGTGAAATCGACGTTCACCACGCCTGCCGTCCCGTCGCCCGCGCGCTCGTAGCAAAGGCCTATACCCGTCGAGTCGCAGTAGTATTGAATTTCGGGATCGACCACCGCGTCAAACGTCTCTCCGGTTTTCAGCCACAGGCGGTCACCTTCGAGCGACGTTTCGCAAGAAACTCCGGCAGGCATCGGGTTGTCCATCTGGACAAGGCTTGTCGCCGGAATGTAGCTGGCGACGGCAAGGGTAAAGCGGATGCCACCCGTTGTGCCGGTGTTGTCCAGGTCGCGTGCGCGACCGCGCACCCGGTACACGCCGTTCGACGGAACGATGGCCCTGACCGCCACGCAAGACGTGCTCTGGCCGGGACTGTTTGGATGTGCGTAAACCTCGTTCGGGGTGATGGCCAGCCTCGGATAGGGTGTGATGAAGTAGGTGTTGTCGCAGGACGCGACGGCATTCGTCGTCATGGCGATTCTCGGATACCGGGACCCGCTGTTGTCGGGAGAGTGCTCCCACCAGCTGAGCCCCGCCGGGTTGCTGTTCTGCCGATTCACGAAACCAGACAGCGTGGCAAACGAGTCTGGGAGCCAGGAACCAGTCATCGTGCCCAGCGACCACTGCGCGCCGTCGCCAAGGACATCGCTGAACGGAACGGTGGTGTTGCCCGCTTCATGGTGCGCGTAGAACGACTTGTTCGCATCGTAAACGGCGCCGTCCTCGCGACGGAAGATGGCGGAGACGGCGACTCCATCAGACCAGTACGCCGAACGTGGGGAAACGATGATATCGACCGGTTCGGCCGCCGCAAGGAGAAGATTGTCGAATGTCAAGTGCATCGTGGATTTCACATGGCCTTCTCCGCTGACAATCGAGTTGGTGACGATCTTGTCGGCCACCACCAGGAATACCTCGACGCCGTCATTGGCACCATTTTCCAGATAACGCGCCACCACCGAAGCGGAGTAGCGCGCCGCTTCCGGCGGGCGGAAACGCACGACCGTGCATTGGTTGTTCGCATGGCTCGGCGGATGGACATACAGTTCCCGTGACGATACGTTCTTGACAGGGCCGTCCGCCATGTTGACGGTCACGTAAGGCTCGTTGCCCGCATCTGTCGTGTTGAATCCAGTGAGGCTGTCGTTGAAAGTGCACTGCTGCGTAAAACCGTGGACCAAGGAGTTTTCGAGATTCTGCGGAATCCAGGACTGGAAGTCCGTCGCTACGGCGGAAGTGCCAAGGTTCAAGAGGAGCGCATGCCAGGTACCATGCTGGGCGGTGCCGTATGGGTTCACATAGCCGCCCACGACATTTGTCGTGAAGGCGATACCGGAATCATAGAACCGGCCCTCGTCCTCTTTGACGACAAGAACCTTCACGCCCGTTCCATCGTTGGGAATCGCCCAGTCCGTTCCGTGCGGTCCGACGGCGAACTGGAGCCTCATGCCTTGCGTCAGGTAACGCACGGGCATCTGGTAGTCGAACCGCTGGGTACGGTTCGCGTCCCCCCATCCGGCGGGATAGTTTTCCAGCGCGACAAGCGCAGACACCAGATTGGTATCGCCCGCCGACTCGGAGCCGAGGGTGACATGCACGTCAACGCCCGAGGTCGCTTGCGGCGCGGCCTCCTGGTTGACGTCATGAAACGAGGCGAATGCCGAATACCATCCGTCTTCCGGCACGGTGAAGCGCAGCACGGTGTAAAGGTTCCGTTCCGGATGGAAATACATTTCATCCACTTCGAGCGGTTCGCCGGCCTCGATAAGCGAGGGGTCATCCAGTATCTGCCCCGTCACGTTCACCTTGAGGTGCTGGTGGTCCCAGTTTTTCCAGCCGGCCAGCTTGTCACTTGTTATCGTCGAAGTGGACTCGAAAGCGGTCCCGGAAAACGGCAAAAGCGAGGATGCATAGTAGTAGGACCAGACGCCGCCGTTCGCGTCCGTGTAGGGGTTCGCGTATGAACCGCTCTCGCAGTTCTGGCGCAGGGCCCTGCCCGCATCATAAACCGTGCGGGCCGATGCCGCAAACGCCACCGCCGCCGCACTGATTGCAAGAATCCGTTTTGCCGTTCTCATTTGTCTTTTCCTAACGTTTAGATGTCTGTTGCCGCCTTCTCCATGCCGCGCATTATAGCACTTTCTAGCGGTCGTCGCCACATGACACGCGACCGCGCTCCGACGCCGTTGCGGGATCGCCTGTCGATGTCCATTCCGTGAGCGAAGCCCCGCCGACGTTGCCGACATACGCCGCAGTCAGACGGTCATCGTCGTCGTACATATAGCGTATAGTGGCCGCCGCGCCTGCGTTCGCGACGAGAGGATTTGTTGCAGACGCGATCTCCTCGTCGTCTGGATAGCCGTCGCCGTCGGTGTCGCGGGAAAGCGGATCGATGCCGGAGGCAATCTCGTCACCGTCGGAAAGTCCATCGCCATCGGTATCCCAGCGCGATGGATTAGTGCCGTGTACGAAGCGTTCGCGACAGTCGAAAATGCCGTCGCCGTCGGCGTCGGAATGGTCGCCGAGGCGGAAGAACGCCATGGCTGGCATGGCGGCGGGCGAATCGGGCAAGTCTGCGGCAACG
>Ga0265298_10003544_pt1 | contig 20551 bp, 17 predicted proteins | sample AusTroGonzalo_MG_3_FD_193486 | JGI IMG/M metagenome (GOLD analysis project Ga0265298, IMG submission 193486) | Bovine rumen microbial communities from tropical cattle in Woodstock, Queensland, Australia - Gonzalo_01 | ecosystem: Host-associated > Mammals > Digestive system > Stomach > Rumen ... | reverse complement strand
AAAGTTGGGACGGAACGATAACCGTGACTGGCGCTTCAATGCACTTTTAGGTTTCAAGCTGACAATAGGCAAAGACCATGGTCGCACAGAAACCCTCTACGAAACAATTGTCCATCAGCCAGAGCCGGCACCGACGCCTAAACCAGACACTGTGTTTGTGGATGTGCCTATCGAGAAAATCTCGTTTAACGTGAACATCTACTTCCTCATCAACCAGAGTGTGATTCGTTCCAACCAAATTCCTAAGTTGACGAGTCTGCTTAAGTATCTGAATGAACATCCGAGGGCCTTCATTCGTTTGTCGGGCTTTGCCGACAAGGAAACTGGCACTCCGGAAATCAACATGCGTCTCTCTATTGAGCGTTCCCAAGTGGTTTCGCAATACCTGCAGGATGCCGGCATTCAGGAATGGCGTATCCGCAGATTTGCTAAAGGAGACCGTGTACAGCCCTTCGACATTCCGGAAGACAATCGTGTATGTATCTGCTTTGTCTATGATCCGGATAATCCTGTTCCCCAAGCATTTGAGTATTAATATAAAAAAGATATAGAGTATGAAAAGAATACAGCGAATCCTGCTATCAGCCATTATTGCTTTAGTGGCTCCGGCTTTTACAGCGTGCACCGACTATCAAGACGAGATTGATGCTCTTGACTACCGCGTCACCGTCCTGGAAAACTTAGTCAGGCAATTGAATTCCGACCTGGAATCTATGCAGGTCATTGTTACAGCAATGGAAACAGGTGACTACATTACCAATGTCACTGAAAACAGTCAAGGCTACATCATCACCTTCAACAAGTCTGGCGCTATCGTCATCAAGGATGGTAAAGACGGACAAAACGGAAGGGACGGAAAAGATGCACAGACCCCAAACATTTCTGTCAAACAAGGTGAAGGCGGTTACTGGTACTGGACAATCAATGGCGAATGGATTACTGATTCCAACGGAAATCCTGTACGAGCCAATGGATTGGATGGTAAAGATGGAAAGGACGGTCAAGACGGAAAAGATGGAAAAGACGGTGAAAATGGTAAAAATGGTAAGGATGGAAAAGATGCCGTCTCCCCACAAGTCAGAATTAACGAAGATACTGGAATCTGGGAGATCTCCATCGATGGCGGATTGACATGGATTTCAACAGGCACTTCTGCTACTGGAAAAGATGGCAAGGATGGTGAAGACGGAAAAGACGGAAAAGACGGTGAAAACGGAAAAGATGGTAAAGACGGAGTTGACGGTCAGGACGGAAAAGATGGCAAAGATGGAAAGGACGGAAACCAATTCTTCTCGAGTATCTACTACGAAGTCAATGCTGATGGCGAGTTCATGGTGATTGTTACCAAAGCCGGACAGACCTTCAGGATTCCTATCTACAAAAACTCTTAATACCATTGGCAGATGAAGACAACGAAAAAAGTTATCCCAGTCATTATCGCACTGATAACCCTATCTGTGGTCATCTCATGCGACAAATATAATTATACTGACGAGTTGCAGGGTCTGGGGAAACGTGTGGAAATTTTGGAAGAACAATTGTTTGACATCAACAGCGATCTGTCCGCCTTACAGTTAATTGTCATTGCTATAGAAGAACGAGGTTTCATCACAAATGTCGTTCATAATGAAGACGCAACCTACACCATTACTTTCAACAATGGTAAGACAACGACCCTTCGGAATGGCAAAGAAGGAGCTGACGGACGAGATGGACAAGATGGAACAAACTTGGATTTTCTCATCAGTGTCGGATTAGACGCAGACGGCATCTGGTACTGGACTCTCAACGGCGAATGGATTCTTGATGAGAATGGCAACAAAATGCCAGTCACAGGCAAGAACGGTCAAGACGGTCAGGATGGAAAAAATGGTAAGGACGGCGAAGACGGTAAGGATGGCATCGATGGCAAAGACGGTAAAGATGGGCAAAATGACCCGATGGCTCCTGCTATTGTTCCACAAGTTCGCATCAATTGGGAAAACCGTCAATGGGAGATCTCTACAGACGGTGGTAACACTTGGAAAAGTACAGGTGTTTCAGCCGACGGTAAAGACGGTAAAGACGGCAAAGATGGCAAGGATGGTAAGGATGGCATAGATGGCAAAGACGGTAAAGACGGTAAGGATGGTAAAGACGGAAAAGATGGCCAGAATGGAGCTGATGACATCTTTGTAGATATTATCGTATCCATAGACGGTACATACATTACCTTTGTCCTGGCAGACGGAAGGACATTTACCGTACCTATCATCAAGTAAATTATCGCTAAAAATAGCTAATCTGTTCTTTTGTCTGAGAAATTGTTTGTATCTTTGCACCAATGGAACAGAAAGTGCTATATAGCAACATTCTAAAAATCGTCTTTCCGCTCATTTTGGGCGGTTCGATTCTGTGGTGGATGTACCGAGGTGAGGACTTCGGGAGCATCCGCCATGTGCTGACTGACGAGATGGACTGGACGTGGATGCTGCTGTCGTTCCCCTTTGGCATTTTGGCGCAGATGTTCCGTGGCTGGCGCTGGAAGCAGACGTTGGATCCCATCGATGACTTGTCGCCAACCACTGCCGGACATTCGTCTTCCGATAAGAAGGTTCGAGCCCGTAGTTTGACTTGCATATATGCCGTATTCATCTCGTATGCAGCCAGTCTGGTGATTCCTCGTATCGGCGAGTTCTCACGCTGTGCTGTCTTGAAGCGATACGACGGGGTGTCGTTTAGTAAGGCGCTGGGCACGGTAGTGACGGAACGGGCTGTCGACACGCTGATCGTGATGCTCTATTCGGGTGTCATCCTATTGATAGAGATGAGCGTCTTCGGAACGTTCTTCCAGAAGACGGGCACATCGCTCGATCGTATCCTGGACGGCTTCTCACTGACGGGCTGGCTCGTGACCGCCATCTGCGGTGCTGCAGTTCTGGTACTGCTGCATCTGTTGCTGCAGAGCTTCTCTATATATAATAAGGTGAAGATGACGCTGAGTGGCATCTGGGAGGGTGTCCTCTCCTTGAGGGGCGTGAAAAACCTGCCGCTCTACCTGTTTTTCTCCATTGGAATCTGGGTATGCTATTTCTTGCACTACTATCTCACCTTCTTCTGCTTCGACTTTACGGCCGGTCTCGGCATCGGCTGTGCACTGGTCTCGTTTGTCGTGGCTAACTTCGCCGTCATCGTGCCGACGCCCAATGGTGCCGGTCCCTGGCATTTCGCCATCAAGACGATGCTCATTCTCTATGGCGTGGCCGACGAGCATGCCCTGGTCTTCGTGCTTATCGTGCATACCGTCCAGACGATGCTCGTCATCGCCCTTGGCATCTATGCCTGGGCGGCCCTCTTGTTTACGAAACGTTTAAACCCTCAAACAACATAACTATGAGTGAAATCAAAAAACTGAATCCAACGTGCATCTGGAAGAATTTCTATGCACTGACACAGGTTCCGCGTCCGAGCGGACATTTAGAGAAAATCCAGCAGTTCCTGCTCGACTTTGCCAAGGAGGCAGGCGTTGAGGCCTTTAAGGATCCTGCTGGCAATATCGTGATGCGTAAGCCCGCTTCACCAGGTATGGAGAACATGAAGGGTGTCATCCTACAGGCCCACATGGACATGGTGCCGCAGAAGACGCCAGAGTCTACACACAACTTTGAGACCGACCCCATCCAACCTTGGATTGACGGTGAGTGGGTGAAGGCCAAGGGTACGACCCTCGGCGCAGACAATGGTCTGGGCGTGGCCTCTATCATGGCTATCATGGAGGACAAGAGCCTGAGGCACGGTCCTGTCGAAGCCCTCATCACAGCTGATGAGGAAACAGGTATGTATGGCGCCAATGACTTGCCAGAGGGTGAGTTGAGCGGTGACATCCTGATGAATCTCGACAGTGAGCACTGGGGCAAGTTTGTCATCGGCTCGGCAGGTGGTATCAACATCACCGCCACCCTCGACTATAAAGAGGTGGAAACCGATGAGGAAGACGCGGCTGTGAAGGTCACTGTCAAGGGTCTGCGTGGCGGACACTCCGGTCTGGAGATCCACGAGGGTCGTGGCAATGCCAACAAGCTGATGGTGCGTCTCGTCAGGGAGGCCATCGAGGAGTGTGAGGCCCGTCTGGCTTCATGGCAGGGCGGCAACATGCGTAATGCCATCCCCTTCAAGGCAGAGGTGGTACTCACGCTGCCGAAAGAGAATGTCGCAGCCCTGAAGGAACTCGCTGCCGACTGGCTCGAGGACTTCACCGATGAGTTCAAGGGTATTGAGAGCGGTATCGAAGTGATCTGTGAGGATGTAGAGACGCCGAAGATGGAGGTACCCGTGGAGATACAGGACAACCTGATCAATGCTATCTATGGCTGTCACGATGGTGTTGTCCGCATGATACCTTCCTATCCCAGCGTGGTGGAGACGTCCAGCAACCTTGCCATCATTAATATCGATGGGGGCGAGGCCATGCTGAAGATCCTGGCCCGCAGTAGCCGTGAGGATATGAAGGAATACATCGTGAAGACCCTTGAGAGCTGTTTCAACATGGCAGGCATGAAGGTGGAGACGGCCGGCTCGTATGGCGGCTGGGACCCCAATCCGGAATCGCCTATCCTGCATCTGTTGCTGAAGGAGTACAAGGAACTCTTCGGCGAGGACGGCATCATCCAGGTAGACCACGCCGGACTGGAGTGCTCCATCATCCTTGGGAAGTATCCGTACCTTGATGTGGTCAGCTTCGGCCCCACGATGAAGTCGCCGCATACGACTACTGAGCGTGCACTCATCGCTACCGTCGCTCCCTTCTGGGAACTCCTGAAGAAAGTCCTTGAGGACATCCCTGAGAAATAAGTTAATAAAAAATGCGGGAAATGCTTGGCGTTTCCCGCATTTTTTATTAACTTTGCACCCGATAAACCCAATTAGTAACAAATTATGGACGATTACCCGGCGGAAAATTACAATTCGTAATGGCGGGGGATGGCGAGCAAGGCTGCTAATCCCTTTGCCGCTAAAACACCCCCTCTTAATCTCCCCCTCGGGAGGGGGAGAAAGTGGGGGAGAAATTAAAGGATTAGCACAATGAAGACTTACTGGAATACCCAAGAAGGACTGACCCAGCTCTCAGAGTGGCAGCCTAATTGCTGGATACAGGTGACATGTCCCACCGAAGAAGACCAGCGCGAACTCGAGGAGAAGTTCAACATCCCCGACTATTTCATGTCGGACATCAGCGATACCGACGAGCGTGCCCGTTATGAGTACGACGACGGGTGGATGCTCATCATCCTCCGTATCCCCTATGTCAAGGAGATACGGTCGAGGACGCCCTATACCACTGTGCCTCTGGGTATCATCCATAAGCGCGACGTCACCATCACCGTCTGCTACTATGAGACGAATATGATGATCGACTTCGTGTCGTTCCAGCAGAAGCGTGGCGAGGGCTTCACCGACTATGTCGATATGATCTTCCGCCTGTTCCTCTCCAGTGCCGTCTGGTACTTGAAGCGTCTGAAGCAGATATCCATGCTCGTCGACAAGGCCAAGCGCAATCTGGACCGTGAGGTGAACAATGAATCGCTCATCGGACTGAGTCGCCTGCAGGACTCGCTGACCTATTTCATCACCTCTATCAGAGGCAACGAGACGCTGTTGTCGAAGCTGAAGTTCAAACTGCAGATCGACGAACTGGACGCAGACCTTATCGAGGATGTCAACATCGAGATGTCACAGGCCCGAGAGACGGCCAGCATCTATTCGAACATCCTGGAGTCGACGATGGACACTTATCAGAGTATCATCAACAACAATATGAACACCGTGATGCGTACGCTGACCTCCGTCACCATCATCATGATGATCCCTACGCTCATCACCTCGATGTTCGGTATGAATTTGGTCAACGGCATGGAATCGAAGCCGTGGGGATTTGTCATCGCCATCATCCTTTCGGTAGCCGTTTCGGGCTGTTGTTGGTGGTTTTTCCGTCACAAACGACTGGTTTGATGCCTTTTTTATCAAAAAAATCGCTAAAAATTAGGTCAGTTCAATAATTTATATTAATTTTGACCCGAATTATGTGACGATGCTTGCATCGTAATACGCAGAATCAATAACTAAAAAAGTTAAATGATGGACTCTCAAGACAACATTCTCCAGCCGGAGAACAAAGAGGAAGAAGTAATCCAGGAAGCCCAGGCTCCTGAAGTAGTTAACAACGAAGAGACGGTTGCCCCCACCGCTGAGGCGCCCGCCGAAGAAGTTCCTGTAGCCGAACAAGTCGCAGCTGAGACGGCAGTCCCTGAAGAGGAGGCTCTTGTCATTGAAGAAGAGGCTCCTGTTGATGAAGAGAAGGCTCCCGTTGAAGAAGAGGAGGCTCCTGCTGCCGAGGAGGAACCCCGTAAGGTCTATGAAACCAAGAAGGAGGTGCTTGACCGGATTAAGGACATTGCCCATGGCGATGAAAACCCGCAGAAAGAGGAAATCGAGTATCTGAAGACCTCCTTCTACAAGTTGCACATTGCTGAGCGTGAGGCCAAACTCAGGGCCTATATCGACGCTGGCGGTGATCCTGAGGCTTATCAGATTACTCCTGATGAAGACGAGGAGGTGTTCAAGGCCGAGATGGGCATCATTAGGGAGAAGCGACAGAAGCTCTTCAAGGAACAGGAGGCAGAGAAGCAGGTTAACCTGGAGAAGAAACTGGCCATCATTGAGAAGATAAAGGGTATGATTACCTCTCCCGAAGAAGCCAATAAGGCTTATCAGGAGTTCAAGGCCCTTCAGACAGAATGGAAAGAAATCAAGAATGTGCCCGCCGAGAAGGCCAATGAATTGTGGCGTAACTACCAGCTTTATGTGGAGCAGTTCTATGATCTGCTGAAGCTGAACAGTGAGGCCCGTGAATATGACTTCAAGAAGAATCTGCAGTTGAAGACCAAGCTCTGTGAGGCTGCTGAGAAACTGGCTGACGAGACAGATATCATCAGCGCCTTCCATCAGTTGCAGAAGCTCCATGCTGAATACCGTGAGATTGGTCCTGTCAGCAAGGAGTTGCGTGATGAGATATGGAACCGCTTCAAGGCTGCTTCCACCGTCATCAACAAGCGTCACCAGCAGCATTTCGAGGGCATCCGTGCCAAGGAGGAGGATAACCTCGCCCGTAAGACCGCCCTCTGTGAGAGGGTGGAGGCTATTGCTGCCCAGGAGAACAAAGGCAGTGGCGATTGGGAAAAGCGCACCAAGGAGATTATCAATATCCAGACAGAGTGGAAAACCATCGGTTTTGCCCCGCAGAAGATGAACGTGAAGATTTTCGAACGCTTCCGTGCGGCCTGTGATGACTTCTTCGGCCGTAAGGCAGAGTTTTTTAAGAGTCTTAAGGATACCTTCAAGGAGAATGCAGAGAAGAAGCGTGCCCTCATCGAGAAGGCCAAGGAGTTGCAGGACAGTACTGACTGGAAGACCACTTCCGACAAACTCATTGCCCTGCAGAAGGAGTGGAAGTCCATCGGTGTGGTTCCCAAAAAACTGGGTGACCAGCTCTGGGAGGAGTTCCTTGGTACCTGCAACAAGTTCTTCGAGGCGCGCAATGCTGCCGGAGCCGGACAGCGCAATGAGGAACATTCAAACCTCGAGAAGAAGCGTGACGTCATCGCTAAGTTGAAGGCTGTTGCTGGAGAGACTGGAGATGGTCTTCAGGAGAAGGTACAGAAACTAGTGGAGGAATATCAGGCTATCGGTCATGTGCCTTTCAAGGATAAGGACAAGGTCTACGAAGAGTATCATGCCGTACTCGACAAACTCTATAAGGATTTGAACATCAGCGTGGCCAAGCGTCGTCTGAATAACTTCAAGCAGAACCTGAAGCAGGTGGCAGAGCGCGGAGAAAATGCTCTCGACAATGAGCGTCAGCGTCTCTTCCGTCAGTATGAGGCCATCAAGCAGGAGGTGCAGACTTATGAGAACAACCTCGGTTTCCTGAATGTTTCCTCGAAGAAGGGTAACAGTCTGATTGACGAGATGAACCGTAAGGTGCAGAAGCTGAAAGACGACATGAACCTCATCCGTGAGAAGATCAGGGCCATCGACGCTGAGAATAAAGAATAAAGACTATTTTATCCTAAACATTAAAAACCAGAGATTATGAAGAAGTATTTAGCAGAGATGATTGGCACATTTGTGCTGACTTTCCTTGGTTGCGGCGCAGCCGTAAGTTTGAATTGTGGTAGTGATACTGCATCTGTGGTGGGTACAGCAGTGGCCTTCGGTCTGGCTGTGGTGGCGATGGCTTATACCATCGGCGGCATCAGCGGCTGCCATATTAATCCTGCCATCACGCTGGGTGTCTTTATGAGTGGCCGCAGCAATGCTAAGGACTGTGGTATGTATATGCTCTTCCAGGTAATCGGCGCCATCATCGCTGCCGCATTGCTTTACATTCTTGTCTCAACGGATCCTGGTCTGGCTCGTGGAACGACGACAGGTGCCAATGCCTGTGCTTCTGACAATGTCGTCAACGGACTGGTAGCAGAGATCGTGCTGACCTTCATCTTCGTGCTTGTGGTGCTGGGTGCTACAGCCAAGACGAACGGTGCCACCAATAATTTCGCAGGTCTGGCCATCGGCTTGTCCCTGATTCTGATCCATCTGGTAGGTATCAACTATACTGGTACCAGTGTCAACCCCGCCCGTAGTATCGGTCCTGCCCTCTTTGAAGGCGGCAAGGCTCTGAGCCAGTTGTGGGTGTTCATCGTTGGTCCGTTGGTGGGTGGCGCTCTCGCTGCTCTCGTGTGGAAGGTGGTTGATCCGGAGAAAGAGAAATAGTATATATTATTTATAATAAGGTATAATGAATACTTCGAGAGATGGACTCTTTCGGGCGAACGGCACCAACTATTTGGTGCCGTTTATCCTAATCACCACTTTGTTCTTTCTGTGGGGCTTTGCCCGTGCCATCCTGGACGTGCTTAACAAGCACTTTCAGAATGAACTGGACATCAGCATCACCGAGTCGTCTCTGATTCAGGTGACGACTTATTTGGGCTATTTCCTGATGGCGATTCCTGCCGGACTGTTCATCAACCGTTTCGGCTATCGCAGGGGCGTAGTCTTCGGCCTGATCCTTTTCGGCCTGGGAAGTCTGCTCTTTGTGCCCTGTACCAAGGCTGGTACGCTCTATGCTTACCTGTTTGCCCTGTTTATCATCGGTTGTGGCCTGACGTTCCTTGAGACGGCGGCTAATCCTTACGTGACGGAACTGGGAGCACGTGAGACATCGTCGAGCCGTCTGAATCTCTCGCAGTCCTTCAACGGCCTGGGGTGTCTGTTTGCCACCTTCGCTGTCGGACAGTTCCTCTTCAGTAGCGGTGGTAGTGTGGCTCTGCCCTATGTTATCCTGGGTATGGTGGTACTGGCCATTGCCTTTGTATTTGCCAAAGTCCGACTTCCTGAGATTGAGCATGACGACGAGCTGACAGCCAAGGCGAAGTACGGCCGTGAGCCGTTGAAGCAGGTGTGGCACCATAAGTTCTTCGTCTATGGGCTTATTGCCCTGCTGGCCTATGAGGTGGCGGAGATATCCATCAACAGTTATTTCATCAACTTTGTGACGGGGCAGGGATGGATGGATGATGCCACAGCTTCGATGACGCTAACTGGAGCACTGGCCTTTTTCATGGTGGGGCGTTTCGGCGGTAGCCTGATTATGAGGAAGGTATCGGCAGAATGGATGTTGCTCATCTGTGCCGTAGGTTGCGTGGTGTCGACAATGCTGGTACTGATGAATATCGGTCGCTTCTCCTTTGCGGGCCTGATGGGAATCTTCCTGTTTGAGGCCATCATGTTCCCTACCATCTTCTCACTGGCTGTCCGTGATTTGGGCAGTCTGACGAAGACGGCTTCCAGCATCCTGATGATGACCCCTGTGGGGGGCTGCGGCTTCCTGTTGGTGGGTGTCATCGCCGACAGCACAAACCTTGTCATTCCTTTCGTCATTCCCTTGTTGGGTTATATCCTGGTCGGCCTCTTTGGTTTCGGACTGGTTGTACATCAAAAGGAGCATGGCGAGGAAAAGGTTATGTAGGTGGGACAGAGAATGTTAACGCGCCTAAACGTTTTCCAATTTTTTCTATCTTTTTTCCTTTATCGGGTAAAAGTTTGTATCTTTGCACCGATTTTTATCAGTAGATTATGAAGAAAAGTATATTATTAGGCGTGATACTCCTGGCATCAGCCAGCATGTCAGCCCAGAAGCAGTGGACGCTTCAGGACTGCATTGACTATGCATTGGAAAACAATATCACGTTGAAGAAGTCGCTATTACAGAAAGAGAGTGCGACAGAGGAATTGAAAGGTGCGAAGGCTGCCTTGCTGCCGACGCTCAGTGCATCGACCAACCAGAGCCTTGGCTACCGTCCGTGGCAGGACACAGGTGTTGCCACTGTTACGAATGGCCAGGTGAACTCGAAGGTTGACAAGTTGTCGTATAACGGCTCCTATTCGCTGAGCGGTCAGTGGACGGTGTGGAATGGCGGACGCAACACGAACACCATCAAACTGGACCGCTTGTCTGAGGAGCAGGCAGAACTGTCAGCCCAGCAGACGGCAAACACTATTCAGGAGCGCATTGCCCAGATCTACGCCCAGATTCTCTATCTCGACGAGAGCGTGAAGGTGAAGGAGCAGATGCTGGAGACCAGTCAGAAGAATGAGGAACGTGGTCAGGAAATGGTGAAAGTGGGCAAGCTCTCGAAAGCCGATCTCGCTCAGTTGACTGCCCAGCGTGCCAACGACGAGTATAATATTGTAGACACCCGTACCCAGTTGGCCAATTATAAGCTGCAGTTGAAGCAATTGCTGGAGATTACCGACGAGCAACCTTTTGATGTTGCTGTTCCCGTCATTACCGATGATGAACTGATGTCGGAGATCCCTTCACTTCAGAGCGTCTATGAAGCGGCACTTACTACCCGACCTGAGATAGAGAGTGCACAGTTGGCAATTAAGAAGAGCGACGTGAATCTGAGTGTTGCCAAGGCAGGTTGGTTGCCGACGGTAAGCATGACTGCCGGTGTGAGCACCAGTACCAACTCATTGGCAAACAATGGTTGGGGTTCACAGATGAAGTCTGGTGTGAACGCCTCGGGTGGTCTCTCCGTCAGTGTGCCCATCTATGATGCACGCTCTACGAAAACGGCTGTGAACAAGGCAAAGATTGCACAGCTGGAAGCCCAGCTCGACCTGCAGGACCAGCAGAAGACGCTTTACTCAGATATTCAGGGCTATTGGTTGAACGCATTGAACAACCAGCAGAAATACAAGGCTGCCGGCAGCAGCGTGGAAAGTGCCCAGGAGAGCTATGACCTGCTGTCAGAGCAGTTCCGCTTAGGACTGAAGAACATCGTTGAGCTGATGACGGGCAAGGACAACCTGCTTACCGCTCAACAGAATCAGTTGCAGTCGAAGTATCAGACACTCTACAACAAACAGATGTTGCGGTTTTATCAGAATGGAGAAATCAAATAAGACAAGGATATGAAGAATAAGAAAGTATGGGGCATTATCGCAGCTGTTGTGGTCTGCGTGGCCATCGTGGCCTGGCTTAAGTCGGGTGGCAAGAAGAAAGAGAGTGTATCGTTTGATACCGCGAAGGTAGAGAATACCAACATCCAGACCAGCATTACGGCTACGGGAACCATCGAGCCTGTGACGAGTGTGACAGTTGGTACGCAGGTGTCGGGTATCGTGAGCCGTCTGTATGTGGATTATAATACGGTGGTCAAGAAGGGACAGGTCATTGCTGAGCTGGACCGTACCAACCTGATCAGTGAACTGAATACGGCTAAGGCCAATCTGTCGAGTGCCGAGAGTACCGCTAATTACGAGTTGGCCAATTATAACAGGTATAAGACCCTATACGACAAGGGACTGGTGAGTGCCGACGAGTATGAGAGTGCCCTCTTGTCGTACAGGAAGGCAAAGGAACAGGTGAATACCTCCCGGGAAAGCGTGAAGAAGGCAGAGACCAACCTGGGCTATGCCACCATCACCTCGCCTATCGATGGTGTGGTACTGTCGAAATCGGTGGAGGAAGGCCAGACGGTGGCTGCCTCATTTAATACACCGGAACTGTTCACCATTGCCCAGGATCTGACGAATATGCGTGTGATAGCCAACATCGACGAGGCTGACATCGGTGGTGTGAAAGAAGGCCAGCGCGTCAGCTTTACAGTAGACGCCTTCCCCGACGATATCTTTGAGGGATCAGTGACACAGGTGCGCCAGCAGGCTACTACGGAGAGTAATGTCGTAACCTATGAGGTGGTTATCTCCGCTCCCAATGGGGATTTGAAGTTGAAGCCGGGACTTACCGCCAATGTAACGATCTTCACCCTGGAGAAGAACAATGTTCTCGCTGTTCCCTCGAAGGCTCTGCGCTTTACCATCAATGAGATGTTGCTCCAGAAAGACCAGACGATAGAGGACTGTGACGCTCCCCATAAAGTGTGGACGAAGGAAGACAATGTGTTTAAGGCACACAAGGTTGAGATTGGTACGACCAATGGTGTGCTGACAGAGATTCTCAGTGGTGTCAGTGCCGGTACTGAGGTGCTCACAGACTTTAATATCTCCGGCGGTGCTCCCGAGGGACCGCAGGCAGAACAGACTACCAACCCCTTCATGCCACGTCCACGAGGCAACAACAGAAACGGCAATAATGCCAACGGCCCACAAAGAAGATAACTATGGCAGAAGAGAATAGGAAAGTCGTCATCGAACTGCAGAATGTGAAGCGCTACTTCCAAGTGGGCAGTGAGACGGTAAAGGCTCTTCGTGGCGTCTCATTCAAGATCTATGAGGGCGAGTTCGTTACCATTCAGGGCACTTCCGGCTCTGGTAAGTCGACCCTGTTGAACCAGCTCGGCTGTCTTGATACTCCTACCAGTGGCGAGTATTACCTTGACGGCATCAGCGTTCGCACCATGTCGAAGACCAAACGGGCCCGTCTTCGCAACCGGAAGATCGGCTTTGTGTTCCAAAGTTATAACCTGCTCCCGAAGACCACGGCTTTGGAGAATGTGGAACTGCCGCTGATGTATAATTCGGAGATTTCCGCCTCTGAGCGTCGTGAGAAGGCCATCAAGGCCCTGCAAGCCGTAGGATTGGGAGACCGTATGTACCACAAGTCGAATCAGATGTCGGGTGGTCAGATGCAGCGTGTCGCTATCGCCCGTGCCCTGGTGAACGATCCTGCCGTACTCCTCGCCGACGAGGCGACGGGTAATCTGGATACACGTACCTCGTTCGAAATGTTGGTGCTCTTCCAGGAACTCTACAAGCAGGGTAACACGATTATCTTCGTGACCCACAATCCCGAGATTGCCGAGTACGCAAGCCGTAACATCAACCTGCGCGACGGAAAGATCCGGGAGGATACTGTCAATACCAATATCAAGTCGGCAGCCGAGGCCCTTGCCCAGCTGCCCGCCCCCAATGACGATTGATTATGAATATATTGAATCTATTTAAGGTAAGCCTGAAGGCGGTGGCAAACAACAAGATGCGCTCCTTCCTGTCGATGTTGGGTATCATCATCGGTGTGGCTGCCGTCATCATCATGATGAGTATCGGTCAGGGCTCAAAGGAGAGCATCCGTGCCGAACTCTCAACGATGGGTACCAACCTGCTCACCATCCGTCCTGGTGCGGACATGAGAGGTGGCGTGCGTCAGGATCCATCGGCCATGCAGACGTTGAAGATGGCTGATTATGAACGCATTGTCCGTGAGAAGAAGTTTGTGACGAAGGTGTCGCCAGAGGTGACAGCCAGCGGTCAGGCTATCTACGGTAATAATAATACCAATGCCTCGATGTATGGTGAGTCGATTGACTATCTTGAGATCCGCCAATGGACCATCGAAGAAGGCGAGTGCTTCACTGAAGAGGATATCAAGAAAGCCGCGAAAGTATGTCTGGTAGGCGCAACTGTCGTCAAAGAACTATTCGATGGTCACGACCCCATAGGCAAGACTATCCGCTTTAAGAGTATTCCTATGCGTATTGTAGGCGTGCTGAAGTCGAAGGGCTATAACTCATGGGGTATGGACCAGGACAATGTCATCATTGCGCCCTACACTACAGTGATGAAGCGCATCGCTGCGCAGACCTACTTTTCCAGTATTGTCTGCTCGGCTATCACAGAGGAACTCTCCGATGCTGCCATCGAGGAGCTGACACAGATCCTGCGCGATAACCACAAGCTGAAGGAAGATGCCGACGATGACTTCACCATTCGTTCACAGGCCGAGATGATGGAGACCATGTCGAGTACGATGGATACCGTGACCATCATTCTTGTGGTGGCGGCAGCTTTCTCGTTGCTCGTGGCTGGTATCGGTATCATGAACATCATGCTCGTTTCGGTGACGGAGCGCACCAAGGAGATAGGTCTGCGTATGGCAGTAGGTGCAACAGGCCCGGTAATCTCCCTGCAGTTCCTTATCGAGTCAGTGCTGATATCGGTGACGGGGGGACTGATAGGGGTCATTGTCGGGGTGGGAGCCAGTACCTTCGTGTCATCATTCGGTATGCCGTCGAGCGTACCTGCATGGAGCATCTACGTTTCCTTCCTCGTCTGCGTATTCATCGGTGTGCTATTCGGTTATATCCCTGCTCAGAAGGCTGCAAATATGGATCCAATAGAAGCAATCCGTCATGAATAGGACGTGATTAATGTCACCTACGCTTGGCAAAACAAGTGCCTTGAACTGCATAATTGCAAATAAACTTAAAAAAGGTAGCTGCCTGTAGGAATAATTGTCAATTATCAATTGTCAGTTATCAATTATTTCGTATCTTTGCAGTCGATTTCAGAGATAGTTATTCATTTAATAATATTACAACTATGGTTAATTACAAGGATTTAGGTCTCGTCAATACGCGCGAGATGTTCAAGAGAGCAGTAGCCGGCGGCTATGCTATCCCCGCTTTCAACTTCAACACAATGGAGCAGATGCAGGCCATCGTGATGGCTGCCGTTGAGACAAAGTCTCCCGTTATCATGCAGGTGTCTAAGGGCGCTCGTAACTATGCCAACGCTACAATCCTCCGCTACATGGCCGAGGGTGCTGTGGCTTATGCCAAGGAGCTGGGCTGCGCTCATCCTGAGATCGTGCTTCACCTCGACCACGGTGACACCTTCGAGCTCTGCAAGGATTGTATCGACATGGGCTTCTCTTCAGTGATGATTGACGGTTCACACCTCCCCTACGAGGAGAACGTTGCACTGGCTAAGAAGGTTGTTGACTACGCTCATCAGTTCGACGTGACCGTTGAGGCTGAGCTCGGTGTGCTCGCTGGTGTTGAGGATGAGGTCAGCGCTGCTGAGTCTCACTACACCAAGCCTGAGGAGGTCATCGACTTCGCTACCCGTACTGGTTGCGACTCTCTGGCTATTTCTATCGGTACTTCTCACGGTGCCCACAAGTTCACTCCTGAGCAGTGCACACGCGTTAACGGCGTGCTCGTTCCGCCTCCCTTGGCATTCGACATCCTCGCCGAGATTGAGAAGAAACTCCCCGGATTCCCCATCGTGCTCCACGGCTCTTCATCAGTTCCTATGGACGAGGTGAACACCATTAACAAGTTCGGTGGCCATCTTGAGGCAGCTATCGGTATTCCTGAGGAGCAGCTCCGTAAGGCCGCCAAGAGTGCTGTCTGCAAGATCAACATCGACTCTGACTCTCGTCTGGCTATGACGGCTGCCATTCGTCAGCACCTGGCTGAGCATCCTGGAGACTTCGATCCTCGTCAGTATCTGAAGCCCGCCCGCGAGAACATGAAGAAGATGTACATCCACAAGATTGTGAATGTGCTTGGTTCTGACGGAAAACTTGCCGAGTAAGTGAGAGCAAAGCCATGCATACTTGAGTTTTGCCGAATGTGAGGTAAGTCGACGAAGTCAAGCCCGCTGAATAAGCGATGTTTCATGTGAAATATGGAAAGAGACCAGGAATTCCTGGTCTCTTTTTTGTTGTTTAAGCTATTTTTTGCCTAAAAATGTTGGATTTATCAGAAATAGTTCGTAATTTTGCAGCATTGACTGATTAATCATTCTGCAGATGAGCTTAAACCGTCTCCTTACAGGCATAGTATGGCTGTTTATGGCAGTGAATCTCTACGGCAATGAGGCCGATGAGATTAGGCGGGATTTGTCTCACTTGAAGGATTCTGCACGTCTGTCTGCTTTGGCAAAATTGTATGAAATCAGTATGGAGACGGATGATTATGAAGAACAATGGCAATGTCTGAATGACTACCTTCTTGAAGCCCGTTGTCAGGGGAATGTCAAGGAGACTTGTGATGCCATCATGATGAGAACATTGCTTTTCTACAACAATGATCAAAACGATTCTGTTTATAAATACACCCCTGATGACCTCCGTTTCCTTGCGGATAATAAGTCGTGGGTTCAGTATTATCGTGTTTGGTATTATCTGGCAAACACCTATGTATATGCTGGCTCTGTAACAATAGGATTACAGGAAGCTGAAAAGATGTATTCTGATGCCAAGATGCGTAAAAATGAAATGGGTATGGGTCTTGCTTACAGCGTAATGGGGAATGCTTATTTCAATATGAATAACATGGAGGAAGCCTCCGACGCTTGTCAGAAAGGAATCAATTACATGATGAAGATTCATCCTGTGCCTATGGATCTTGCGCTTCTGTTCTCATCACAATGCGACGTACTGGAAACCATTGGTGACTATCACAGACTTCAGCAGTTGACTTTGCAATGGAAGGATTATTTGACACAAATGTTGGTGGACTGGAATGTTACTGAAAATCATGTTGGTACCATGCCTTTGTGGGCATATTATTATATTGGTTGCGCTCAAGCAGCTATAGGGCTTGGTAATCTGGATATTGCGGAGAAGATGTTAGAGGAGGCCCGCAAGAAGATTGTATCAGAGGAAGAAGAGGCTTATCGTTCTTGGCTTTATTATTGTTCTCGTCTTAGTCTTTTAAAGGGGAATGAATCTGAAGCTCTTGACTATAACAACCATTTAATGCAGTTGATGGATGGTGTTGATGACCAGGCTGAAAAGGTCCGCTTCAAACAGCAACGGGCAGAACTAATGGTTCGACTAAATAGAAACGAGGAGGCGGCAGAACTATATCGTGAGATGTATCTCATCAATGATTCGATTAATCGTCATGAATCCAAACGCCAGTTAGCGGAAATGAATACCATCTTCCATGTTGACGAACTGAAGATGAAACAGGCTGCAGAGCGGGCACGTCAGCAACAGCGCAGCATTATCGCCATCGCCTCTATTATCGTGGTTGCTCTTGCCGTGTTCAGCTATTTCCGCTATCGTTCGGCCAAGCGCCTGAAGATTGCGCATAACAAACTGGAGGATGCTCACAGCCAACTTCTGACTGCCTACGACCAGTTGGAGGAGACCACTACAGCCAAGGAACGTATCGAGAGTGACCTGCGTATTGCCCGTAATATCCAGATGGCTATGGTGCCTCATACTTTCCCCGAGCGGGAGGATGTGGATCTCTATGCTTCGATGACCCCAGCCAAGGAGGTAGGTGGTGACCTGTATGACTATCTGATCATTGGCGACAAACTGTTCTTCTGCTTGGGTGATGTCAGTGGTAAGGGTGTGCCGGCTTCACTGTTCATGGCCATGGCCCGTAATATGTTCCATGTGTTGGCACAGCAGCAGCTCTCCCCGGCGGAGATAGCAACGCGACTCAATATCACGCTCTCTGAGGATAATGAGACTTCCATGTTTGTGACCATGTTTATTGGTGTTGCTGATTTGACAACAGGGCATCTCGACTTCTGTAATGCAGGTCATAATCCGCCTGTCCTGATGGGAGAGGGCAGTTCTGAGTTTGTCGAGATGATACCCAATGCGCCTATCGGTCTGTGGCCGGGTCTTGACTATGAGGGTGAGGAGATTGCCGACATCAGCAATCGTCCCTTGCTGGTCTATACCGATGGCCTTAATGAGGCAGAGAACCGTCAGCAGGAGCAGTTTACTGATGAGCGTTTGCTGGATATTCTGGCCAAGGAGCCCTTCGAGAGTTCAGAGCAGACGATAGAGATGTTGAAGACCGCTGTGGAGAAACACCGCGACGGTGCGGAACCCAATGATGACCTGACGATGCTTTGCGTGAAAGTGATCAAGATATAATTAGGAACGAAAACGATAACTTTATGAGAAAGGAAATTCGCATTAAAAATCAGATCAGTGAGCTGGAACATGTGGCTAAGTTCATTGAGGAGATTGGTGAGGAGCTGGGACTCAGTATGGAGTTGCAGATGAATCTGAACCTGGTGATGGAGGAGATGGTCTCCAACGTCATCTTCTATGCCTACCCCCAGGAGGCCGATGCGGAAATTGAACTGCTTGCCAAGAGCGACGGCAAGGAACTGACCTTCGTGTTGACTGACCAGGGGCGGGAATTTGATCCTACGGCGAAAGAAGATGCAGACCCAAACGTGAATCCTGCAGAGCGCGAGATTGGTGGCATGGGCATTTTCATTGTCAAAAACATCATGAACCAGGTAACCTATCAGCGGTTGGACGGCAAGAACCTGCTGACAATGACCAAAGGAATAGAATAACAGAATATTAACAATAAAAAACGAAAGATTATGACACAGATTGTAAAAGAAGGTGGCAAGACCATCATTAAGACAGGTAGTCGTATTGACACCATGAACGCAAACCAGTTTGAACAGGACATCCAGCCCGCCCTTAAGGATGGTGGCGTTGATTTGGAGATGGACTGCACGGAACTGACTTACATGGCCAGCTCGGGACTCCGCATCATCCAGAAGACGATGCGTACAGTGATGCAGCTGCGCGGACAATTCAAAATGACAAACGTCAATCCTGAGATCTACAAGGTGCTCGCCATGACGGGCTTTACAAAGTTTATGAAGGTTGAACAAAAGAAAGGATAATCCATATGACTATACTTGTAATTTTTTTGACTGTCGTAGTGATTGTGCTTGCCGTAGCACTCTTCCTACAGGTGAAGGCTGCACGCAAGCAGGCTGAGGAAGGCCAGCAGTTGTTGGCAGACTATCAGCGTCGTGTCGACGAACAGCAACGTCTGCTTGAAGACTATAATTCTCTGTCAAAGAATTTTGAGAACATAGGTAAGGGCTATGAGCAGGCACTGCTGCTTTTCGATAAAATGGCTGATATCCGTCATAACCTGGAACTGATAGCAAAGGCTGATCAAGACCCCGCCAGTGTGGAGCGCCTGAATGCCTTGTTGGGGAAATTCGATAAATTATACGGCTAAAAAAAGGGAACGCAGTTAGCTGACAAATGAAGAAACTAAATTATCAATCTATCCGTTGTCTGATGGCATTGGCATTATTGCTGATGCCATTGGGTATTTTGGCACAGGATGAACACGAACAACATGTAAATACTCCGGACTTATGGTATCGCCATCCTAAACTTCAGACTATTGTGACTGAATGGAGTATTAATTGGAGTGCAAGGACAAGTGCTTCTTATCCTCAATTAGATAATCCCTATCAACTATTGGACATTCGCTATGAATCCTCAAATAAGAGCGTTGCAACGATTAATGCCTATGGTAACATCACGCCTGTGGCACCTGGAACGACAACGATTACGGCCACTTTTGATGGGGATGGCATGTATGATTATGGTACGGCATCTTATGAATTGACCTATGTGGATGATCGTCTTGAATTCAGTCAGTCAGGAGCCCGTTTTGGTACATCGGAGAGCACTGTACCAGTAACGTTAGTATCTGCCACTTATGGAGATTCTGTTGTTGATTCACCAGGATTAGTGAAGAATGTTTTGAGTAAAGAGTCTTTCACTTATGGATCCTCTGATGAAGATGTGGCTACCGTTGATGCTTTGTCTGGTGTTGTAACCATCATAGGCGCTGGCTCAACAGACATTACCGCCAGTTTTGCAGGCAATGACAATTATAAACCAGGAGAGATTTCCTACACCCTGATAGTGAAACGTAAGACGGTGACCGTCATTAGCGGTATCACGGCAAGTAACAAGACCTATGATAGTTCAACATCGGCAACACTCGCCTGTGGTAAAGCCGTCATAAGTGGGCTTGTGGGTAAAGATGCTTTAAAGGTTACTGCCAATGGAAGCTTTACTGACGCTAATGTGGGTACGGGTAAGGACGTCACCATTAGTGACATCGCCCTGAAGGGGGCAGCAGTCTCCAATTATAGAATTGCAGCATCTGGCAACCAGTCATCTACGACGGCCAATATCACGGCAAAGGAGGCCACATTGAGCTGGAGCAATACCTCATTTACCTATGATGGTCAGTCTCATGTACCTACAGCTACGGTGTCAAACCTTGTTGGCTCGGATGCCTGTAACGTTACTGTTGATGGTTCCCAAACAAATGTAGGTACCTATACCGCTACTGCTACTGCTTTAAGCAATGCTAACTATAAATTGCCAACGGCTGTCGCTCAGAGTTTCACTATCAGTAAGGCCGCTGGTAGTATCAGCTATGCCACA
>Ga0265298_10003543_pt1 | contig 20554 bp, 9 predicted proteins | sample AusTroGonzalo_MG_3_FD_193486 | JGI IMG/M metagenome (GOLD analysis project Ga0265298, IMG submission 193486) | Bovine rumen microbial communities from tropical cattle in Woodstock, Queensland, Australia - Gonzalo_01 | ecosystem: Host-associated > Mammals > Digestive system > Stomach > Rumen ... | reverse complement strand
CTGTGGGTGGTAACTGTCAAGGTGGCGTATGTCATGAACCTAAAGACCCGCCAGTGGCACCTTTCTGCACAGGAAGCACTTCGTGCATGGGGCTATCAGGACGTGCCGGAGGAGTGGATGATATGGGACGTGATGTGTGACAGCGAACAGCGCTACTGGATAGCTACCGACCACGACGGCGTTTACGTAGCCGACCCGAAGGACAAGGAACTGCGACAGTTCCTGAACAACAAGCTTGACGAGTCGACCATCTCGGACAACACCTTACGCATCCTCTATCTCGACCAGTTGAATCGTGTTTGGATAGGTACGTACATGAACGGTGTGAACCTCTATACGAGCAGTCTCTCCGGATTCCAGAACCTGGAACTGGGCAATATTAATACGGTGTGTGCCGACAAACAAGGCTACTGGTGGTTAGGAACGAACGACAAGGGCATTATACGCTACGATCCGAAGACCCAGGAACAGACCGTGTATGACAAGGCAGGCTACGGACTCCGTTCGAACACCATGGTGAGTTCGCTGACGGCTCGTGACGGCTCGGTATGGTTTGGCACCTACGAGGGTGGACTGATTCACATCAAAGACGGTCATGTGACAAACCTGACGGCTACGGGTGACACTACGGGACTGAATGTCAACAACATCTGGACACTCTGCGAGGACCAGTGGGGAAACATTTGGTTAGGAGAGTTGGGTGGTGGCATGCAGCGCATCGACAAACGGACAGGTCGTATGAAGAGCATCCGTATGAGTAATTCAAAGATTCCCAGCGACTATGTCAACAAAATCACGAGAACCAAGAAAGGGTGGCTGTTGGTAGCCCACTCAAGATATTTCTCGATGGTGAATCCGAAGACCATGAAGATATTGAACTTTGATGCCAGCAAGAACATAGAGGGACTGGCCGCTACGGAGCAGTCGATTACTGGTATGGAAGACAGCCGTGGACTGTTATGGCAGGGGTCGACATCTGGAGCCCTGATATGGGACATGAAAGCGAACCATGCCTACCTGCTGAACATGAAGAAGGGACTCTTCGGATCGACGGTCAGTAGCATTATGGAGGACAAAAACCATACGATGTGGCTGGTGACCGACCACGGCGTGTCGAACGTCATCGTGCAGCAGCAAGACGACGGAACATGGCATTTTGTGGTGCGCAGCTACAACAACCGCGACGGACTGCAGAACGGTCCCTACAACCAGCGTTCGCTCTGCTATACGCCTGACGGGCTGATACTGGTGGGCGGTCAGGGAGGTCTGGACGTCATCAATCCGAAGAACATGGGCAAGGGTCGTATCAAGGAGTACCCCATGTTCAGCGGACTACAGTTATTTGACGAAGATGTGGCCGTAGGCGAGAAGGTGGACGGAAGAGTCCTTCTGGACGAGGCGTTGGATGCCTGCCGTGAGCTCACCCTGCGTTATAGCGACCAGTTCACCATACAGCTCAGCAGCAGCAGTGGCGAAATTCACAACCGCTCACGTTTTGTCTACCGTCTGGAAGGGTTCAACGACAACTGGGTGAGAACCTCAGAGCTGAACCCCAACATCACCTTTAACTCGCTGCGTGCCGGCACCTATACGCTTTGTGTCCGCATGCTGAACGACGATGGAACCATCGGTGACGAAGAGAGCCAGCTGGAGATTACCATCCGTCCACCCCTTTGGCGTGCCCGCTGGATGATATTGCTCTACATGCTGCTGATTGGTATCGCTGCCTGGTGGTGGCGCAAGTGGTTCATTAATAAGCATGAACAGCGTATGAAGGCTGAAACCTTGCAGCGTGAGACTGAGAAAATACAGTGGATGAGTGAAATGCGTATGAAACTTTTGGAGGAGATGAGAAACAAGGGTTTTTCCGTTGACCCGTCTCAACTGACAAAGGACAGTACCCAAAGCTCGAAGCTCAAAGCTGATGGCTCAGATATCAATGAACCTACCACACGTTTTAACCTCCAACCTGTCGATTTGGTTCCGCTGGTGCGTCAGACCTGTGATGACTTCAAGAATGAGTCGAAAGGACAGAAGTTCAAGCTGTCGTTCCGTTCGATGGTTGACGAACTGATAGCCGACTTGGATGAGGAACAGATGAAGAAGGCGCTGACCATCCTGCTGACGAATTCCGTCAAGTTCTCGCCAGGCAACTGTCAGATTTCAGTGAACCTGGGTCGCAGCGAGAAGCGTACAGCCATGATTCAAGTGTCAGACAACAGCATCGGCATCCGCGATGAATTCAAGGAACATGCCTTCGATCCCATGATTGGCAGTGAGGGAATCGGACTTGACAAGGTGAAGGACATCGTAGTCGCACATGGTGGTACCATCCGTCTGGAGGACAATCCAGGTGGCGGCACCATCTTTATCATCACGCTACCGGCTCATGAGGAGATAGTTGTAGAAGAAGCAGTGCTCATGGAAGATTAAGTAATAATTCAAAGTTCAAAGACAGATGCGTAAGTTTTTATTGACAGTATCGTTATTCGCTTGTCAGTTGGCAACGATAGCTGGCGACTATACAGTGGATGGACAGTTTGTAACCATACCAGTCAGCGATGTGAAGGCTGGTGGAGCCCAAGTGGTGCGCTTACAAATAGTGAACGACAATATCATCCGGGTGCAAGCTACCTCAGAGGCACAGTTTCCACAAAAAGAGAGTCTTATCATTGTCAGGCAGATGGCCAAGCCCCAGTTCCAAGTGACTGACGGTGACGTGGTCAGCGTGAAGGCTGCCCGTGTGGAGGCTCGTGTGGAGAAAGCCACTGGAGCTGTGACGTTCTACGATGCGAATGGCCAGCTACTGCTGAAGGAGGCCGAAGGTGGAAAGACGTTCAAACCCTTCCGTGTCCCTGACCGGGAGATTGGTGTCGACGTGGCCAAGGTTCCTGAAGAACAGCTTCATGGACTGAGCTGGCGTCTGCTCTTCGACAGTCCTGCCGACGAAGCCTTCTATGGATTGGGCCAGCACCAGTCGGAGGAGCTGAACATGAAGGGACTGAACGAAGACCTGTTCCAGTATAACACCAAAGTATCAGTACCTTTCGTGCTGTCGAACAAGAACTACGGTCTGCTCTGGGACAGCTACAGCTACTGCCGATGGGGCAAGCCAGACGAATACCTGCAGCTGAACAAAGCATTCAAGCTCTATGACCGCTTGGGTAAAGAGGGTCATCTCACAGGAACGTATATCGACAGGAACGGCAGGCGAGTGGTGCGTGACGAGGACTCCATCTATTATGAATATGGTACGCCTGCGAAGTCAGAGATAGCCTTGAAGACTGACAATGGAGGTATCAAGAACCTGCCAGAAGGCTTCAACCTGCAGGGAGCGAACGTCACGTACGAAGGTTTCATTGAGCCTGAGTGCTGTGGCAAGTGTGAGGGGAAGCAACAACTCTATCAGTTCATTCTCTATTATGCCGGCTACATCAAGGTGTATATCGACGGCAAGGAGGTGGTGCCTGAACGGTGGCGTACAGCTTGGAATCCCAATAGCTATAAGTTCCAGACAGAACTGAAGAAAGGCTGTAAGGCGCAACTGCGCATAGAATGGAAGCCCGATGGCGGCGAGTCATATTGCGGTCTGCGTGTGGCAGCACCCCGTAGTGAGGAAGAGCGTGGCCAGATGAGCATCTGGAGTGAGATGGCCAAAGACATGGACTACTACTTCATTGCCGGTGAGAATGCCGACGAGGTCATCAGCGGCTATCGCACCCTAACAGGCAAGGCTCCTGTCTATCCGAAATGGGTCTTGGGGTTCTGGCAGAGTCGTGAGCGATATAAGACCAGTGGTGAGATTGAGGAGACGCTGGCTGAGTTCCGCAAGCGTCAGATTCCCATCGACAACATTGTGCAGGACTGGAACTACTGGAAGGAAGACCAGTGGGGTAGCCATCAGTTTGAGCCAGCCAGATTCCCCAATCCGCAGGCCATGCTCGACAGTGTGCATGCCATGGGAGGACGCTTCATGATTTCGGTGTGGCCCAAGTTCTACTGCAACACCGAGAATTACAAGGAGTTGGATGCCAAGGGCTGGATGTACCATCAGGCTGTCGTCGACGACATCCACGACTGGGTGGGACCTGGCTATGTCGGTTCGTTCTATGATGCCTACGATGCTGGAGCACGCAAGGTATTCTGGCGCCAGATGGACGAGAATCTCTATACGAAATACAATAACAAGAAGACAGGTGTTCCTGGCGTTGATGCCTGGTGGATGGACGCCTCTGAACCCAATGTCCGCGACTGTACCCCTATGTGGTATCGCAAAGCCCTGAGCGGCCCCACTGCCTTGGGTACGACGACGGAATACTTCAATGCCTACAGTATCGTCAATGCTGATGCCATCTACAACGGACAACGTGGTGTATGGAAAGGCAAGAAAAACGAGCCCAGGGTTTTCCTGCTCACTCGCAGCGGCTTTGCTGGTGAGCAACGTTACTCAACGGCCACATGGAGTGGTGATATTGGTACCCGTTGGGAAGACATGCGTGCTCAGATGACCGCTGGCCTGAACTATTCGATGTCGGGACTTCCCTTCTGGGGAATGGACCAGGGTGGCTTCTGCGTGGAGAGTCGCTATGTGGTAGCCCAACAAATCTATGACCACACAGACAGGGTGAACGAAGACCTGAACGAGTGGCGCGAGTTGCAGACTCGCTGGAGCCAGTTCGGCTGCTTCATACCCCTGTTCCGCGTTCACGGCCAGTGGCCTACACGTGAAATCTGGAATATAGCCCCTGAGAATCATCCTGCCTATCAGTCGTTTGTCTATTACGACAAGTTGCGCTACCGTCTGATGCCCTATCTATACTCGATGGCAGGGTGGGTACACCTGAAGGACTACACCATGATGCGCGCCTTGGTGATGGACTTCAACGGCGACAGCGAGGTGGAGGACATCAAGGACCAGTGGATGTTCGGACCTGCCCTGATGGCTTGTCCCGTAAGCTATTACAAAGCCCGCAACCGTAGTGTCTATTTCCCCTCCGGTGGGTGGTATGACCTCTATACCAACGAGTATGTTGAGGGTGGACAACGTTTAGTGGTTGATGCTCCTTACGAACGTATACCAGTGTTTGTACGCGAGGGCAGCATCCTTCCTTTTGGTCCTGAGATGGCGTGGAGCGACGAGAAGCCTGCCGAGCTTATCAACCTCTATGTCTATGCAGGAAAGGACGGACAGTTCCAGCTCTATGAGGACGAGGGGACGAACTATAACTACGAAAAAGGCAAGTATGCCACCATCGATATCACTTACGATGACAACACGAAGACTGTTACCTTCGGCAAGCGTAACGGTTCGTTCGACGGTATGCTCAAGGAGCGCCGCTTCAACGTGGTATATATCACGAAGGATGTTCCGAAGCCATTGAACCTCGACAACCCCGAGGGTGTCATGGTGAAGTATAGTGGCAAACCTGTAAGTGTAAAGCTGTAAAAGAGATATGACATACCGACAACTATCAACCGTATTGTTGGCACTGGTATTCATGGCTACGCCTGTGCATGCTGCCGACAATGACTATAAGACATCTAAGGAATATCTGTCGCTGCGCGATTCAGTACATCGTGCCTTCAATGCTGCCGACAGCATGAAGTTCTTTACCTACGTGAAACAGTTAGAGTCGTATCTGATGAAACAGGACGACATGCATGCCTACTACACCCAGCGATGCAACGAAATCGTCTTCCTGCTGAATCGCCAGTGCGTCTTCGAGGCTTATAAGAAGGCTACACAGTTATCGAAAGAACTGACGGAGCGCAGGCTGGAAAAGGAGATGTATATGGCCATCAACATGATGGGCCACATCTATCGCTACTGCGGCGACAAGGAGAGCGCCAAGAAGTGTTTCTGGGAAGTTATCAAACGCATGGAGAAGGAGGGCTATGACGAGAGCATACCACCCATCTATATGAATCTGGTTTCCATCTATGAGAACGAAGACCCTGCCGAAGCCCTGCGACTCATCGACAAAGCGGCAGAGGTAGCTCGCAATTCTTCGCCCGAACGGCTCTTCGATATAGAGTCGCGTCGTACGTTGGTCTATTACAACCTGAACGACATCCCCCATTTCATGGAAGGCTACAAGGCTTATCGTGAGGGTGTTGAACAAGGTCTCACTTCCGTTCATGGCCGCAAGCTCGAAATTTACCACCAGGTGTTGCAGGGTAATACAGAGGAAGCCTTGCGACTAGCTACCGAAACCGAGGACGACCCTTACGAGACCATTTCTGAGGTGTATGCAAAGGCTGGACGCTGGAAGGAAGCCTACAAGTATTTCAAGTTGGGAGCAGCCAAGACAGACTCCATCAACAGCGAGATTCTGTCAAATTCCATGCAGGGCATCCAGCACGAGTTGCAGCACTATGAGATGAAGCGTCGTGAGGCTAGCATGTGGTTCTATGGCCTGCTGGTCATTGTGTCATTGTTGGGCATGCTGGTCATTGCCCTGGTCTATATTGTCCAGTCGCGTCGCTGCCACCTGAAGGAGTTGAAGATAGCCTACGAGCACGCCTTGGAGGCAGACAAAATGAAGACCGCCTTCATCCAGAACGTCACCCATGAGGTACGCACGCCGCTCAACGTCATCAGCGGTTTTGCCCAGGTGCTGGCCGAGTCGGGCTATGACCTTTCTGCCGAGGAACGTCGCAACATAGCCGATACCATGCAGCACAACACATATCGCATCACCACCTTGATCAATGAGGTGTTGGAGATGTCGAAACTGGATGCTTCGGCGACATGGGACGACATGTCTGAGATACCCGTTAACGACGAGTTGCACCGTGTTATCGGCGACTTCCGAAAGGAAGTCCAGCGTACTGAAGAGAATCTACAGTTTGTGACCACCCTTGACGATTCGTTCATGTTCCGCTCACAGGAAGGCGTCTTGGGACGTATGCTTACGCCGTTGCTCGACAATGCCGTCAAGAGCACCCCCGAAGGCATCGTGACGCTACGGGCAGAAACCAATGGCAAACAACTGGTGCTGACTGTGGAGGATCAAGGCATTGGCATTCCTGCCGAGAAGGCAGAACAGATATTCGAGCGATTCTTCAAGTTAGACTCTTTCACGGAAGGTTTAGGACTGGGACTGACCTACAGCCGTGTGCTGGCACGCCGTATGGGGGGCGATGTAAAGCTCGACACATCCTATCAGGGACCGGGTGCCCGCTTTGTGGTTACTTTGCCCATAAAAAAATAATGATTAAATCTCAAGCCTCAAAGTTCAAAAGATTAAAGTCCAAAGATTCAAAGATTAAAGTTCAATGTTCAAAGTACAAAGATTCATGTTAGCTGTTTCCTTTCTGGCAGCAGCGACAGTACAGGCGCGTGAGCGTAAGAATTTCGACAACGACTGGCGTTTCATATTGGCCGACTCCATTGAAATGTCCACTCCAGAATACAACGACAGCCACTGGCGGCACATTGACCTGCCGCACGACTGGGCCATCGAGGGCGACTTCTTGGCATCCAACCCCAGCGGGGCGGGTGGGGGAGCGTTGCCAGGCGGTGTGGGCTGGTATCGCAAGCACTTTACAGTCGACGGACCGGCCATCTATAGCATCGAGTTCGATGGTGTCTATATGAACGCCACTGTCTATGTCAATGGCGAGAAGGTAGGTTACCGTCCCTACGGCTACAGCTCGTTCGAGTACGACGTCACCACCCGCATGCGCTGTGGCGACAATGTGATAGCCGTACGAGTCGACAACAGTGACCAGCCGAACTCGCGATGGTATTCAGGTTGTGGCATCTATCGTCATGTCTGGTTTACGCGCAAGAATTCCGTCCATGTCAAGCACTGGGGCGTCAATGTGCAGACGAATGCGAAGAAGGCCCAGATGAAGATTGACGTAAGTGTGGCAGGCAAGAACTATAGTGTGCAGAACATTGTCTACGATGCCAAGGGGAAAGAGGTGGGACGTTCCTCCGGCAGGAGTTCCAAGCTCAAGATTGCAGGTTCCAAGCTCAGGCTCTGGTCGCCAGCGACACCTAATATATATAAGGTACGCACGCAAGTTATATCTGGAGGCAAGGTGGTCGACGAGGTATGGACCACGACAGGGTTCCGTGACTTCCGCTTCGATGCCAAGACGGGCTTCTGGCTCAACGGCAAGAACATGAAGCTGAACGGTGTCTGCGAGCACCACGACCTGGGCTGTTTGGGAGCTGCCATCCACGAGGATGCCCTGCACCGCAAGCTGGTCAAGCTGAAGGCGATGGGTGTCAACGCCATCCGTTCCAGTCATAATCCTCCTGCCCCAGAACTGCTGAACATGTGCGACACGATGGGCTTCATCGTCATGGACGAGAGTTTCGACATGTGGCGTCGCCGCAAGACGCAGAACGACTATGCCCGCTTCTTCGACGAGTGGCACGAGCGTGACCTGACGGACCTGGTGCTGCGCGACCGTAACCATCCCTGCATCCTGATGTGGTCGATAGGCAACGAGGTGCTCGAGCAGTGGTCTTCGGCAGAGGCTGACACGCTGACCTTAGAGCAGGCCAACCTCATCCTGAATGCCGGCCACGATGCCTCGACGTTGGCAAAGGAGGGTGAGATAAGCGTCAATACCATGCTGGCCGACCATCTGTCTGACATCATCCGTCGCTACGATACCACACGTCCCATCACGGCAGGCTGCAACGAGCCGTCTCCAGGCAATCACTTGTTCAAGGGCAAGGCCATCGACATCATCGGCTTCAACTACCACCACCAGTGGATCAAAGACGTACCCAAGAACTTCCCCAACCGGCCGTTCATCATGACGGAGAGTGTCTCGGCGCTACAGACCAACGGCTACTACATGATGCCCAGCGACTCGGTCTATGTGGCTCCTAAGCAGTGGTGGTTGCCCTATACCGACCCCTCCTACATGTGCTCGGCCTACGACAACATGCACGCTTCGTGGAGTTCTACCCATGAAGAGATGTGGGACGTGGTGAAGCATACACCCTACGTCGGTGGACAGTTCATCTGGACGGGTTTCGACTACATCGGCGAGCCTACACCTTACTCGTTCCCTGCCCGTTCGTCCTACTTCGGCATCATCGACTTGGCTGGCCAGCCCAAGGATGTCTACTACATGTACCAGAGCGAGTGGACCGACAAGCCCGTATTGCACCTTTTCCCCCACTGGAACTGGTTAGAGGGACAGCAGATTGACCTGTGGTGCTACTACAATCACGCCGACGAGGTCGAACTGTTCATCAACGGCGAGAGCCAGGGTGTCCGTCGCAAGGCCAATCCCCACCAGTATCACGTCTTCTGGCGAGTGACCTTCCAGCCTGGTGACGTCCGTGTCGTTGCCCGTAAGGACGGCAAGGCCGTTCGCGAACAGACCATTCGTACTGCTGGACAGCCCGACCATATCCAGCTCAGCATCGACTATCGGGGCAAGAGTCTCACCTTCGTGCAGGCCACTGTCGTCGACCGCGATGGCAACCGCTGTCCGTGGGCTGAGAACCAGCTGTTCTTCTCAGCTGACGGTGCCAAGGTCATCGCTACTGACAACGGCTGCCAGACCTCTATGGAGCGCTTTACCTCCCCTGAGCGCCGAGCCTTCTTTGGCCGCTGCATCGCCGTTGTCAAGGGCAAGGGTACCATCACTGCCCGTGCCATCGGCTTGAAGGCTGCTACCATCCGATTGTAGTGTCTGCGTTTTTCAGTCGTCAATTGGAAATTTCGCTGTTATATTCAAGGACGGCTCAATCCTTTGTTTTTTCGTCGACAGCCTGTCGTGCCCTCCGCGACAGGCTCTCCCTGCTTTTTTTCATGCCTACTCCGCATTTTTTTCATGTTTACCCTTGCATTTTTTCAAAATACAGGCTCATTTTGCACTATATACCTCTTTATTATACCAGCCCCTCCCAGACGTGCTTTTTATGCACTTTTTGGGCGATTTATTTGCAGGATTCCAAAAAAGTTCGTACCTTTGCACCGTCAATTCAAGATAACATGTACTTTATACACCATTAAAATTATGATTAAAAAGAAATTATTATTGATGGGAAGCATGGCCATAATGGGTATCGCTTTCGTGGCTTGCTCTTCCGATGAAGACCTTTTCGACAAAGATGCTGCCTTTAGGCAGAAAGAGGCAGCCTACGCAGCTAACTTTGAAAAGAGGTATGGTAAGATTGATCCAAATCAGTCTTGGGACTTTTCAACAGATACGCCTTTTTACAGCATGGCTTCATCGAGCAGCAATACTCGTGCCGCTGCATCTTTAGAAACTGCTGATTTCACCTGTAAGAAAGGAACCATGTATATCCAGCCGGCAATCAGCGAATACATGGCTACCAATCTGCCTAAAGGCCAAGACAACTCTGCAAAGGGTAGAAAATTCGAGATGGTTATTGGTGCAAACGACTTCACCATCGTGCCTCTCTACCAGGGCTGTGCCAGTTACTACTGGGAGTTGTGGATGACTGTAGAGGGTGTCGGCGAAACAAAGATCTGGTCGAAGGGTCAAGACCTCAAATATAGAAAGGCCGGAACGACTAATCAATACCAATATGTAGGTACAGGCAAGGATGGTATGGATTCAAGTAAAGGTCCGTACGAGGTGATGGCGCCCACCTACACTTTCAACAATCTGCCTACTGGTAAATCGATGTCTTTCTCCCTGAGAGTGTGGACTGGTGGTTATTCCCAATTCCAGGAATTTGAGAAGAACCCCATCAACGAAGCTAATCATCCCATCATCAATTCCTCTGTCGACGCATGGATGATTGACCTGCAGGATGCCATAGTGCCCGAAGGATTGCCCGAAGGCTATACGGCCACTATCATCGGCTGTGAGGACGCTAAGACCGGCGACAAAGACTTTGAGGACCTGGTGTTCATGGTTTACGGAAAGCCCGTACCTCCGACAAAGCGTGTGGATGTGGTTGTAGAGCAGAAGGCAAAACGCTACATCATGGAAGACCTCGGTGAGACCGACGACTTCGACTTCAACGACGTGGTGTTTGATATTTTGTATGACAGAACTGAGATCACCTATTATTATGATAGCGTTGACGCTACCGAGCCCTTTAGAAGCGAGAGTAGGTCGCTGTCTGACTGGGGTATTATCCGTGCTGCAGGTGGTACTCTCGACTTCGAATTAAAAATTGGTGACAAGACAGTGTATCGTAAGAGCGATGACCAGACGATCGAGGTTACCGATATGGTCAACACCCAGCCAGGTTTCAACCTCTACTACGTCATGGGCGAGTTTGATGCTACGGGTTATAATCCCACTAAGAACAACATTTCTGTGACTGTTGAGACCAGAGGTGATAACGAAGGTGTGCATACCATCCCGTTCCCTGAAGCTGGTGTGGCTCCGAAGATCGTTGCTGTGCCCGTTATCACCAAGTGGATGACTGAGCGCACAAAGGTTCCTGTTAAATGGTTCACTCCAAAACCTCAAAGCAATAATTAATTATTCATATATCAAAAATCCCCTGCCAGAATCGGTGGGGGATTTTTGCTTAAATAAATTTGGCTTTTCGCTCATTTATTCGTACCTTTGTGGGCTGTAAGAAAGAACATAACACCAAGAAGCTATAGATGATGAAGTACAGACTGATCATTTCACTTTGTGTCGCGTGCTGCACGATGACTGTGGTACACGGCCAGCAGCCACTGCAATGTATGCCGCAAGACCAGACGGCAGACTTCAACGACCTGGCTAACACCTATTTCTTCGCCGATTCGTTAGCGAGCTTCAACGCTGCCAAGGGTGAGGGTCAGGTGAACTGGAAACGCTATCGGCTGTCGCCGCGACAGGCTTTTAACCTCAACGGCTACTGGCCCATACGGATGCAGATGCTCGACTTTCCTGACACGCAGTATGACAACGACCCTAACCTGTCGCTGAAGATTGACTTCGTGAGTCCACGATGCCTGCGGATTCGCATGCTGACCACTCCTGTGGCTTCACAGCGGAAGGACAGCGAGAGCCCCATGCTGGCAGGACCAGTGCCCCAGTCGGCGGCTTGGTATACAGCGGGTAACGGTTCCGCCGTTACCTATCAGTCCGACTACGGCACGTTAGTGATACAACGCAACCCCTTCCGCTTGGTGTTGAAAGACAAGGAGGGTAGGGTGCTGACGCAGACGCGCCACATCATCGACAACGACTCTACGCAGGTGAAACTGCTGCCGTTCTCGTTTATCAAGCGTGGCACAGACAACTCGCGGTCCGTCAATCCTGTGTTCCTGCTGTCACCTGGCGAACGCATCTATGGCTGTGGTGAGTCGTTCACCTCGCTGAACAAGGTGGGACAGAAAGTGCAATTGTTTGTCACCGACCCACAGGGTCCTGAGACCGACGGACAATACAAGCCCGTGCCGTTCTTCTTCTCCAACCGAGGCTATGGCATCTTCATGCATACCTCGGCACCTGTCACGGCCGACTTCGGCGCCTCTTACATCGGTGCCCAGCGTCTGTTCATGGCTGACGAGCAGGTTGACTTCTTCGTATTCTTCGGCGCTCCCAAGGATATCCTGTATGAATACACGGCCATCACGGGCCGTTCGCCCATGCTGCCGCTGTGGAGCTTTGGCACATGGATGAGCCGCATCACCTATTTCTCGCAGGAGGAAGGTCTCGACATCGCCCATAAGCTGCGCGAACATCGCATTCCTGCTGACGTCATCCATTTCGATACGGGCTGGTTCGGCGTCGACTGGCAGTGTGACTACGAGTTTGCCAAGGACCGCTTCAAAGACCCTGTGGGGATGCTGAAGCAGTTGAAGAAGGACGGCTTCCACACCTGCCTGTGGCAGTTGCCGTATTTCACGCCTAAGAACCGTTTCTTTGGTGAGATTGTCGGAAACAATCTCCACGTGAGGAATGCCGACGGCGGTATGCCCTACGAGGATGCCGTGCTCGACTTTACCAATCCTGAGACGGTCAGCTGGTACCAGCAGAAAATCTTGGGACTGCTCCGTCAGGGTGTGTCCACCATCAAGTGCGACTTTGGCGAGGCTGCTCCCATGGACGGCTTCTATCATAACGGCCGTGGTGGCAAATACGAGCATAACCTCTATCCCTTGCGTTACAACAAAGCCCTGTGGGAGGCTGTCGAACAGCAGTACCCTGGCGAGGGCATCATCTGGGCACGTTCGGCATGGGCAGGTTCACAGCGCTATGCCCTGCACTGGGGTGGCGATGCTGCCACGACGAATACAGGACTGTTGGGCGACCTGCGTGGTGGCCTGAGCTTCGGACTCAGCGGCTTCTCGTTCTGGAGTCACGACATGGGTGGCTTTGTGACAGCCTCGCCAGAGGACATCTACCGTCGCTGGCTACCGTTCGGTTTCCTGTCGAGCCATACGCGAGCCCATGGTGCGCCACCTACGGAGCCGTGGCTCATCTCGGAGTCGTTCACCCAGGCGTTCCGTCAGGCTGCTGAAATGAAGTACAAGCTGATGCCATACGTCTATGCACAGGCCAAGGACTGTACGGAGCGTGGACTGCCAATGGTGCGTGCCTTGCTCGTTGAGTTCCCTGACGATCCAGGAGCCTGGCTTGTGGAGGACGAGTACATGTTCGGCTCGCAGATGCTGGTGGCTCCGCTGTTGGAGTCGGGCACTGGCCGCGATGTCTATCTCCCGCGTGGTAAGTGGATAGACTATCAGACAGGCAAGATCTATGAGAGTGGTTGGCAGCATATTGAAGTGGGTGAGATACCTGCCGTTATCCTTGTTCGTGACGGATCGTTAATACCACACGCCCCATTGGCTCAGCGTACTGACCAAATACAATGGAACCAGGTAGAGCTACGCCCCTATAAGGCAGATGCCACTAAGTGTACAGGACTTCTATTCAAGCCTGGTGATGCCAAGCTGACAACAGTGGAAAGATAAGAAAGAAAAAGGTTAAACAATTTATTGATATAAGTATGGAAAAATCATGGAAGCCTGCTACTCTCTGCGTGCAGGCAGGCTGGGAACCAAAGAATGGAGAATCGCGCGTGCTCCCCATTTATCAGAGTACGACTTTCAAGTATGACAACACCGAGGAGATGGCCGACCTATTCGACCTGAAGAAGGAGGGCTACTTCTACACCCGTCTTCAGAACCCCACCAACGATGCAGTGGCCAGCAAGATAGCTGCCTTGGAGGGTGGAGTAGGGGCCATGCTGACGTCCAGCGGTCAGGCTGCTAACTTCTACGCCCTGTTCAATATCTGTCAGGCAGGCGACCACTTTGTCACATCCAACGAGATCTACGGAGGCACGTACAACCTCTTCGGCGTGACGCTGAAGAAGTTAGGCATCGAGTGTACCTTCGTCAGCCAGGAGGCTTCGGAAGAAGAGATTTCTGCCGCCTTCCGTCCCAATACCAAGGCGCTGTTCGGCGAGACCATTAGCAACCCTGGCTGTAAGATTCTCGACATCGAGAAGTTTGCCCGCATTGCCCACAAGCATGGCGTCCCCCTCATCGTTGACAACACGTTCCCCACACCCGTCAACTGCCGTCCCTTCGAGTGGGGTGCCGACATCGTGACGCACTCTACGACGAAGTATATGGACGGACACGCCACTCAGGTAGGCGGTTGCGTTGTCGACAGCGGTAACTTCGACTGGGATGCTCATGTAGATAAGTTCCCAGGGCTCTGCACCCCTGATGAGTCGTATCACGGACTGACCTATACGAAGAAGTTTGGCAAGATGGCCTATATGACCAAGCTTGTCGCCCAGCTGATGCGCGACCTCGGCAGCATTCCCTCACCACACAATGCCTTCCTGCTGAACCTCGGTTTGGAAACGTTGCACCTGCGTATGCAGCGCCACTGTGAGAACGCCCAGCGTGTGGCTGAGTTCCTGAGTCAGGACGACCGTGTGGCATGGGTTCACTACAGCGGTCTGCCTACGGACGAGTGTCATGCACTGGCAGAGAAGTACCTGCCTAATGGTTCCTGTGGTGTGCTGGCCTTCGGTCTGAAGGGTACCCGTGAGACGGCTGTGAAGTTCATGGACTCGCTGAAGCTGATAGCCATCGTCACTCACGTAGCCGATGCCCGTACCTGCGTGCTGCATCCCGCCAGTCATACCCATCGCCAGCTGAGCGACGAGCAGCTGCGTGAGGCTGGTGTCGCCCCCGACCTCATCCGTCTTTCCGTAGGCATCGAGGACATCAGCGACATCTTAGCTGACATCCGTCAGGCTTTGGAAAAGATTTAAATGGATATTTTTTAATTCTTAATTCTTAATTGTAAAAATCAAACTTCCATGAAGCACGTTATTTCATTATGCATGGTTTGCCTGGCTGTTTTCATCAGCCATTCATGCAGTCATGGCGGTAAGGCCGCTAAGTCAGGTGCTGCTGGGACTGATTCGCTTGTCACTCCCAAGTATGCCACGGGCTATACGGTAAAGGATAGTCCTGGTGTGCGACTGGTGGATGTCGGCGAGCAATGGCATTTTGCGCTGGTTACCACTGACGATGCCGCTGTTCCCAACGGCTACACGCAGGTGAAGGTGCCTATCAGGAACACCATCTGCATGACGTCGCTGCAGCTGTCTAACTTCACGATTCTCGATGCCCACGATGTGGTGAAAGGACTGACTGGTACGAAGAACCTTTATAACAAGGACATCCTGCAGCGGGTGAAGGACGGACGCATGGTGAAGATCGGCATGGAGGGCAACTTCGATACTGAGCTGGTGCTGGCGGCTAATCCTGACATCATTTTCATCTCTCCATCGAAACGTGGTGGCTACGATGCCATCCTTGAGACGGGCATCACGCTGGTGCCCCATCTTGGCTATCAGGAGCTCGACCCTCTGGGACAGGCCGAGTGGATTAAGTTCGTGGGTATGTTCATCGGCAAGGAGAAGGAGGCCAGTGAGATTTTCTCCGGCATAGAACAACACTACAATACCCTAAAGGCACGTGTAGACTCGCTCACCAAACAACCAAACGACCAATCCCCCAAACAACCAACTGTCTTCAGCGGTGAGATGCACTATGGCAACTGGCATGCCGTGGGTGGCAAGAACTATTTGGCACAAATCTTCCGCGATGCCGGAGCTACATACGTCATTGACGATGAAGAGACGGCCGGCGAAGACCTGGAGTTTGAGAAGATGTACTCGCTCGCTGCCAATGCCGACTACTGGCGCATTCTGAACAGCTATCCTGGCGAGTTCTCCTACGAGGCACTGAAAGCCTCGGAGCCTCGTAACGAACTGTTCAAGGCCTTCAAGGAACGGAAGGTGATCTACTGCAACATGAAGCAGACACCCTATTACGAGATTGCCCCTGTGCAGCCCGACCTGCTGCTGAAGGACCTCGTAGCCATCTTCCATCCTGAGTTGGTGGAGGCTGATTATCAACCGACATTTTATTCATTGTTAAGGAAATAAAGGGAGATAAATGAAGTACCTTCTTCTGTGTTCTTCTATTCTTATCCTGGTTATTGTCAACCTGCTCATTGGCTCCGTCGACATTCCCTTGAAGAGCATCTGCCTTATCCTGTTGGGCGACACGTCGCAGTCGGAAATCTGGCAGAACATCATTTGGAAGTCACGCCTGCCGCAGGCCCTGACCGCGATAGTGGCAGGTGCAGGCTTAGCGGTCAGCGGACTGCAGATGCAGACCGTTTTCCGCAATCCACTGGCAGGTCCCTCTGTGCTGGGCATCTCCAACGGCTCTGCCTTGGGTGTCGCCTTCGTGGTACTGCTCTCAGGCCGTATCGGCGGTGTGGCGCTGAGTCGATTAGGCTATCTTGGCGATGCTGCCATGAGCGTGGCAGCTATCGTCGGAGCCTTGGCGGTGATGCTGCTGATTGTCTGGATAGCCCAGCGGGTGAAGGGTAACGTCACCCTATTGATTATCGGTGTGATGCTCGGCTATATGGCCAATGCCATTATCGGCGTGCTGAAGTTCCTCAGCCCAGAAGAGGACGTGAAGGCATTCGTGGTATGGGGATTGGGGTCTTTCTCTCGTGTTTCCGGCGACGAGATGGTGCTCTTTGTGGTGCTCATGTGCATCCTGCTGCCGTTGGCCTGTTTGTTGGTGAAGCCCATGAACCTGCTGGTGTTGGGCGACCGTTATGCTGCCAACCTTGGACTTAACGTGCGTCGTGCCCGTATGCTGGTAATCATCTCTTCCGGCGTGCTGGTAGCCATCGTCACAGCTTACTGCGGCCCCATCATGTTCATCGGTCTGGCTGTCCCCCATCTGGCCCGTGCCATCTTCCGCACCAGTGACCATCGTCTGCTGATGCCTGCCACCGCTCTTTGCGGTGCCCTTTTAGCACTCGTCTGCAACTTCATAGCCCGTATGCCCGGCTTCGAGGGAGCCTTGCCCGTCAACAGCGTCACCGCCCTGATCGGTGCCCCTGTCATAGCGAGTGTATTGTTCCGTCGTCGTCAATCAGAAGAATAGTCAGTTGTCCATGAGGCAATAGCGGCTGACAGTAACTCATGCAATGCCGGATGATTGTGCCAGCAAATATCTCCACTTGGTCAGCAGGAATCATCGCCCATAGTTCACGGGCCAACGTGATGTCGCTGATATCGATGTCGCAACCAGATTCTGCAAGCAGCTGACAGACGAAAGTCTTGTCCATCGTCGCCTTGCGGCTATGGGTGTCGAGATGGCCTGCTGCTAGTTTCACGGCCTTGCCCAGCATCACACCGAGGGTGACAGCCTTGAAATCGAGCTCGTTGGCTATTTTCAACGTCTCACCGATATAGTTGCCATATTCCACAAACGCCTGTTGGGGCAGGTCAGGGTAGAGTGCTTTCACAAAACGCTCGCTCTTGCCGCCACTATTGATGACCACACGTTCACTACCAGAAGCCGCTGCCACCATCATGCACTTGCGGATGCTGTCGATGAACGCCTCTTCGGAGAATGGCTTGACGATGCCTGAAATGCCGATGATTGAGAGACCACCCTCGATGCCTAAGCGAGGGTTAAAGGTGCGGCGAGCAATTTCCTTGCCATGGGGGACGGAAAGAATCAGGTCCACCCTTATCCCTTCCCTGTGAGAGAGGGGCATAGACTCCAAAAGCAGATTTAAATTCTCCGTCAGCATCTTTCTTGGTCCTTTATTGATGGCTGGTTCGCCAGGAGGAAAATCGAAACCTGGTAGTGTGAAGCGACCTATTCCAACACCTGCAGACACACAAGCTGTTAGTCCTCTGTTTTCCACAGAAACCACTACCTCCCTCACAGGTGGGGATAAGGTAGGTCTGCATTCGATTTCTATCCCGTTTGTCACATCGGGGTCGTCGCCTGCCTCCTTGATGCAGTAGGCATAGCCGTCGCCATAGCCGACAGGTACACTAATCGTCTCGCCATTAGGCAGCACCACAGGCACCTCGTCAGGCGTCTCGCTCTTCAGCCATCGTATCGTCGCAGCCAAAGTTGCCGCCGTTGCACACGTACCCGTCGTCAGTCCGCTATGCAGGGGATAGAACTCAGGCAGCAGCTTCTCCACCGCCCTCCGCAGGCCGTAGGGGCCGTTGACTGTTGACAATGGACAATTGATAACACCTAATGCATAATGCTGAATGCTGAATGGATAATTAATCATGGATAATTCTGGGCGCTTCAGCACAATGCTCCGCATGCCCCTTTCTTTCGCCTCCGCTACTTTCTCAGCGAAACCGCCAGAGACGCCACTCTCCTTCATCAGCACAGCCTCTGCCTCTACCATCTGTGGATAGAAGCACAGCTGTTCGTCCGTTGCCCCCTGCTGATGAGCCAGCCTGATGCTGCTTTCCCTGTTCAGGATGCGGTAGACCACCTTGATGCCTAACGCCTCCAAGGGCTTTAGCTTGCTGATGCTCTGCACCCCTGTTGTTGCCAACAGACTATGGATGTCGTGAGGCACCTGGCTGTAATCATCAATCCAAGTGATGCCTGGGTCACGAGGCGGATAGATACGCTCATAACGGACGACAGGAATGAGTAGCCGTTCAGCGACCCTCGCAATCGTCTCGTGGAGCAGCGAGGCAAAAGGGTGGGCGGCATCGACGATGAGACGAATGTCCCGTTCCTGACAGAACGCCTTCATCGCCTCGCCATCCATTGCCCCGTCTATGCGCCGTCCGTTGTGCAACGTGATGTCCTGCTCACCCGTCTTGGTGCTATAGTAATAGGTGGTGCCAGCCTCTTCCAGCACCTCCACGGCCTTGCGCCCCTCCGTTGTTCCTCCGAATACCAGTATCATCTTTCCTTTTTTTCACGACAAAGGTACGAATAAGCGAAGAGAATACCAAAAGAAAAAATCGTTTTTAACCCTATTTTCCATACCCTCATTGTCAGAATTCCATAGGCCGTTACGTCCCGTTTCGCATAACTGACAGATTAACAGCCTGTTGCCGTTTTCTGCCGTTTACACATTTTCCATAGGCATCTGATACCACTTTCGAAAAAATGTCGTAACTTTGCAGTCGTAAAAGCAACTATCAATAGCTATGTATACGCGAACATTATACTTATTCCTCTTCATTCTCCTGCTGGTTGCCTGTAGTCAGCAGCAGGAGGAGCCAACCATACAAACAGCAGCCGATTGTTTAGAGACTGCCGAGTCTGCTTTGGCCAACGACAGCGTCCGCCTCGGAGAGACCCTGCTGCGTAGGACCATCCGTCTGGCAGAAGCCTCTGACGATTGGCACACCCATTATATCGCCTGCCAACGGTTGGCTTTCAGCCTGTCGCAGAGCAACCCCGAAGAGGCCTTACGCCTGATGAAGGAAGCTCTGACCGTCTACGAGCAGCATCCTGACGACGAGCGCAACCATGTCATCCTGCTCGACTATGCAGGCACCTATGCCGCCCAAGTCGCATTCACTACAGAAGGTTCCTACGACGAGGCTCTTGCCCTGATCCGTCGCGCCTACGACATCGCTGCGGAAAACCAGATGAACGACCTGATGTGCCAGACGCTGACCAGCCTTGCCAATATCGCCTGGGCAAACGATGACTATCGGCAGGCTGTCGCCTATGCTTCTCAGGCAAAATCCCTCCTCCCTAAACAGGGAGGGGTCGGTGGAGGGTCTTCCGAGCTGTTACCGGGTACCCTCCAGGTGCTCGCCCGCAGTTACCTCAGCCTCAATATGCTCGACTCCGCAGAAACCGTCTATCGGCAGATAGAGCCAGGTGACGATGTCCACATGGCCTATATCGTACAGAGCAACCTCGCTAAGATAGCTCTCCGGCGCATGGGCGCCACACAGGTGGAAGACAGCGTGGCCGATGCTTTCGAGCAAATAGAGGACTTCTACTATCAGGCACTCGAACAGAAAGACCAGTACTATCAGGAGACGCTGCGTCAGGAGATGGAGAACCAGCAACTCGCATACCGCTCACAGATGTATCGCCGTACACTCTTGATTACCATTGTTGCATCGCTCATCGTCATCTTGGCAATAGCGTTGGTGGTTCGCTACAGGATGCAGGCACAACGTCAGGAGAAACGCCAGCTGCAGCAGGAGGCAGAGCACCAGAAAGCTCTGTTGCATCAGTCAAACGAGGTGGTGGCCTTCCTGCAGAACTTCATCCTCGAACGTTCAGAGGTGATGAAG